>Ga0163108_10000355_pt1 | contig 34160 bp, 26 predicted proteins | sample Fk1155metaG_FD_109644 | JGI IMG/M metagenome (GOLD analysis project Ga0163108, IMG submission 109644) | Marine microbial communities from the Central Pacific Ocean - Fk160115 155m metaG | ecosystem: Environmental > Aquatic > Marine > Oceanic > Photic zone | place: The Central Pacific Ocean...
AAAATAAGAAATCGTGTCATTATATAAAAACTTAAAAATGTATTTGTTGTTGAGAGGATTTTGGGATAGATTTGTTTTCTAGCACCTCTTTTTTTTGCTTTTTACTTCCCTTTTTTTCATAGAACTTGTATCTTAACACGATAAGACGTTCATAGAGTTCTTTTGTTTTGTCAATGGTGATTTCTAAATCATCAATTGTTAGCTTTCCACTATTTAGCGTTTCAATTTTCAATTTTATTTCTTTTGATAATTTTTGCATTTTTTTGTGAGGTGTTTTGGATTATAATTTGAAAGATGAATTAAAAAATATTGCTGTATTAAATTTTAAATGTTGAATTTTATTTAACAAAGTTATAAATTGAAAAACATTTTAGACTAAAATAATTATCTTGTTATCATAAATTATAAACATATTATATGAGCATGTTTCTCGAGCACTTCCCATCAGAAGGAAAAAACCAAGGTTGGGTTGAGGTTGTCTGTGGTTCTATGTTTTCTGGAAAAACAGAAGAATTATTAAGAAGAATAAAAAGAGCAAGTTTTGCGAATCAGAAAATTTTATTGGTGAAACCAACCATAGATAAAAGGTATAGTGATAAAAAAGTGGTTAGTCATCAAGGATCTTCTCAAGAAGCAATTTTAGTGTCTAAGTCTTTGGATATTCTTGATATTTGGAAAAATGAAAGAGTTGTTGCAATTGATGAAGCTCAATTTTTTGATGCCGACATCGAGGATGTTTGTAATAAATTGGCGAAGTCTGGAGTTAGAGTTATTGTGGCTGGATTGGATATGGATTATTTAGGAACTCCGTTTGGTCCTATGCCTCGGCTTTTGGCAATTGCTGAATATGTAACAAAAGTACATGCTGTGTGCCTTTCTTGTGGTAACTTAGCGCAATTTTCACACCGGATAGTTCAGGATCAAAAACAAGTGATGCTTGGGGCGATTGAGGAGTATGAGCCTTTATGTAGAGGGTGTTACAATAAAATAAAACATTGAATCTAAATCTAACATATAAAGTTTTTTCTGATTATTCGGAATCAGATTTATGCGCCAGTTCAAACAATTTAGCACACGGAATGATTAATGAAATCATTTTCGATTCCAGACGAATTGTCTTTGTTGAAAATGTTCTTTTTATTGCTTTGAAGGGAGATTTCAGGGATGGCCACGATTTTATAGAAGATGCTTATAAAAAAGGTATTAGAACATTTTTGATTTCAAAAAAAATTGATTTTGAGAAATTCCCCTTAGCAACTTTCTTTTCTTGCAAAGATGTTTTGTTGTCGATTCAAAAATTAGCATCAAAGTATAGAGAGAAAGCAAATGTAAAAATAATAGCTGTTGCAGGTAGCCATGGAAAGACAACCGTTAAAGAATGTTTGTACTTTTTTTTAAGTGATAAATTTAGAGTTTATAGAAGTCCAAAGAGTTACAATTCTCAATTAGGAGTTCCCATTTCCTTGTTGCAAATAAGTGATAATGTGGATTATGCCATTATTGAGGTTGGGGTTTCGTTGCCTGGAGAAATTTCTAGCATGAAAAAAATGATAAATCCCGACTATGGTATCTTAACTTGTTTTTCACCTGCCAACATCAATGATTTTTTGAATCAAAAAAAATATGAAAAAGAATTATTTTCTTTACTCAAAGGAGTTGAAGGAAGCGTTGTTACTAAGCAAGCAATTTTATCAAATGCAGAAAAAAAAGAGATTAATTTAAAAGAGATAGACTCTACAGAAATACTAAAAAATATTTCTGACTTAAGGTGGTTAGACTCAAAATCTTCAGAGAACTTATCACTAGCTATTGAAATGGCAAAAATTTTAGGAGTGAATACCCAGGAGATAATAAAAAAAATCCCTCAAATGCCAAATTTAGCAATGCGTCTTGAAACGTATGATGGAATTGAGGACTCTGTGATTATTAATGACACATATAACCTAGATGTGAATGCGCTTTCAAATTCACTTTCTTATCAAAAAGCAATTGCTGAAAACAGGAAAAGAATTGTATTGTTAGCAATGGATGATGAATTTGAAAAAAACAAAGAAGAGATTAGAAAAGAAATTTATGCCGCCAAACCAGATGTTTTTTTGGAATTAAAAACCCAGAAAGATTTTGAACTGAATATTAAAGGAGCAGTGGTTTTACTTAAAGGGAGTCAAAAATCTTTTATAAGAAATATTGCCCAGCAAATAAAAAAGCAAACTCATTCTACAACACTTGAGATAAATTTTTCTGCCCTTAAAGAAAACCTTTCTTTTTTTAGAAAAAAAATAAAATCAGAAACAAAAATGCTATGCATGGTTAAGGCTCAGTCATATGGTTCTGGATTGGAAAAAATGGGGGTTTTTCTTGAAAAGCAAGGGGTTTCTTATTTGGGAGTTGCTTGTGTGGATGAAGGAGTTGAACTTCGTAAGTGCGGAATTACAACACCCATATTAGTTTTGAATATGCAGCAAGAAAACTTTAAATCCTGCATTGAAAACAATCTTGAACCCGCTATTTATTCCTTTATTCAGTTGGATGCTTTTATACGAGAATTAATAGATCATAAAAAAAATGCATACCCCATTCATTTAAAATTTGATACAGGAATGCATCGTTTGGGTTTTGATATAAACGATACAAATCAAATAATAGAAATGATTAAATCACAGCCCGAAATTTTGATTAGAGGGGTGTTTTCCCATTTAGCAGATTCTGGTTCAACGGATAAAAGTTTTACTATAAAGCAAATCTCATTATTTGAAAAAATAAAACAGTGTATTTGTGCAAACATTTCTTCTCCTGTTATATTTCATCTGTTAAATACAGATGGAATTATTAATTACAACTCTAGTCAGAATGATATGGTTCGCCTGGGAATAGGAATGTATGGAATTTCTTCAAAATTATTAAAAGAACTAAAGCCTGTTTTTTCTTGGAATACAACAGTTTCACAGGTTAAAAAAATAGAGAAAGGCGGCTATATAGGTTATTCCAAAGCGCACAAAACAAATAAAACTTGTACAATTGCAATTATTCCCGTGGGTTATGGAGATGGATTTAGACGCACTCTAAATAATGGTCGGGGAGGGGTTTATATAAAAAATAAATATTGCCAAATAGTAGGCAATGTCTGTATGGATATGACAATGGTTGAAATTGGCGAAAACGACATAAAAGAAGGGGATTTGGTGGAAATAATAGGTGAGAATCAAACGATTAATGATCTTGCTTTTTCAATGCAAACAATTCCATATGAAATATTGACAGGAATATCAAAAAGAGTACATAGGATATATATTGAAGATTAACTTTATTAAGTTTTGTAACTTTGAAAAAAAAAAAAATGAATAAAAGAGTTGAAAAAGCACTTAACGAACAAATATATAAAGAGGCAATGTCCTCTCAATATTATTTGTCTATGGCCTCTTGGGCAGAGACAAAAGGGCTAAACGGAACGGCAAGTTTCATGTACACACATTCTGATGAAGAGAGGTTTCACATGCTTAAATTAATAAAGTTCGTAAATGAAAGAGGAGGAAAAGCATGTATTTCTGAAATAGAAAAACCCCCAGCTACTTTTAAAAACTTAAAAAGTGTTTTTGAGGAGCTTTTAAATCATGAATTAAAGGTTACTGCTAGCATAAATAATCTTGTAGACATTTGTTTACAAGAAAAAGACTATACAACTCATAACTTTGTACAATGGTATGTTTCTGAACAGCTTGAAGAAGAAGCTCTTGCCAGAACAATAATGGACAGGTTAAAGTTAATTGATGGAGATAGTGGCGGAATGTATATGTTTGACAAAGATTTAGAAAATGCTGCGATTGCTGCAAATTCAGCATCTTCATCTGAACAGAAGTAAACAAAGTCAATGAGGAAGGGTTGTTTTTTTTTATTTGTCCTCTTTTTTTGTTTTGGCTTTAAAAGTCAATCTAATTATAGGTTTAAAAACTATACAATCAACTCCGGCCTTTCACAAAGTGCTGTAACAACAATTATTCAAGACGATAATTATAGCTTGTGGATTGGGACACAAGATGGACTGAATCGATTTGATGGCAAAAACTTTGAGGTTTTTGAAGCTCGCTCCAAAAAAGCTCCTGGATTAGAAAATCAAGATATTTCGTGTTCAGAAAAAACCGATGATGGAAAAATATGGTTTGGAACAGCAAAAGACTTAACTGTTTACGACCCAGAAGTTGAGAGATTTAAAACCTATTCTTTTGGAAAGAAGTCTATAAGTGTTGAATCTATTAGTAAAGGATTTTCTGGGGAGCTTTGGGTTGCCACAAATAATCATGGACTGTTGCGTTTTGATTTAAAAAATAAGAAGTTTTCAGCAATAAAAGATGTTGCAAAAAGAAAAACAATTCATCTTGTAAAAGCAATAAATAAAAACAACTTGTTGCTATATGTTGAGCCGCATTATAATACGTCGGCATTTATTAATTATAATCCGCAAACTAAAAAATATAAACAACTATATTTTCATTCGAAAAACGGAAATCCAGTTATTGTTAATCGCTTTGTTTATAAAGAGAAAAACAAGGTTTTAATATCCACTAACCAAGGAGTGTTTTTATATAATTATAAAACAAACTCTCTTACAAGTATGTTTGATTTTTTTGATAATCAACAAGGTTTAATTACGATATTGGATATTTGTTTTTCTAATGGCAACACCTTTCTTGCTTCACAAAAAAGAGGTTTGTTTACCATAGATGAAAATAAAAACATTTTTAATAGTACTGAAGATAATTATCAGTCAAATTCTTTGTTGTTTAATAGAACAACCACTCTTTTTAAAGATAAATCTGAAAATATATGGTTAGGCTCAGAAAGGGGCCTTTCAAGTTTTGATCCAATAAACACTGGATTTTTGGGCGTTGGTGCTAGTGGTAATAAATTAAAAGGCTTGGGTTCAAATGACGTATGGAGCTTTGAAGAATCTAAAAGGGGTGAGAAAATATATATTGGAACGGGTAAAGGAGTATCCATTTTTGATAAAACAAAGAGAGAATTCACTCATTATAGAAGGTCTGTTGAAAATAGTGCTGAAGATGAGGAATCGATTATTTTATCATTAAAAGAAGTGGATGATAAAACAATTTTAGCGGGGTGTTTAGATGGATTGTTTGTTCTTCAAATAATTGATCAGGAAAATTATAAGTTTAATTATATCAACTTTTTGTCTCCTGCAGAAAGAAATAGATATGATAGAATCTATAAAATACTTCATTTTAAGGATACTCGTTATTTTTTAGCAACAAGAGGAGGTGTTATTCTTTTTGATTATAAAACAAAAGAGTATAAAAAATTCTTTCATAATTCTAATCAAAAAGAAACATCAATAACTCCTGGAATATGTAGGCTCACGTTTAAAGATGCAACAGGGAAAATATGGTTTGCAACAAATTCTGGACTGTCTTATTTGAAAGAAAACAATGGAAACTTGTTAATAGTTCCTTATAAGGGAAATAAAGAATTAACAAGAATGAAAATTGAGCCTCTCACATCATGTGTTGTAGAAGGAAACAATTTCTGGTTTGGATCAACAGGGTCTGGTCTGGTGAATCTAAATATTGAAAATGGAAAAATAAAAAGATACAACAAACAAAGTTCTGGTCTTCCAAATAATGTGATATATGGTGTTTTAAGAGATTCTAGAGATAATTTTTGGTTGAGTTCTAATAAGGGCTTGTCAAAATTTAACTCTAAAACAAACAAAGCAATTAATTATACCGATTTAGATGGCTTAATGAGTAATGAGTTTAATATGGGAGCCTTCATGAAGGCCAAAAATGGAGAAATGTTTTTTGGTGGAATTTATGGATATAATTACTTTACTCCATCTAAGCTTTCTTTGAAAAAAAACAATGTGAAAGTTGTATTTACTGGTCTAAAATTAGATTCTATTTGGGTAAGGCCTAATCAAAAAGATTCACCTTTAAAAAGACCATTATCAAAAACAAAAGAATTGGTTTTGTCTTATGATCAAAGAAGTTTTTCAATTCGTTTTCAGGCATCCGATCTAAGTAGCCCTAACCTTTTAAAATATAAATATGTGTTAGAAGGAAGCCAAGAAGGTGAAGTTTTACTAGGTTCAGATAATTATGCGAGATTTAGCTCTCTATCTCCTGGCTCATATACGTTAAAGGTATATGCAAAGATTGGTGAAGGAGAGTGGAGTGAAAGCCCAGCAGTTATAAAACTGACAATAAAGGCCCCCTTTTGGTGGAAAATATGGTTTTGGGCTTTACTTACTGCTATTGTAGGTGGGGCTATTTATTTATACGTTAAAAAACAAATTGAAATAGGAAGAAAAAAGCAAGTTGAGTTGGAGTTGAAAATAGCTGATAGAACAAAAGAAATTACAGAACAGAAAACGAAAATTGAAAAACAAAACAAACAGATTCAATCTGAAAAAGAAAAAGTAGAAGAGCAACAAGCCCTATTAAAAAAGGAGCAAAAAAAATCAGAAGAATTGCTTTTGAATTTGCTTCCTGAATCGACAGTTAAAGAACTAATGGCAAAAGGCAAAGCAAGTGCCAAAGCATATAAAACGGTCAGTGTAATGTTTACAGATGTTGTTGGATTCACAAAGATTTCTGAAAACATGCCGCCATCAAGATTGGTTTCCAAACTTGACGTAATGTTTAGAAAATTTGATGAAATTATTGTGGCAAATAACCTTGAGAAAATCAAAACTATTGGAGATGCGTATATGTGTGCAGCTGGAGTGCCAGAAATAAGCTCAACCAATCCAATGGATGCCTGTATTGCAGCATTACAGATTCAGGACTTTATGACAAGAGTGAAGTATGATGCACTTGCAAATCACGAAGATTACTGGGAAATAAGGCTTGGAATTAATACCGGAAATGTAACCGCTGGTGTTATTGGTTCTGAAAGATTGGCGTATGATATATGGGGTTCTACGGTTAATCAAGCTCAAAGAATGGAGATGCTTGGTGAACCGGGAAAGGTGTGTGTTTCGGGAAATACGTTTTCTTTGATAGAGCCGTATTTTGAATGCGAATACAAAGGAAAGGTGCCGACTAAAAGCAAGGGGCTCGTTGATATGTATGTGGTTAATAAAATCAAAGAAGAGCTTTCTGTTAACAACGAAGGGTTAATGCCCAATAAACGTTTTGAGGAGATAATAAATCTTCACCACTATAGCTCTATAAAATATTATAAAGCAGAAAAACATGTCATAAAACTGTTGAAAAAAGGATTGTCAAAAGACCTTCTGTATCATAGTTTAGACCATACTCTTGATGTGTTAAAAGCAGTTGAGCATTTAGCTTTGCTTGAGGGGGTGACAGATGAAGCGTTGTTTTTGTTGAAAACTGCTGCAATATTTCATGATGCTGGTTTTGTCGAAAAATATGAAAACAATGAATCTATTGGAGCAAGAATGGCAGAAGAAACGCTGCCTAAATTTGGATTTAAAGAAGATCATATAGAGACGATAAAATCTTTGATTTATGCCACTCAAATTCCGCACAAACCAATTAATAAACTTCAGGAGATTATTTGTGATGCAGATTTGGATTATCTAGGAACAGATCAATTTGGAGTTATCGCCGATAAACTTCGGGTTGAATTAAGAAACATGAATAAAATTAATAGTGACAGGAAATGGGATGAGATTCAGTTAAAGTTTTTAAATCAACATAAGTATTTTACAAAAACAGCGATTGAGACAAGGACTAAAAAGAAACAGGAAAATATAAAAATAGTAATGAAAAGGTTGAGGAAAGGAGATTACCTTGATTAATAAAATTGTTTAAAAACTTCCCACATATTTTCATTGGAAATGATACAACCTTGTGTTATTAATTGATGTATTTCTATTAACTTATCTTTTTTATGCTTTCTTTTTCCTTTCTCAAAAGAAATAGATTTTCTTTTTTCTAGACAGGACTTCAAATCGAAATCGTTTTTAAAATCATACAGTCCTTTTTTTTGCTGGGAAACACGTAACACTAGAGTTTCGTCATTAAGCACTTTGAAAATGGAAAAAAAGTCAGAACTTCTATATTCTAGATATTTAATTTTGCTATAGATTTTGTCAAAAACAGTATTACTGAAAATTTCCACTAGATTAATTGCTTTTTCTTTCTCTGTTTTATTTATTTCTTTCCACTTTTGATCATCAATGCCTTGTACAATTAAAAAGTGAGTAAATTCTTTTTCCAGTTCTCTTAGTTCCTGGTCATTTAAACAGCGGTATTTGATTATTTGCGGCATTTTGCAAAAATATAAATTAACACAAAAGAATTTGCTATAAAAAATATATTTGATGATTTGTGTACCAAAATTAATTTAGGCGGTTATATTTTCAAGAAAACCTTGGTTTATTAGGCCAATTTGTTTTCATAGCAAGTAGTTTAGTTGGAAAAGAGGCAGAGATGCCTCTTTTTTTGTTTAAGTTTTTATTATTTAATGTAATTTCGCTGTCTTGTTAAAAATTCAATGAAACAAATAAGGAACTTCTGTATAATTGCTCATATTGATCATGGGAAAAGTACGCTTGCGGATCGTCTTTTGCAGGAAACCGGAACGATTTCCGAAAGAGAGATGAAAGACCAAGCTTTGGACGATATGGATCTGGAGAGAGAAAGAGGGATAACGATAAAGAGCCATGCCATTCAAATGGATTATAATTATAAAGGAGACGATTATATTTTAAATCTTATAGATACTCCTGGGCATGTTGACTTTTCATACGAAGTCTCTCGATCCATAGTTGCTTGTGAGGGAGCATTGTTAATAGTTGATGCCACGCAGGGAATAGAAGCACAGACAATTTCCAATTTATATCTTGCTATTGAAAATGACTTAGAAATTATTCCGGTTTTAAATAAAATGGATTTGCCAAGTGCGATGCCAGAAGAAGTTTCAGATCAGATTGTAGATCTCATTGGTTGTTCTTTAGACGACATTATTCCATCTTCTGGGAAAACAGGCCTAGGAGTTAATGACATATTAGAGGCGGTTATTGAAAAAATACCCGCACCTTCTGGAGATGAGTCAGCACCTCTTCAAGCCATGATTTTTGATTCTGTTTTTAATTCATTTAGAGGAATTATTGCCTATTATAGAGTGGTTAACGGAATTTTAAAAAAAGGTCAAAAGGTCAAGTTTTTTAATACGGGAAGCACTTATAATGCGGATGAAATTGGAGTTTTAAAAATGGGCTTACACCCCAAAAACGAAGTAAAGGCAGGGGATGTTGGATATATTATATCAGGAATAAAACAGGCGAAAGAAGTAAAAGTTGGAGATACAATTACTGAAGTGGATCGTCCGTGTGAAAAATCAATAATTGGATTTGAAGATGTTAAGCCAATGGTTTTTGCAGGAATATACCCTGTGGATACAGAGGATTATGAAGAATTGCGTTATTCAATGGAAAAGCTTCAGTTGAATGACTCTTCTCTTGTTTTTGAACCAGAAAGTTCTGTTGCTTTAGGTTTTGGATTTCGTTGTGGCTTTCTTGGAATGCTTCATATGGAAATAATTCAAGAGCGTCTCGAAAGAGAATTTAACATGACTGTAATCACAACGGTTCCCAATGTTTCTTATAAGGCATATTTATCAAAAGAACCGGAACAAGAAAACATTGTAAACAATCCCTCGGAACTTCCCGATCCATCTGGCCTTGAAAAAATAGAAGAGCCCTATATTAATGCTCAAGTTATAACAAAGTCAGAATATATTGGTTCAATAATGAATCTATGTATTGAAAAAAGAGGAGAATTAAAAAATCAAGTATACTTAACTCAAGATAGAGTTGAAATTACTTTTGAAATGCCTCTAGCAGAAATTGTTTTTGATTTTTACGACAGACTTAAAACGGTGTCTAGAGGTTATGCGTCCTTTGATTATCAACCAATAGGATATAGACAATCAAACCTTATTAAATTAGATTTGCTTTTGAATTCAGAACAAGTAGATGCTCTATCTGCCCTTGTACACAGAAACAATGCTTATGATTTAGGGAAAAGAATTTGCCTTAAACTTAAAGAGCTAATTCCAAGACAGCAATTTGAAATACCGATTCAAGCAGCAATAGGGGCAAAAATAATTGCAAGAGAAACGATTAAGGCTCTTCGAAAAGATGTTACAGCCAAATGTTATGGTGGAGATATCACAAGAAAAAGAAAACTCCTTGAAAAACAAAAAGCAGGAAAAAAGAGAATGCGTCAGGTTGGCCGTGTAGAAGTTCCTCAAGAGGCTTTTTTAGCTGTTTTGAAACTTAACGATTAGGGTGCTTTAAACGCCTGTTTATTATTACTTCACTGTTTATTTCTGTATCATCCAAAATGTGGCTTGTTAATTCAGCAGCCAATAATGGGGCAATCAAATATCCTTTAGCTCCTAGCCCATTGAAAAGAAATAATTCAGGATGTTCTGTATGTTTTCCAATAAGTGGTCTTCTGTCAGGCGTGGTAGGACGAATTCCCGCTTCTTGGTTAATAACTTCAGGCTTGATGTCGCTTAAAATGTTAAACCGAGAAAGCAAGTCTTCTTTTGCATCACTTGTAATAGAATAGTCAATGGCATCCCATTCGTAAGTGGCTCCGATTAAAAATTCGTTTTTTTCTTTTGGAAGCACAAAACATTTTCTATTTAACAAAGAACGGTTGTGAAGAGTTTCTGACTTTATGGTTAATAATTGGCCTTTGGTCCAACTAATTGGCAGGCGGTAAAAAAATGGATTATATTTAATTAAGTGTCCTTCGCAAAAAATAATTCGTTCAAATGGCTTGCTCTCATAGGTTTTATTGGTCAAGTCAAGTTTTTTATAGTTAAATGCTTTTTCAATAAGAATTTTTTTGTTGATTAAATCTTTATGAATAGCGGGAATCAATTTTTTGGTGTCGATCCAAAAAGCTTGCTTTACTCTACCAGAACCAAATTCATTTTTAACTTTCGAAAAACCATAATCGTCTTCTGTTAGAGGGTTTAGGTAATTAGTAAAAAGAGGATCTTCTTCTTTTTTTTTCCAATTTTCTAATTCATCTTCAGATGAAAACAGTCTTCTTATGGTAATTTCATTTAAAATTTTAATTTGATGCTTTTTTTCAATAGATCTATAAAAAGAAATTGCATACGGAAGCATTTCATCAACTCTCCAGGATTTAGTTGTCCTTCTAAATACGATTGGGTTTATAATTCCCCCAGCAACAATTGAAGCGGAGTGTTTATTGTCATCGTATAATTGTACATTTTGTTTTTGTTCTATTAAATGTTTAGCGATGCTAAGGCCTGCTATTCCTCCTCCTACAATAATGGTATTCATGAAATGTGATATAATTAATCTGTTTTTGTAACTGCTAAGCTAACAATACTAATTTTGATTTTTGGGAAACCTTCCATAATTGTGTTTACAGCATCCTCGATCGTTGCTCCAGTTGTGATTACATCATCAACAATTAACACGTGCTTTATTTCTTTTTTTTTAATTACATGAAAAGTGTTTTTTGTGTTTATCCATCTTTTTTCTGCAGAATTTTTTGTTTGACTTTTTCTGTTCTTTTTTTTAATTAGAAAGGTTAAACTTATTTTTTTGTTGATGATTTCGCTTATTCCTTTTGCAATGTATTCAGATTGATTGTATCCTCTATTATATTTTCTTTTATGATGTATAGGAATTGGGATGATGTAATCAATATCACCGATGCAATTTTGCTCTTTTATTTTTTCTCCTAGTAATTTACCAAACTCCACGCCTATTTTTTTATTAGACTGATATTTGAGCGCATGAATTATTTTTTGAGCGATAGTGTTTTTTTTAAAATAAAAAAGAGAACAAGCAAATTCGATGTTTAGTTTTCCATAAAACAAACCCTTTAGGTTATGAGTTATAGGGGTAAAGTCTAAGTCTTTCAAACAAAATGCACAAATCTCTATTTGGGAAACAGTTTCTTTTTGACAATGCACACATGGATCGGGAAAAAAAAGAGAAGAAAGATTTAAAAAGAATTTTTTAGACATAAAAATGAGTGGGGCATTGAAAGATTAATGCATTTAAACAAATAGCTGTTAAAAAGAACAAAAAAACAAATTAAAAGTAGAAAAATTTGACATTAAATTAGATGTGTGTTTCGTATTATATTGATTTTTAGGGCTTATGACATTATTACCTAAACTTAAGAAGAAATACAGAGTCGAAAATGTGAATATTTTTGTGTTTTTATGTTAATAAATTTTTAATCTGTTGCCTAGTAAGGAGTTGCTTGGATTATTAAGAGTGTTTAACATTTTTTTTTGCTTTTTTTAGTTGTTTTTCGTCAGAATTTTGACAATTTTTGTAAGCAGTAAGAGGCTAGGATTTGAAACTCTAACTTTTAAAGACTAAACCGCCTTAAAACACACATAACATACTGATTTTCAGTAATTTTTTTCGCATTTTTGGTCATTGCGATTCAGGGTTTTTTTTGCCAAATAGAATAAAAGAAAAAATAGTATTTAATTAAATTGAGAATAAATGAGTCAAGTAGAACCAATATTACAAGAAAACAAGAGTCGCTTTGTTCTTTTTCCGATAGAACACAACGATATTTGGAGTTTTTATAAAAAAGCAGAAGCAAGTTTTTGGACAGCCGAAGAAATCGATTTGGCTCCAGATTTATTTGACTGGAATAGTAAGTTAAATGATGATGAGAAGCATTTTATTAAACATGTTCTTGCATTTTTTGCTGCATCAGATGGAATTGTAAATGAAAATTTGGCCGAAAACTTTTTGTCAGAGGTTCAATATACAGAAGCAAAATTTTTCTATGGAAATCAGGTTGCAATGGAAAATATTCATTCCGAAACCTACTCTCTTTTAATTGATAGTTATATCAAAGACACGAAAGAAAAAAATCATCTCTTTAACGCAATTGATACGCTTGATTGTGTTAAGAAAAAAGCAGAATGGGCTTTAAGATGGATTGATGAAGGAAGTTTTGCTGAACGTTTGGTGGCGTTTGCAGCAGTTGAGGGAATCTTTTTCTCGGGATCTTTTTGTTCTATCTTTTGGTTGAAAAAAAGAGGCTTAATGCCAGGTCTTGCATTTTCAAATGAGTTAATTTCTAGAGATGAAGGATTGCATTGCGATTTTGCTTGTCTTCTTTACACTAAGCATCTTGTTAATCAACTCCCTAAAAAACAAGTAGAGGAAATAATATTAAATGCTGTGGAAATAGAAAAGGAATTTGTTACAGATGCGATTCCTGTTCGATTGATTGGAATGAACAGTGATTTGATGTCTCAGTATATCGAGTTTGTTGCAGATCGTCTATTGGTTGAATTAGGAAACGAAAAAATATTTAACACAAAAAATCCATTTGACTTTATGGATATGATTTCTATTCAAGGAAAGACAAATTTCTTTGAAAAGCGTGTTGCGGAATATCAAAAAGCAGGAGTTTTAGGTGGTAAAGAAAATCAAACATTTTCTTTAGATGAAGACTTTTAATTATTAATTTATTTAAATACAAAAAAATACATGTACGTAGTAAAAAGAGACGGAAGAAAAGAACCTGTTAAGTTTGATAAAATAACAGCACGTATTGGGAAGTTATGCTATGGGCTTGATCCACTTGTTTCGCCTGAAGTTGTTGCAATGAAGGTAATAGAGGGGATTTATGATGGTGTTACAACTACAGATTTGGACAATCTAGCCTCAGAGGTTTCTGCAGCAAAAACGATCGATCATCCAGACTATGCTCTTCTTGCATCGAGAATAGCGGTTTCCAATCTTCACAAAGACACAAAAAAAACATTTTCAGAGGTAATAACGGATATGTACAATTACATAGATCCTAAAACTGGAGAAAAAGCTCCTTTAGTAGCTCAGGACGTGTATTCGATTGTTATGGAAAACAAGGAATTGCTTGATTCTACTATTATCTATGATCGAGACTTTAGATACGATTACTTTGGGTTTAAAACGCTTACTAGGTCCTACTTGATGAAACTTGAGGGGCAAATTGCCGAAAGACCTCAGCATATGCTTATGCGAGTTTCTGTTGGTATTCATAAAAGAGATATAGAATCTGCTATAAAAACCTACAACCTAATGTCTCAGGGTTGGTTTACTCACGCAACTCCCACTCTTTTTAATTCAGGCACGCCGAAACCACAAATGTCTTCTTGTTTTCTTTTAACAATGAAAGAGGATAGCATTACAGGTATTTACGATACTTTAAAATCTTGTGCACAAATATCTCAATCTGCTGGTGGAATAGGATTGTCTATTCATGATATCCGAGCTACAGGATCTTATATAAAAGGGACAAATGGAGCATCTAATGGCATAGTTCCGATGCTTAGAGTTTTCAATGATACCGCTCGTTACGTCGATCAGGGTGGTGGAAAAAGAAAAGGATCTTTTGCAATGTATGTTGAGCCATGGCATGCTGATATTTTTGACTTTTTAGAATTGAAGAAAAATCATGGAAAAGAAGAGCAGAGAGCACGTGATTTGTTTTATGCCTTATGGATTCCAGATTTATTCATGAAAAGAGTTAAAGAAAATGGTGATTGGACTTTAATGTGTCCACATGAATGTCCAGGTCTTTCTGATACCCATAGTGCTGAATTTGAGCAGTTGTATTTAAAATATGAAAGTGAAGGAAAGGGAAGAAAAACAATTAAAGCACAGGATTTGTGGTTTAAAGTATTAGAATCTCAGATTGAAACAGGGACACCTTATATGCTATATAAGGATTCTGCTAATGCAAAATCAAACCAACAAAATATTGGAACAATTAAATCTTCGAATTTATGTTGTGAAATTATTGAATATACAGCGCCAGATGAAATAGCGGTTTGTAATTTAGCTTCTTTGGCTTTACCAAAATACGTGACAAGTGAAAAAACGTTTGATTATGAAAAATTATTTGAAGTAACATATCAAGCTACGGTTAATCTTAATAGAATAATTGATGAAAATTACTATCCTGTTGAAGAGGCTAAAAACTCTAACATGCGTCACAGACCAATTGGTCTTGGAGTGCAAGGATTAGCAGATGCGTTTATACTTATGGGTTATGGATTTGAATCCGAAGAAGCAATGCAACTTAATAGAGAGATTTTTGAAACGATTTATTATGCCTCAATGACCGCTTCAAAAGATTTGGCGAAAGAGTTTGGTACTTATGAAACATATGAGGGATCCCCAGTTTCAAAAGGGATTTTTCAATTTGACATGTGGGGAGTAACACCAAGCAATCGTTGGGAATGGGATCTTCTTAAAAATGAAGTGAAAGAGCACGGTGTTAGAAATTCACTTTTATTAGCTCCAATGCCGACAGCTTCGACAGCTCAAATTCTTGGCAATAATGAATGTTTTGAACCATATACATCTAATGTTTATACAAGAAGAGTGTTATCGGGAGAGTTTATTATTGTGAATAAACACCTGCTTAAAGATCTTGTGAAGGAAGGTTTATGGACTGATGAAATGCGTCAGAGAATAATGATCGAGAATGGTTCCATTCAAAAAATTGAAGAAATACCTCAAAGAATTAAAGAATTGTATAAAACGGCTTGGGAGATTTCTCAAAAAACGATTATTGATCAGGCTGCTGATAGAGGAGCTTATGTTTGTCAATCTCAATCTTTAAACATCTTTATGGAGAATGCAAACTTTGGAAAGTTAACAAGTATGCATTTTTATGGGTGGGAAAAAGGCCTTAAAACAGGAATGTATTATTTGAGAACAAAAGCAGCAACAGATGCCATTAAGTTCACTGTAGATAAAAATGCAGTTAAAACAGCAATGCCTCAAGATGAAAAATCTATAGAGGAACAACAGGCAGCAATTAACTGCTCACTAGATGATCCTGATAGCTGTGAAATGTGCTCAGGATAAAAAGAAGTTATCTGTAATTTTAAAAAAGCCTCCAGTAGAGGCTTTTTTTTATTTAAGGATTTTCGTTTTTATTCTATGCAATATTTTTTTAAATTTGACATCTAACCAAAAACCAAGTAACTCAAAATTATTATAACTATGAAAAGAAAAATACTGTTATCCGGATTATTAACCTTCTTCTTTTTTGCAGGTGTTTTTGCTCAGCCATTATTAATTAAAAATGCGCTTGAACTTCCCGCAATAAAAGATATTCCAACCCAAAGTTTTGTTTCTCCCAACATGCAACAGATACATGCGGAAGACTTGATAAGGGATGAACTTGGAGTTTTATATAGAATAGGAGTTGCTCAAAATTGCAATATAACAACAAGTAATTCCGGAAAATGGAAAACAAATTTGGATGGATCAAAACAATGGACTCTCCGTATAGTTTCTCCAGGAGCAGAAGCTATTAGTTTTTTGTTTGATAAGTTTGTATTGTATGGGAAATCTACTTTAGATGTTACCGATGTGAATGGAAAAAAACTACACAAAACACTAACGGCAAAAGATGTGGAATCACATCAAATGTATAATGCAAACTTATGTTTTGGAGATGACATGATTCTTCTTTTAAAAGAGCCTGCTTACTGCACTCCTTCTGAGATTTATATTGATAGAATTATGCATAACTACAGATCCACAGGAAATCCTGCAGCTCAAAAAATAAATGAATCCGATGCTTGTCAGGTGAATGTAAACTGTTCTCCTGTTGGTGATTCTTGGCAAGATGAAAAAAGAGGTGTTGCAAGAATTTATTGCGTAACTGGAAGCATGGGGGGATGGTGTACGGGCTCTCTTGTTAATAACACTGCTCAAGATTGTAAACCTTTATTTTTAACAGCGCTTCATTGTGGCGATGGATCAACTACATCTAATATGAATCAATGGAAGTTTTATTTTGGATATGAAGCACCAAATTGCACTAACCCAAATACTGCGGGAACTCTTGATGATAATTACATCACGGGTTGTGTTCGTTTGTCTGATTCAAATGATGGTGGAGGAAATTCGGGTTCTGATTTTTTATTGGTTCAAATGGGATCGCTAAGCAACGAAAGCCAAACTGTTACCACATTGAAATCTTCTAGCTTTAATGCATATTGGAATGGTTGGGATGCCAATAATTCCACAACGAATGATGGCTGTAGTATTCACCATCCATCTGGTGACATCAAAAAGGTTTCTACTTTTTCTTCCAATTTAAATACTGCTCAATGGAATGGTAATGGTGTACAGTCTCATTGGAGAGTAACATGGACATCAAATTCAAATGGTCATGGAGTGACTGAAGGAGGGTCTTCAGGTGCTCCCATATTTAAAGCTAATGGAGGAAATTCTAGAATTATGGGGACTCTTACTGGAGGAGGCTCTTATTGTACATCCCTCAACGCCCCAGATTATTATGGAAAAGTTTCTTATCACTGGAGTAGCAATGGGAATTCAGCAAATGAACAATTGAAAACACATTTAGACCCTATCAATTCATCAGCTTTGGTGATGGATGGATCTAGCGATCCATGCTCTAATCCAACCCCGCCAGTAGCTAATTTTACTGCCACACCATTAACGGTATCGCCAGGAGGAACGGTTCAGTTTACTGATCAATCATCAGGAGTTCCAACAGGTCATACATGGACTATTTCAGGAAGTGGCTGGTCTTATTCTGGAGGCACAAGTGCATCTTCGCAAAACCCATCAGTTGTTTTTAATACCATAGGGCAACATACCATAACACTTGCTGTAAGCAATTCCCTTGGAAACGATAGCGAGGTTAAAACGAATTATATCACAGTATCTCAGTCAACGGGTCCATGTGCTGCAACTTCCTCTCAATGTGATGAATATATTATGCAGGTGGAATTAAACACAATAGATAATTCTACTCAATGTGCAACAGGAGGTTACGCAGATCACACAAATATTTCCACATCTCTTGCTAAAGGAAGCCAATATCAGGTGACAATTACCCCTGGAATTAATGGACAAGCTTCGGCATATACAGACGATGAAATTGCTGTATGGATAGATTATAACAATGATTTTGATTTTGATGATGCTGGAGAGCAGGTTGCTTATGTTTTAGTGGCTACAGGTTGGAATAATGTTTTTGATTTTACCGTTCCAACATCAGCGACAACAGGAAATGTTTCCATGCGAACTAGGATTTCATATTCCCCAGACGGCGCAATTGATCCTTGTGGTAATTCTACATACGGAGAAACAGAAGACTATACAATAAATATAACAGGTTCTGGGTCTACTTCTTTGCAAGAGAACCTACCGTTATCTAGCGCTAGAATATTTCCAAATCCATTACAAAACAACTTGATAATTAACCTTAATGGCATTAATGAGAATGTTCAAGCTATAAAAATCATGGATCTTGCTGGAAGAACAATTAAAGAAATTAATAGTGTAAATAAAGGAATTGTAGATGTGGATTTCTCTTCATATGCATCTGGGGTATATTCAATTTTATTAAAAGGAGAAAAAAGCTCTGTAACAAAAAGAGTGATTAAGAAATAATAAAATTGTTTATTAAATTAAAATAAATATTAATTTAGCCCTCGATTGTGGATTGGAGAGGTGTCCGAGTGGCTGAAGGAGCACGCCTGGAAAGTGTGTATACGTCGAAAGCGTATCGAGGGTTCGAATCCCTCTCTCTCCGCAAGAGAATTAAATATATTAAACTAAGATAAATTAAAGTTCTTATTATGATTAAAATGATTAAACCGATTATTCTTTCATCAAGTCTGTTTTTAGCAATGTTGTTTAGCATTTCTTTAATTAATGCCCAAGGAGATGGAGCAGCAGCAACAGCGAAAAAAGAAACCGTTGCAGATGCAGCAAAAGCAGGAAATGCAAAAAAAGACGATAAGGAATCGGCTAAACCCACACTAACGGGGGTTCAAAAATTAAAACAAAAATATATTGAAGGAGATCCACTTTGGATGACACCTGTACTGATTTGTTTAATCATAGGAATTGCCTTGTCTGTTGAAAGAATTGTTTACTTGAATTTATCAACCGTAAACACCAAAAAGTTTATGCAAAGTGTTGAAGATGCTTTAAATGAAGGGGGAGTTGAGGCTGCAAAGGATATTTGCAGAGAAACAAGAGGTCCAATAGCATCTATTTATTATCAGGGTCTTGACCGATCATCAGAAGGTATAGAAATGGTTGAGAAATCCGTGGTTTCATATGGAGGAGTGCAAATGGGACTATTGGAAAAAGGATTAACTTGGTTACAGTTGTTTATAGCACTTGCACCAATGCTTGGTTTCCTTGGAACGGTAATCGGAATGATTCAGGCATTTGATAAAATTGTGGAAGATGGCCAGGTGTCTCCAACTACAGTTGCAGATGGTATCAAGGTATCACTTTTAACAACCGTATTTGGTTTGATTGCAGCAATTTTGCTTCAGATTTTTTACAATTATATAACTTCTAAAGTAGATAGTTTGGTAAATGAAATGGAAGATGCTTCTATTTCTTTAGTAGATATGATGTTAAAGAGTGGCGCGGTTAAATCATAATATAAAAGGTTAATTATGAATAATAAAAATATCCCGATGTTTTTAAACATTCTTAAGGCTACTTTAGCTGGACTGGGTGTGCTGTTTTGTATCCTTGTTATCGGAGGTCCAAATGTGAATGAAGAAACACAAGTGGTTGAGCAGTTTAGAGACGGAACAAAAATGAATTTAGCCATCATGTATATGATAGGACTAATTGCAACTGGAGTTGTTTTGATTTTATTGTTTTTCCTAATTCAGTTAATAACGCAATCCAAGAAAACCGTGATGTCTATCATTGGTATTTTGGTGGCTTTGGTTATTTATATGATTTTTTATTTTGCAGGAACATCGGATAACTCAGCATCTTTATTGTTAAAAAATCCAGTTTCAGATGGCGTTGTTCAGACGACAACTGCTGGTTTGTATACCGTTGGTGTTGCTTTATTTGCAGGCATAGTTGCTATTGTTGTTTTCCCAATAATTAATATGTTTAAAAAGTAAAAAATGGCGCAAAGAGATGTTCCAGAAGTTAATGCGGGATCAATGGCTGATATAGCCTTTTTGCTTCTAATATTTTTCTTGGTAACAACAACAATGGATAAGGATACGGCATATATTCGTCAGATCCCTAAAGAAATTGAACTTCCGGATGATTTGCCAGAAGTTGCACCAAGAAACATGTTTCGAATAAAGGCAAATAAAAACAACAGTATTTCAATTGCCTCAAGAAAAGTTGCCGAAAGAGGTGGAGGGATATTAAAAGATGTGGAACCCGAGAAGATTTCAGATTCCATTATTGTTTGGTACGAAGCAAACCGATCAACTCCAATTGATGCGGAAGCATTGGAAAAAGGAAATCTCCCAACAAACATTAATGCTCAAACAGTTTTCCCTTTTTATGTGACTTGGTCAAAAAAATATTTAACTGCGAAGTGGGATCAGGCAGAAGAAAAAATTGAAGAAGCCGAAAAAGTAGGAGATCTCATAGCTGCAAAATACTATAAAGCAAAGCAGAACGAATATGAAAAAAGACAAAAGTATGTTGATTTTTATGGGAAACCTTTACTGCTAATTGAAGCACAGGCTCACGTTAAAATAGAAGTACAGGCAAAAACGGCATATTGGATTTTTGCAAAAATTCATTCTGAAATTGAAGAAGCACTTCACCAATTAAGAAATAAAGAGTGTAAGGCATTAGGATATTCAGAATCTTATGATGAATTAAAAAGAAAAGTTCTTCTTGAGAATCCTCCAAAAGAATCCGATGTACAAAAAATAGCTTTACTTGAATATTTATTTCCATCAAATATTGTTGAAGTAAAACCTAACCTATAAAAAAAGAGAAATGTCTAAATTTAAAAAAGATGGCAGATCAGGAGCTCCAGGAGTGAACACTTCTTCTCTTCCTGATATAGTGTTTATGCTATTATTCTTTTTTATGGTAGCAACAACAAGTAAAGAAAATGACCCAACAGTCGAAGTTAGAAAAACAAAAGGAGTTAAAACAACGGATTTAACCCCATATAAGCAAAGATCTGAAGTGGATTTTATATATCTTGGGAGACCAATGAATAAAGAAAGAAGAGGGGCTGACGATGAATATTTTTTGTCTTTAGACAATGTTGTCATGCCATCCAAAGATGGTCTTTATAATGCAAACCATGTTGGTGCTTGGAAAAAAGATAAATTTGATCAGAAACCATCAAGAACTAGAGAGGCAAACCCCAAAGTTGCATCGATTCTTACATGTATTAAGGCAGATAAAGACGCTCCTACAGGAGAGATTTTCAAAATTAGAGATGCATTGAAAAATGTAGAAGCATATGCTGTTGCATATGCTGTTTCGGATAATAGCACCAACTAATTAATTCAAGTATAATTTTCATTGCTTATTCTTTAAATGAAAAATAAACAGAGCAATTCATCATACACTGTTACTGCTGCATTGCCATACGCAAATGGCCCAATTCATTTGGGTCATGTATCGGGAGTTTATTTGCCTGCAGATATTTATGTTCGCTATCTTCGAATGAAAAAAAAAGATGTTTTGTTTTTGTGTGGAAGTGATGAACATGGAGCTGCAATAACATTAAGGGCAAAAAAAGAAGGAGTAACGCCCAAACAAATAGTCGATAAATATCATGGGATAATTAAGAAGTCTTTTTCTGACTTAGGAATTTCTTTTGATGTATTTCATAGAACTTCAGAAGAGTCCCACCATAAAACCGCACAAGAATTTTTTGAAAAGCTTTGGAAAGACGGGAAGTTTATTGAAAAAAAATCTGAACAGTATTTTGACCAAAAACACCAACAGTTTTTGGCAGACAGGTATATTACAGGAACATGTCCGAAGTGTCAAACAGATGGCGCTTATGGAGATCAATGCGAAAGCTGTGGGGCAGATTTAAGTCCAATGGATTTGATTTCACCAACATCAACATTGAGTGGGGAAAAACCAGTACTTAAAGAAACAAAACATTGGTATTTACCCATGGATAGACATGAAGAATGGTTAAGGGAATGGGTGAGAGATGGTGTAGTGGATGGAGAACAATTTCATAATCCAAAAGAATGGAGAAACCAGGTTATTGGACAATGCTTATCATGGATTGATGGAGGATTAAGACCAAGAGCAATGACAAGAGATCTTGATTGGGGGGTTAAGGTTCCGATTGAAAATGCCGAAGGGAAGGTTCTTTATGTTTGGTTAGATGCGCCGATTGGATATATCTCAGCAACAAAACATTGGGCAGAACAAAACAATAAAGACTGGAAAAAATACTGGTGTAAAAAAGAAGCAAATAATCGAAGATTAATTCATTTTATAGGAAAAGACAACATTGTGTTTCATGCAATTATTTTTCCAATTTTATTAAAGGATCATGGGGAGTTTATTCTCCCATATAATGTGCCCTCATCAGAGTTTTTAAATCTAGAAGGTGATAAGTTTTCGACATCAAAAAACTGGGCGGTGTGGCTACACGAATATTTAAGTAGCTATCCCGATAAAGAAGATGAACTTAGATATGTTTTAACAGCCATTGCCCCAGAATCAAAAGATGCGGAGTTTACCTGGAAAGAGTATCAAGCAAGAGTTAACAATGAATTGGTTGCAATTTTCGGGAACTTTATTAATAGAACTGTAGTGTTGATAAATAAGTATTATGACGGAATAGCTCCAAAACGTCATGAACTCACAGAAAAAGACAATGAGCTTATTGACTCCTTAAATCTCGCTAAAGAAAAAATCGCTAAAAATCTCGAATTATATAGAATTCGAGAAGCTCAATTAGAGGCCATGAATATAGCAAGAGCTGGAAATAAGTATTTAGCTGAACAAGAGCCATGGAAAGTGATTAAAACGGATGAACAAAGAGTGGAAACGGTCTTATCATTATCGCTACAGGTTTGTGCTACATTATCCATAGCATTTTATCCATTTTTACCCAAAACAGCTTTGAGAATTCAAAAACTTTTAGGTTTAAATGAATGTTATTGGTTTGAAGAAAAAAGTGTTTGTGTTGAAGCGGGAGCTTTAATAGAAAAACCTGAAATGCTCTTTAAAAAAATTGAGGATGATTTTGTTGACAAAGAAAGGGAAAGGTTAAAATTATCTTCAAAATAAAAGGAGTATTATCTATATATAGAGTCTATCCCATTAACATATAATTTGATTGCTTGTATTTTTTTTGCTAATGTATCTCCTTCAAATCCAGAGATGTCCGAGTAAGAGATTAATTGGTTGTATTTTTTAAGGTATTGTTTAGCAATGGGTAAATATGACCAATGCCACTTTTCTTCATTATATCCACTTCTGTGATTTTTTTCTTTATTGGTGTAAACTTGATAAAAACCATATTTGGAAGCGTTTTTTGTTAGCCAATCATATTGCCTAAATCCTTTTCCTTTTTCGTAGTATTTGTTTCCATTATGATGGTATAAATCCACTTCAGTTCCCCAGTGATGTCTAGATGTTCCAGGCATTGCTGTAAAGAGTAAAATTTTAATACTTCTTGATTTTAAATCACTGATATATTTTGCTGATGACCCATCTCGTAATCTTTTTTTGCCTTTCCACTTTTGTTCCCAAATATGTTTTTGAACATTAAAATTTCTTGCACCAGAATTTATGATTAATTGAATGCTGTCCTTTAGAGCAGCTTTATGCATTTCAATAAATTTAGCGCTTGTTTCTTTTTGTAGATAGATTTTTCTACTGCAGACTTCAATAGGAACTATAGTGAAACAGGTGTCTGTTTTGTAGTTGCAATGACCAATCAGGTGTTGTGTTAGTAATGAATCTGGTAAAATATTTGGAAGGTTTTCTTTTACTGTATCTTTGGTTTTTATAGAATTTAAAAGCGGGGGTTTTTTATTTTCTTTGGGAAGGATAGAACCCGATTTATTTTCACATTGGATAAAAAGAAGAGAGAACAACAGACCTCCCAAAAATAGCTTAAGATATAGGGGCATTTTTAAATTAATTATTTACTGACAAGATGAGCTAATTCCCTCTACGTATTTTTTTATGGCTTCTATCTTTTTTGCAAGTGAAGATCCTTTGAAGCCAACGATTGCTTCGTATCCAATCAATTTACTGTATTTTTTTGTATAATATTTTGCAATTGGAAGATAGGACCAATGCCATTTTTCCATTTCATATCCGCTTCTGTTTTCTGTTTGTTTATCAGAATAAACTTGACAAAATCCAAATTTGGCAGCATTTTGTGTAAGCCATTTGTATTCTTTAAGGCCTTGACCTTTTTCAAAATAGTTGTTATTTAAATTATTTAAATCCACATCAGTTCCCCAGTGATGTCTTGATGTGGATGGCATGGAGCTGTATAATAAGATTTTTAAAGCACGATTTTTCAAATCGCTTATATCACTTGCATATGTGCCATCAGAAAGTCTTGTCTTTCCAGTCCACTTTCTTTCCCAGATACCTTTTTGAGAATGAAAGTTCCTTGTGCCTGATAATATTTTAAGTGTAATGCCATCTTGTTGAGCAGCATTGTGCATTGCTTTGAAACTTTTATATGTTTCTTTTTGAAGATAAATGTTTTTGTTGCAGTATTTATGACTAACTAAGATAAAGTCAGAGTCACTTTCAGGGTTAAACTTTCCTAAGAGCCTAATTTTTAAAAGTGAGTCAGATAAAATGTTTGATGAGTCTGTTGGTTCCTGAGTTACAAGAATACTTTTTGACGAACTTTTTTCATCCACATTTTTAGCATTTTTATAACAAATTGGATTTCCTCCTAAATTGGTTTTTTTGCTTTTTATTTCGCAAGCAAATAAACAAATAGTGCTAATAGAGAAGAATAAAATTAAAGTGTTTTTTGTAAATAATTTCATGTAGTAAAATTATAAAAAACCGAATTGATATGTTATAATTTTTTCGACAAAAAAGATTATAAACAATATTTATTTTCTTCTATCAAAGCAACTGCAATTTTTTGTCTGGCGTTTTTAGAGTTAAATGGCTGTGTTTTTGTGAATCGTTTAAGCCCCATAAGCATCATTCTAGCTTCATCTCCTTCTGCAAATGAATTAATTGCATCTTTTGCCGCTTTGTTTATTTTATCAGCAATATCATAGAAGTATGTTTGAGCGATTGCTATTTGTAGTTCTGCTTTCTCTTCTCCATTTTTTTCGATTAATTTTTCAACTCGAAGAAGCGTAGATTCAGCAAGATATGTCCACATTGCTATATCTGCAATATTCATTAAAACTTCTTGCTCTTTTGCAAGGGTCTGCATTAATTTTTGAACAGCAGAACCCGCCACCATAAGGATGGTTTTCTTAAAGCCACTTAGATATTGTCTCTCCATTGCAAGAGGTCCTTCGGGTAAATCAGAAATTGAGGGAATGCTCATCAATTCTCCTGAAACCTTCATAGCAGGCCCCATTAGGTCAAGTTCTCCTTTCATTGCTCTACGAAGAATCATATCTACAGATAACATTCTGTTTATTTCGTTTGTTCCTTCAAATATTCTATTTATTCTAGCATCACGATATCCTCTTTCTACAAGAGACTCTGCAGAATATCCCATGCCCCCAAATATTTGAACTGCCTCATCCACTACATAGTCAAGACATTCTGACCCTGCAACTTTTAACATTGCACATTCAGCAGCAAATTGCTCAATTCCTTTTAGAGTAGCTTTTTCTTTTGTCATCCCTTCTTCCACTAGTGCTTTTATAGCATCATCTATATTTTGTCCTGCACGATAAGTTGCTGATTCTAGAGCAAAAGACTGAATGCTTTGTTCAGCAAGCTTATATCTTATGGCTCCATATTTTGAAATAGGTCTACCGAATTGTTCTCTTTCATTTGCATACTTAATAGCAACATCAATTGAACCTTTAGCACCACCAAGTACACCTGCGGCCAATTTAATTCTTCCGATGTTTAAAATGTTAATGGCAATTTTAAATCCGTTTTCTCTTTCAGAAAGCATATTTTCTATTGGAACAGAAACGTTATTAAAAAACACCTGCCTTGTTGAGGAGCCTTTTATTCCCATTTTTTTCTCTTCTGGATTCATCGTGATTCCCTCGGTATCCGCTTCTACTATAAATGCAGTTAAATTTTTATCATCATCAATTTTAGCAAAAACAGTAAAGAAGTTGGCAAACCCTGCATTTGTAATCCACATTTTTTGCCCATTGAGAATGTAGCTCTTTCCGTCATCAGATAGTTTCGCTTTTGTTTTTCCCGAGTTTGCATCTGATCCAGCACTAGGTTCTGTTAAACAATATGCAGCTTTCCATTCGCCACTAGCAAGTTTGGGAATGTATTTCTTTTTTTGTTCCTCATTTCCATAATAAAGAAGGGGGAGTGTGCCTATTCCTGTATGGGCACCATACGCAACTGAAAAAGAAAACCCTTTTCCAAGATTTTCTGTTGCAAGTAAAGAGGTTTTAAAGTCCATTCCCATTCCACCAAGATCCTCAGGAACAGACATTCCTAAAAGACCAAGTTCTCCTGCTTTTTCAATTATGCCTGACATAAGTCCATCTTCCATGGCGTCAATTCTGTCAAGGTTTGGGATAATTTCCTGAACGATAAAGTCATTACACATTTGAGCAATCATGTGTTGCTCTTCATTCCATTCTTCAGGGGTGAAGATTTCACTTGTCTCCACATCTCTGATGATGAATTCTCCTCCTTTAATTGCTTTGCGATCCATTTTTTTGTTTTAGAATTACAAAAATAAGATAAAATACTATGCGTGCATAATAAATTACCTGTTTTTTTATTTTTTAATGAACATTGATTTAATAACAGATATTCCGTTGCTTTCTAATTTAAGGTGGTATAGTCCTGCTTTTAGGTTTAAAGGAATAAAGCCATCTTGATTGATGTTTCCGTTTAAAAGAGTTTTTCCTTCTTGGTTAATTATAGAATAGAAAACATCAGAGTGAATGTTGTTTATATAAATCCCATCTGTTGCGGGATTAGGGTAAAAGGTGATCTCATGCAGAATAGAACTTTCAGTTTCAGCATTGTTCCCGTTACTAGTGTAGCTTGCTTCCCAACCTTTTGCTGTTGTTGCACAATCTGATCTAAATTCAATTAGCAGACTACCTGTACTTGATGTAATGCTTCCAGGGGAGTTTGTCCCTGTGTAACACCCAATAAGTGTGCTAGAATCATTGTTTCCATCATAAATGTAGAGATAATCATAGTCCTGTTCGAGGTCAAATAGACTGAAATTTAAGCTTATGTTTGTGGCGTTGACTGGTTCGATTAGCCAATATAGTCTCTCGTCGTCATTGTAATTTGCGGCAATGCCCCCTGTATCGTAAAAATTTCCATTTACATTGGTCATAACACTAGCCGATGTGTTGTCATTAATGAGTCTATAAAACCTTTCCCAATCCCAGTTAATTCCTGGATCAGTATGTGTTTGTCCTTGATAATGTTGATGTCCTTTTATTTTTGTACAGTTTCCAAGGGTTTGAAGAGTGGCGGATGATGCTCCGTAATAAGTTCGTACACCGGGTATTCCATAACCGCTATTGATAATGTCTTTGCATAAGTTTGAAGAGCTTGCATACATTTCATTTGTATACCAAGATGGATTGTCTACCCATCCTTCATGCTCAATTCCTATGGTGTAAGAGTTTTGAGAACCAACATGCCATGCTTTGTCATTTTCATGAACGAGTTGAGTTATCTGCCCATCTGAACTTCTTATGATGTAGTGAAAAGAAATGTTTGAATTGCAGTTTTGCGCCCATGAAATGGCCCCCGAATAGGAGCCTTGAGTGGTGTGAATGGTAATTGCGGATATTGCAGTTCCATTTCTAGAGCTAAAATTACAAGTTGGTGCCGGATTCCATAAAGCTGGATTATAATCATTGCTTTTGCTTTCTTCTCTTAAATACTGACTTTTAGAATCATTAAATATTCCAGTTTCTGTAATGTATATTTTTTTTGAAGTCAATATGGATGTGTTTTGTTTAAAAACTTCGTAAAGGTCGTATTTGTGAGGTTCGAGTTTGTGTTTTTTGCAAAACTCAGGGTTTTGTAGAAAATTAAGAATTTCATAAATTTGAGCATCTAGGGCATAAAGATTAACGATTCCATTATCTGGAATTTCGCTTAATTGTTTTAATACCGATTGAATTTTTATAGGATTGTTTTTTTGACTGACAGAGTCGCAGATGATTTTCATTAATGAATTATATGCAATTGCATAAGAAGAAATTTGTTTTTCAACAGATGTTCTTTGTTCATTTACAGAAATGCCACTTAAATAAGCAACCATTTTCCCATTTTCCCAGAAGTAATCTTTGCCATCTTCATATAAGCCCATGATGCCATATGGAACTGGGGTGCCCATACAGGAGTTTTGATTGGTTTTAGCGATGGGAGTCATGCGTGATCTACTGTGAGCAACGCTTTCTAGAATTCCGTCGCTTACATATGGATTGTTTTTGTAGGCCTCCGAAAAATTAAGGTTTTGAGAATATAGAGGAGTGAAAATAAAGAATAAAATAAGCGGAAAAAAAATATTTTTCATGGTTAAAAGTTTTAGATACAATGGGTTTTTCTAAAAATAGCAAGGAAATTTTATTATGCACGCATATAAAAACACAAAAAATCATAAATTAAAGTGTTTTAACAAATGTCGTTATACATAAAAAAGAAAATCAGAATGCTTATCTTTATACTGGATATCGTCTGAACAAATCACTCTTTATCTTTGTTTAAACAGTTAACAGGGGAATAAACCCATACAAATGGCTTACAAAATAAAGGATCTTGAAAAGCTTTCTGGAATTAAAGCACATACAATACGTGTTTGGGAAAAACGCTATGGTTTGTTTTGTCCGCAAAGAACAGACACCAAAAGAAGATTGTACTCTGATCAAGAATTAATTCAATTGTTAAATGTATGTATACTTTATAATAGTGGAATAAAAATATCTCATATTGCTTTGATGGATGATTTCTATATTCAAAACAAAGTAACAGAAGTGATGATAGGGACTCCCTTAAACAGTAGTTCAGAAAAGTTGTTACTTTCTTTAGTTTCTATTGATGAACAGTTGTTTTCAGATACGCTTGATTTGCTGATTCAAAAAAAAGGCCTACCTCTTACTTTTTCAAATTATTTGATTCCTTTTCTAAATAGAATTGGAGTTATGTGGCTAGTTGGCACTATTCGACCCTGCCAGGAACATTTTATCTCTAATATTATCAGACAAAAAGTGATTTCGTCTTATGATAAATTACCGATTCCTGATAAAAATCAAGAAGCCGTTCTTTTATTTTTGCCCGAAAACGAATGGCATGAATTAGGACTTTTATTTTATAATTATATTTTGCGATTCAAGAAAAAGAGAACTGTTTATTTGGGTCAAAGTATGCCGTATGATGATTTGATTAAATGTTTTAATTTACTTAATCCTTCTGCCGTCATTACTTCATGGCTAACTATAGCGGATCAAAAAACAGTTTTAAATTATTTTCAACGCTTAAAAAAAGATGTTGGTGATGTGCCTATTTATGCTGGAGGTGCTCAAATATCTAAATATCAAAGTTCTTTAAAAGACTTTGTTATCGAAATAAATAGTCTTTCAGACATTGATAACATTCCATTGTGATTAAATTTTAATTATAGTTTGTCTTTTATTTAAAAAAATAATTATATTTGATTAAAATTTAGTCATCATAAAGATTAATTAATGAGCAAAACAATCATTTTAAACCCTGGAGATCAAGCGCCTGATTTTAAAAGTATAGATCAAAATGGAAATACAATTTCATTAAGTGATTATCTTGGAAAAAAAACAATTATTTATTTTTATCCTAAAGACAACACACCTGGTTGTACTGTGCAAGCATGTAATTTAAGAGATCATTATTCAGAGTTAATTAAACGAAATCTTCATGTTATTGGAGTTAGTGCCGATTCAAAAGAAAGGCATCAAAAATTTATTGAAAAGTATACACTTCCGTTTCCTTTAATAGCAGATGAGAGCCATGATGTTTTAAATAAATATGGAGTTTGGGGTCCCAAAAAATTTATGGGAAGAGAATACGATGGAATCCACCGAACTACCTTTATTATTGATGACAATGGCATTATAATATCAATTATTAAAAAGCCTAAAACAAAATATCATACAGAAGAAATTTTAGAAATTTTAGACAATCCAAGTAAAACGTAAATAGAATACGATATGCGTGTTTAAATTTGTTCTATAAATAATTTTAAAACCCAAACGAAATGAAAAAAAAAGAAGTAAATGCAGAAAAATTAAAAGCGCTACAATTAACAATGGATAAAATGGATAAGGCTTATGGAAAAGGGGCCGTTATGAAGCTTGGAGACAACCCGGTAGAAAAGGTGGATGTTGTTCCTTCGGGATCACTTACATTGGATTTGGCTCTTGGCATTAATGGTTACCCTAAAGGAAGAGTGGTTGAAATTTATGGACCGGAATCTTCTGGAAAAACGACACTTGCTATTCATGCAATTGCCGAAGCTCAAAAAAAAGGAGGGATTGCTGCATTTATTGATGCCGAACATGCATTTGATCAGTTTTATGCAAAAAATTTAGGAGTCGATATTGCAAACCTTTTAATTTCTCAGCCTGATAATGGAGAACAGGCCCTTGAAATTGCAGATAATTTAATTCGTTCAGGAGCAATTGATTTGATTGTAAATGATTCTGTTGCGGCGCTTACTCCAAGAGCAGAAATAGAAGGAGAAATGGGAGACTCACAAATGGGACTTCAAGCAAGATTGATGTCTAAAGCTTTAAGGAAATTAACTGGATCGATTAATAAAGCAGGTTGTTGCTGTATATTTATCAATCAACTTCGTGATAAAATAGGGGTGATATTTGGAAATCCAGAAACAACAACCGGTGGAAATGCATTGAAATTTTATTCATCTGTTAGAGTGGATATTCGAAGATCCTCTCAAATAAAAGAAGGAGATAAAATTCTTGGTAATCGAGTAAAAGTTAAGGTGGTTAAAAATAAAATGGCACCTCCGTTTAAACGTGCAGAATTTGATGTTATGTATGGCAAAGGAATTTCTAAAGTAGGAGAGATAATAGATCTTGGTGTAGAGCTAAATATTCTAACAAAAAGCGGCTCTTGGTTTTCCTATGGAGAAACTAGACTTGGTCAAGGAAGAGATTCTATTAAAAATTTATTGCTTGATAATCCGGAGTTATGTGAAGAACTCGAAGAAAAAATTAAAAATGCTCTTGAAACACCCGATACGACCAAAGTGTTGCAGGACTAAACAATCTTTTCGTTTGGAGCGGTGTTCTATAAAATAGGGCACCGCTTTTTTTGTTTAAAATATTGAATTCTAATATGAGTGGAATATATTTGCCTTATGAAAAGCGATACTATCTGTGCGTTGCTAACTCCAAATGGAACTGGAGCTATTGGAGTTATTAGGGTTTCGGGACCAAATAGCATCGCTATTGTGTCTTCTTTTTTTTCTAAAGATATTGCTTGTTCAAATTCACACACGCTTCATTTTGGCAGTTTTAAAAATAAAAAAGAAGAAATACTAGATGAGGTTTTACTTTCTGTTTTTCATGAAGGGAAAAGTTTTACTGGTGAACAAAGTGTGGAGATAAGCTGTCATGGCTCTTCTTATATTCTTCAATCTGTAATAGAATGTTTGCTTAAGGCGGGCTGTCGAATAGCAGAACCTGGAGAATTTACAAAGCGTGCATTTTTAAATGGGAAACTAGATCTTTCACAAGCCGAGGCTGTTGCCGATTTAATCGCCTCTCAATCAAAAGCGATGCATAATATTGCTTTAAAACAATTAAAAGGTCATTTTTCGGACGAGCTAAAAGCTTTGAGACAACAACTTATTGATTTTGCATCACTTATTGAACTAGAGCTTGATTTCGGTGAAGAAGACGTAGAGTTTGCAGATAGAGATAAATTGAAAGAGCTGCTGGTTCAGGTGTTGCAACGTGTTGAAAATCTTGCGGATACTTTTGCTATGGGCAATGTGATGAAACAAGGTGTTCCCGTAGCAATAGTTGGTGCACCAAACACCGGAAAAAGCACTTTATTAAACTCTCTAATTGGAGAAGATAGAGCAATTGTAAGTGATATCGCAGGAACTACAAGAGACGTAATCGAAGAGACATTTAATATAGATGGAATTTTGTTTCGATTTATTGATACTGCTGGGATTAGAGAAACTAATGAAGAGATTGAATCTATTGGAATAGAAAGAGCAAAGAAAAAAATTGAAGAAGCAACGATTGTTTTATGCTTATCCGATTCTGAAAACCCTTTACCAGAAGTTTTAGATTGGTCTGAAAAGCTGATGATTCAATTCCCTGAAAAAGAGGTGTTTGTAATACAAAACAAGAGCGACCTTTTAACTATGCAAAAACCGATGGATGGTGCATTTTTAATTAGCGCTAAAACTGGAGCAGGACTCGATGAACTTAAAAAACAATTGGTAAATGCGATTACAAAAGGAAAGGATTGGTCAAATCAAACCATTATTACAAGTGCTCGACATCACGAAGCATTGCTCAAAACATCCGAAGCATTAGAAAAAGCGCTTTTTGGATTAAGCTCAGACATTAGCGCGGATTTAATCGCATTGGATATAAGAAATGCCATGTATCACCTGGGGAGTATTACCGGAGATATTTCATCGGACGAGCTTTTGGGAAATATTTTTAGTCGTTTCTGTATCGGTAAATAGGGAAAGAATAGAATTAGTTACATTGCTTATTATACCATTCACAACTTTTTTGATCTCCTAATTCACAAGCTTTTTTATAATCGCTACAAAAAGATTGACCTAACTTCTCTTTTGCAATTCCTCTTATCTTATATGCACTAGTATAATTAGGATTAAGTTTTATTGTTTTAGTGAAATCAAGTATAGCGCCAGAATAATCTTTCAGCTTGTATTTTGATAGTCCCTTACACCAGTATGCAGCCTCATAATTAGGTTTAAGCTCTATTACTTTATTGAAGTCTGTTATAGCGCTAGAATATTCTTTTAAGGAGTGCTTAATATTACCTCTCAAATGATATAAATAAAAATTATCATAATTAGGTTCAATCTCTAATGCTTTATTGAAGTCTTCAATTGCTCCAAAATCATCCAGTATTTGAAATTTAAGATAACCTCTACTATAATAGTAATCAGCGTTATTAGAGTCAATTTCTATTACTCTATTGAAATTTAAGATAGCTTTATTATATTCTTTTTGAGAAGATAATATCTGTCCCATTATATTATAACATTCACAAACATCATTTTCAATCGTTGAATTATTAACCACCATTTTACAATCCTTAAGTGCTCCAGATAAATCTCCTAGATTTTTTCTTTCAAAAGCTCTCATGTAATATAAATTCCAATATTTAGGATTATCCTCTATCTCTTTTGTTAAGTAATTAAGATTTTCTATAGATTTAGATTTCTGATTTTCCTTTATTGTATCATTCTGCCCAAAAGCAACACTTGATAAAAACACGAAAACAAATAAGATTCTCATAATTCTAATTTTAAACCAAGATAATAAATAGTTAGATAAGGGAGGTTACCGTTTTTTTAATCACATCTCTTTGCTCCTTCAAGTTTACAATCATCAGGAACTCCAGTAACACAATTTAGTTGATTATAGCCACAATCCAAGCTAGTTAAAGAAATATTCTTGGATACATCTAATGAACTTAGTTGATTATAGCTACAAAACAATTCAGTTAAAGCTATATTCTTGGAAACATCTAATGAGGTAAGTTCATTCAAGCCACAATTCAAAACAGATAAAGCAGTATTCTTGGAAACATCCAATGAGGTAAGTCCACAATCAATACAATTTAATAAGGTTAGTGTTGTATTTCTAGAAACATCTAATGATGTTAGAGGATTCATATCACAATATAAAGTATTCAAAGCTGTATTCTTCGAAATGTCTAATGATGTTAGTTGATTCATCGAACATTTCAACACAGTTAAAGCAGTAAATGATTCAATACCTGTTAAATCTTTAATTCCTTTGCCAGATGCTGAAATCCCGCCGTCATATAAACTTCCTTTAAATGATTCTGCTTCACTTTGCTGAATCTCATTATCTCCATTGGTATTAATTTTCTTATTCTCAATTAAGTATTTCTTGAAGTTTGCGTCAGGAATATAAACAATACTGTTTTTCTTGGTGTCATTTTTACTTTTACTGATGTCCTTTTTATT
>Ga0163108_10000356_pt1 | contig 34116 bp, 20 predicted proteins | sample Fk1155metaG_FD_109644 | JGI IMG/M metagenome (GOLD analysis project Ga0163108, IMG submission 109644) | Marine microbial communities from the Central Pacific Ocean - Fk160115 155m metaG | ecosystem: Environmental > Aquatic > Marine > Oceanic > Photic zone | place: The Central Pacific Ocean...
AAGAGGCAGGCAGCAAACACATCCGTTTCACGAACTACCAGGATGCCGCTCATGTGGGTGCCTGGCAAAAAGCCTACCAGGATCCGAAAACCTGGAAATGGCTTTTTGCGCAGAGGTCAGCCAAGCCAGCAAGTACCGGGAAAACCGCTTCCCTGCCGGACACGTTAAAGCCCTATTTCTCACCACCACCCGCCTGGAAGGGAAAGCTGGGGAATTACCGATCACCACTCAAGTTCGCCGATGGTCAGCAGGTCAAGACACCGGCTGACTGGAAACGTCGACGTGCCGCGATCCTCTCCCAATGGCAAACGGCATTAGGACAATGGCCCCCCCTGGATACCAATCCCAAGGTCGAAATCCTAGCATCCAAGCGTCGTGAGAATTTCATGCAACACCGCATCCGCTTCGCCTGGACACCGCACAAGAAAACCACCGGCTACCTGCTGATTCCTGTCAGCAAGGGACCTCATCCGGCAGTCGTCACGGTCTTCTACGAACCGGAAACGGCAATCGGCGAAGGATCACCCAATCGCGACTTTGCCGTCCAGTTGGCCCGTCGTGGTTTCGTGACTCTCTCCCTGGGTACTACCGAGGCCAGCCAAGCCAAGACCTATTCCCTCTACTATCCAAGCCTTGAAAATGCGCAGGTACAGCCCCTGTCGATGCTGGGCTACGCCGCCTGCACCGGTTGGTACGTGCTGGCTAATCGACCCGAGGTGGACGCCAAGCGTATCGGCATCGTGGGCCATTCCTTCGGCGGTAAGTGGGCCATGTTTGCCTCCTGCCTGTTTGACAAGTTCGCCTGTTCCGCCTGGTCGGATCCTGGAATTGTTTTTGATGACACTCGCTCCAGTATCAATTACTGGGAACCCTGGTACCTCGGCTACCATCCCAAGCCCTGGCGTCAACGAGGCTTGATCACCCCGGACAGCCCGGCCCGCGGGCTCTACCCAAAACTTAGATCAGCCAACCACGACTTACATGAGTTGCATGCCCTAATGGCACCTCGCCCGTTGCTGATCTCCGGGGGATCGGAAGATCCTCCCCAACGCTGGGAAGCTCTCAACCACACGATTGCCGTCAACCGTATCCTCGGTTACGAGAACCGTGTCGGCATGACGAATCGACCGGACCACTCGCCGAACGACGAATCCAACGCTGTCATCTACGCGTTCTTCCAACACTTTCTCCAGTCGCCGCAAAAATAGTCGCGAAGGAATGACCATGAATCGCTTCCTCTTGCATCCATGTATTGTGATTGCGCTGCTCGTCACCAACGGCCAGTCGTGGGCCGCAGAGACTCGTGTCGAAACCGTCAGCGTAGCCATGCGAGACGGGATTCGATTAGCCACGGACATCTACCGGGATCCGGCAATCCCGAAACGCTCAGTGGTCCTGGTACGAACCCCCTACAACAAGGACCGGGCGAAAGGGACAGCCCAGCGGTTCGTGGACGCTGGTTATACCGTGGTCATCCAGGACTGTCGCGGAGCACATGCCTCGGAAGGGGTCCTGGTTCCCTACAACAATGAAGGCCAGGATGGTTACGACACGATTGAATGGATAGGTCAGCAGCCTTGGTCGAACGGTCGCGTGGGGACCTGGGGCAGTTCGTACGTGGGTGCTGTCCAGTGGCAGGCCGCCGTGGAAAATCCACCCGGACTGGTCACGATGATTCCCCGGGCAACCTGGAGTAACTTCTATCGCAACCTGTATCTCGGTGGAGCCATCCGCATGCTGATCAGTCCCTGGGCTGCCAGCCAGTCCGCCCGTCCCGAGGGAACCGTGCCACCCACCGACTGGAAAGCCATTTACATGCACCTGCCGATCAGCGAAACCGATCAAAAAATCGGCTGGTCCATACCTTGGCTGAAGGCCATCTTCATGCATCCTGAACCCAATGGATACTGGGACCGACTGAACCTGACCGACCGAATCACCGAGCTGCAAATGCCTATCCAGCACATGGTTGGCTACTACGATTTCTTCTCCCGCGAATCCGTCGGCAACTTCGTCCAGATGCGAGAACATGCCCGCAACCCGAAAATTCGCGGACAGCAACAGTTGATTCTCGGCCCGTGGGATCATGGCACCATCGGTAAATCCCAGGTCGGTGAAGTCGATTTCGGACCGGAAGCTCGCCTGGACACGGTAGCCACCTCCATTGCCTGGTATGACCAGTACCTGAAACCAGCTCCACCCGCAGGCGCAAAACCGCCCGTTCCCGTTCGTTACTTTGTCATGGGAGAGAACACCTGGCGTGAAGCCCAATCGTGGCCACCGGCGGGATTCACACCTGCGTCGTTCTACCTGGGATCCGCCGGGAAAGCGAACACGCGATCCGGCGACGGTCGACTGGAACGTTCTCCGCCCCTGCAGGCAAAACCCAGCGATACCTTTCGAGCCGATCCTGCCCAGCCAACTCCTGCCTGCCCTGTCACTGAGCAGCGCCCGTTGGCCCGTGCCACCTGGGCGCCCGTTGACCAGCAAGCTATCGAGGATCGCCAGGACGTGCTGGTCTACACTTCCTCCAGGATTACCGATCCAATCACTTTTGCAGGCAATGCCCGCGCTGAACTTTTCGTAGCCGCCGATACACCGGATGCCGACTGGGTCGTCAAGGTTGTCGATGTACATCCCAACGGCTTTGCCCAGAACCTGGCAGTTGGTATCCTCCGCGGACGTTATCGAGACTCCGAATTAAAACCCACACCCTTAACACCCGGCCAGGTTTATCGAATCACGGTTGACCTGGGACCGGTGGCAGCAACGATCCAGAAAGATCATCACCTGCGAGTCGATATCTGCGGTGCCTATTTCCCACTATTTGACCGCAACACGAATACCGGTGAAGGACCCACGGGCAAGGCAACACGGATTTCCACGGAAAAAGTCTTTCACCGACCTGGCCAGTGGTCCCGAATTATTCTTCCCTGCACCGTCAAGTAAGCTCGCCCCTGGAGCACTGCCCGTCGTCTATCGCGTTGCCTTGTACCATGATTGATATCCCAAACCTGTTCTCCCTAGAGTAAGCCACCATGAAACCAAGCACCCTTGCCCGGATCCTGTTGTCATCACTACTCCTCGTCACCTGCTGCCTGCTGGCACAGGGTGCCGATATGAAACCCAACATCATCCTGTTGATGGCGGACGACATGGGAATGGGGGACACCAGTGCCTTCCAGGATTTCACAGGCAATGCCGATAACGTGCAATTGCACACGCCCCAGATGGAGCGGTTGGCTCGCATGGGTATACGTTTCACAGATGCTCACACCCCTTCCTCACGCTGTACAACCACCCGTTACGGTTTGCTTACCGGCCGTTACCCGTGGCGCAGTCGCATGAAGTGGTGGGTTCTTTTTGGTGCCCAGGGAGATCCCTTGATTGAAGCAGACCGGCCAACCATCGCCACGATGTTACGCGGGGCTGGCTATGCCACTGGCATGGTTGGCAAATGGCATGTCGGTCTGCGTTACCGACAGAGCAACGGCAAACCAGCCGCCGGCTGGCAAGATGCCGATCTCAGGCAACCGCTTTTCACCAGCCCTCTCGACCATGGTTTTGATTTCGCCCGCTTTACCTCCCGCTCCCACGGTACCTCGGGACCTAACGCCGCGCACAAGAATCCAACCAAGCGCAACAATCCAAATCAATCGGTCGGACCCGGTCATATTCATGGTCGCATCGCGATTGGAGCGACCAGCAATCGCAAGCAGCTGGTCGCCGGGGGTTCGAAAGCCTATATCCTGAAACAGTTGGGCAGTCGACATTCTGATCATGCGTTGGAGTTTTTAAGTGCGCATATCAAGGGCCAGCAAACCAGCACACGGCCTTTCTTTCTCTATTACCCATCCAATTCGAACCATGGGCCCTATACACCCGACAGGAAAATCGGTGACCAGCCGGTTGCCGGAGCAGCCCGCACCAAGAGCGATCTCCCGATGGATGTGCGCCATGATTACATCTATGAAAACGATGTAGCCCTCGGACGATTGATTGACTGGCTGGCAGCCACACCTGATCCGCGGCAAGAAGGCAGCAAGCTCATCTCAAACACGCTGTTGATTTTCACCAGTGACAACGGCGCAGAAAAAAACAGCGACATCGCCACGGGACCTTTCCGTAGCCACAAGGGTAGTTGCTACGAGGGAGGCCATCGCGTGCCTTTTATCGCCTGCTGGCCAGCCGGTCGAGTCGGTGACGGGAATGCCGCAACCCCTGGGAAAACCAATACGTCCACCATCGGGTTAACCGACATGTATGCGACCTTTGCCGAAATTACAGGAAGCCAGCTTCCTGACCTGGCCAGGGGTGAGAAAGGTGCCGAGGACAGCCTGGGGATTCTCAACGCCTTGCGCGGCGCCCGCCTGGAAGACCGCCCTCCCTTGTTCTTTAATGATCATAAAGAAGCCAAGGGAGATCCAGCCGCCGTGGCGATGCGGGCTGAGAACTGGAAAATCTTCTTCGATGCCAGCCTGCTGCGCGAAGGCACGGCCAAACCCGTTGAACTATACAACCTGGCTGTCGACAGGAAAGAAAAAAACAACCTCCTTAACGATCCGGATGCGCAAGCTACGATTCGCTCACTCACCGACATGGCATTGAATTATCGACGCACGGCCACGCGACTGGTCAGCCAGGCCAGCGGCACGCGGGTCGTGTTTGATTGGCGAGTTGATGCACAGGACGGCCTGTCGGAGTCCTTGCCTGAAAACGATCCCAGGCAAGCACTCTCCATCACCAGGAAAGGCTTAAACATGACCATCAAGCCGAAAGGGGAAAAGGGCGCCGGGATCAGTCGCAACCCTCGCGGGCTGGGTGTCAGCGGAGGAGAGCTCAACCAGGTTGAAAGTGGAGAATCGCTGGAGATCGTGTTCGATCAGGATGTGATCGTGGAATCCGTGGGGATCGTGGCGGGCAATGGTACCTGTGGTGGATTTTATCAAATGGGCCGAGGTGCCCCGTTGGCAATTTATTGCATTGATGCAGACAACGATGCCAAGACACAAGAAGGGGTCATTAGTGACCTTGGCGTATTGCCTGCCGGCCAGTCACTTCGATTGAACAGCAGTCCACACCATGGCGTCGAGGCTGCCGGTCGCTGGCGACTGGGCACACTGACCGTTCGCATCCTGGGATCTAATCTTGAAGACTAGGGCCACACTCGATAAATTGCTTCTTCCGACGCAATTTTCTATACGATCTTCAAAGGGACTTAACACGTGCCCACGAAAAATGATTCCTCGTCGTCTTCGGAACGCCCGCAAGATGATCGGCGTGAATTCTTAAAAAAAGCTTCTGCCGCTCTGACGATTGTTCCGCTGTCAGTGGCGACGCAGGAAACCGCTGAATCTCAGCAACCGAATCCCGTGTCGAGCGAGAAATTTCAACCCAAGGAATTCTGGCAAGATCGCATGAATCCGCCGGATGATGGTAAGAAATACGGCTGGTTCGTCGATACCCGACGATGTTTCGGGTGCCATGGTTGCGAGGTGAGCTGCAAGTCAGAGAACGATGTGCCACTGGGCAATTATATCCGCCAAACTTTTTACCAGGATGTCGGTGAGTATCCCCAGGTCGCACGCATGTTCCTGCCCATGGCCTGCCAGCATTGCGAGGATGCTCCCTGCCTGAAAGCCTGCCCCTGCGGTGCCCTGCACAAGGAAAGTGGAGGTGCGGTAGCCATCGATTACAACGTTTGCTGTGGGCATGGCACCTGCGTCGAGGTCTGCCCTTATGGTGCGATCTACATGGATCCTGTCGCCAAGCAAGCCGTCAAATGTCACAACTGCTACCACCGAACCGAGGAGGGTCTGGAACCCGCCTGCGTCCCAACATGTCCCTCGGAAGCCCTCTACTTCGGTGACCTGAACGATCCTGATTCAAAAATCAATCATGCCATGCAGGAAGCCAAAAATGCTGCCGGCGAACTTGTCCAGCTACGACCTGAAAAGGGGACCAAACCACGAATGTGGTTTACTGGAGACGCCCCGGCACAAATTGAGGAAGTGATTCCTGGTGAAGGTGAATCCTATTCCCCCCAGGCATACGACATTTACAACTGGAAAAAGAGCGACTCAGAATGAAACCTACCTCTCGTCGTCAATTTTTAGGACTTGGAATGACCGCCGGAGCAGCCCTGGCTGCCGGGTCCCTGGGGTGCCGTCCGTCTGCGCCAAATGCCCAACCGGGTCCTGGCAAGGCAGGGAATAAAAACCAGCAAACCAAGCCTCCCCTACCACAAGGCATCGACCTTGAAAAATGGAACCGGATCAAGGGCAAACCGTACCAACAGGGTTCGTTTGGCCAGATGCCAGGGGTCTGTAAACTTCCGGGGCCCCAGGCCAAGCGCAACTGGCCTGACCGTAACAAGTACAAGGGAGTTCAAAAAGTACCTGGCATGTGCCAGCTCTGCAGCACCATCTGCGGCATCATCGGTTATGTCAAGGATGATCGACTGATCAAGGTGGAGGGTAATCCCAATGACCCCAACAGCCGCGGTCACCTCTGTGCACGTGGCCAGGCAGCGTTAAACCATCTCTACCATCCCGAGCGATTGCTCTACCCACTGAAACGAGTCGGAGAACGTGGCGAAGGTAAATGGAAACGCGTTTCCTGGGACGAAGCCCTGGATGAGATTGCAGCCAAGCTGAAGGCAGTTCGCGACAGTGGTCACCCGGAAGAGTTCGCCTTTCACCAGGGCCGTCAACGCAGCAAGGACGCTCTCAAACGATTCCTGGATGCCTACGGTACCAAGACCCAGTTGAGTCATCGATCACTTTGCTCTGGTAACCGCCGTGCGGCCAACCTGACTTACCTCTGGGAAAGCGACTGGGACCTGAACGACGTCGAAAACTCAAAATACATCCTGAATTTTGGTTCCAACGCGTTCGAAGCCCACCAGGGCCATGTACCGTTTGCCACGCGAATCCAGAATGGGCGGTTCAAGAACGGTGCCAAGCTCGTTACCTTCGATGTCCGGCTTTCCAACACGGCCGGTGGCAGCGACGAATGGTTTGCTCCGTTCCCAGGTACCGATGGTGCGATTGCCCTGGCCATGGGACACACCATCCTGCAGGAGAACCTCCACGACAAGGAGTTCCTGGAAACCTGGACCAATGTCTCCATCGCTGATCTGCGCAAACACTTCACACCGTACACACCCGCCTGGGCAGAACAGGTCAGTGGCGTTCCGGCCAAGGATATCCAACGCATTGCCCGCGAGTTCGCTGCCGCCGCACCCGCAGCAACCACCATGTGTAATCGTGGCAGCTCTGCTCACCTCAACGGATTCTATAATGATCGCGCCATCAACTTGCTCAATGCCCTGGTCGGTAGCGTGGGCAAGAAAGGCGGCTGGTGCTGGTCTCCCTGGGGCGGCCTCGACCCCGCGGTAAAAACACCACCGATGCCACCAGGTGCCAAGACGCAAAGTGTCCTGGAAGATCCCCCCGAGTATCCACTGGCCAACGCCTGGAGACGGATGCGCGTGGGAGAAATTATCTACCTCTATCTCCTGCAGGGACGAGCCAAGCTGCAAGCCTACATGACGTACAACCTTGACTCACCCATCACCTGGCCAGAAGAAAGCATGACCCAGCAGGTTCTCTGTGATGAGTCCCTGATCAACTTTCATGTCTGCATCAATGCCTTTTACAATGAAACGGCTCACTATGCTGATATCGTACTCCCCTGGAGTACCTACCTGGAACGCTGGGACCTGGACGCTCGCGCTTCCTACAACCTGAAACCGTACGTTGGGTTGCGGACGCCGATGGTCGAGTCACTCGGTGAATCGAGAGATGTCCGGGACTTTTTCCCGGACCTTGCCCGCCGTATTGGCGGTGGCATGGAAGACTGGTACCCCGAGGAAAACGTTCGCGAGTACATGGAAAAATGGGCCGCTAACGTCCCCGAGAATCCGGATACTGGAAAAGGTGGATTGGATCGGCTGCTGGAAGAAGGCGCCTGGGAAGCGGAGCGAGAACCCTTCTATGAGCCCTACAACCGACCGCTCACCGACGAGGAAATGGCCACCGCCAAGGTAGGTGAGGACGGGCGAATTACGCGCGATGGAACTGGTATCGGCATCATGGTCAAGGGTCAACCCGTCCGCGGCTTCATGACCCCCAGTCGGAAATTCGAAATTCACAGTGCCTTCATCCAGAAACTGGGACAGAACGAGGATTGTTCCGAGTTGATTGCCAGCAGTGGCATGACGAAAACCAGGGGACGCCCCGCAAGCCACCAGGGCAATGACGTGAAAATCGACTCCATGCCAGGATGGTTCCAGCCCAGGGAATTACAGAACCTCAACGATAATGAACTGGTCATGACCAGTTTCAAGTGGAACGTCCATAACCACGGCCGCACGATGAACCTGAAATGGCTGGCCGAGATCGTCCACTCCAATCCCGCCTGGATCAATCCCGCGACCGCGGAAAAACATGGCCTCCAGGACGGTGACTGGATCGAGCTCGCCTCCTACTACTCCGCCGAGTTGGAAGAACTGTCTCCCCACCTGCGACGAGATGATCTGCCCATCGAGAATGGCCGCAAGAAAATCTCCAGCATGCGTGTCCCCGTGGTCACCATGCAAGGCATTCATCCCCAGGCCATTGCCATGAGCAACAGTTGCGGACACACCCAGTACACCAGCGTGGCCCAGGCCAGGAAACAACCAACCGCCACGGGACACCTGGTCGGTAGCGATGGAGAAAGGTTTGTTGACGATGACTGGCAACGTAACATGTGGTGGCAGGACAGTTCCCAGGGTGACATCAAGAACTGGGAAAAAAATACCGGCAACGGTTGGAATCAAAATAAGCTGATGCCCATTTCTCCAGATCCCATCACGGGACAACAGTCCTACCATGACACGATTGTCACCATCAAGAAACTGTAGTGACATCCCCTGCCAGGAATCCACGCTGTCCATGAATACACTCGACCAGGCCACCGACGAAGAGTTCTCTGCACTGGCTGGATTCTACCAGCTGCTACAGCGACTCTGGCTCTCCGAGATCGATGCTCCCTTGCTGGCTGAACTAAGGGACGGCGCACTGGCTGACCTGGCCCGGGAACTCGACATCCCCGTCAACGAGGGCCCAGCCGAAGTAGTCCTGGAGGATCTCGCGGTCGCTTACTGTCATCTGCTGATTGGGCCGGCAAACCACGTCCCCCCGTACCAGTCCGTCTGGACCGAGGGGCAATTCCAGTCCGCAGCCACGACCTCCATGCAGTCTTACCTGGAAATCGTTGGCGAGCAACCGTCCGATTCTTCCATGGTCGATCACCTGGGAGTCCAGTTAAGTGTCATGAGACGGATCGTCGCGGAACTGGCAACCTGTCCGTCAGACACACCTCGGCACCGCGAGTTACATACCATGGCCAGGCAGTTCTACCACGACCATTTGTCCTGGCCCACGAAGTTCCTGGCGACAGCACAACAGGCTACCGACTCAGCCTTCTACCAGGGTGTGGCCAGGGTCACGGCAGTTTTCCTTGACCAGGAACGAGAGTACTGGTCGGCACTGGAACAGGACCCGGAAAATCCCGGCTAGGGCTGTCGCGATTGGAGCGCATCCAACACCAGCTTCTCGATCTCTTTCACGTCCTGCATCCTGTCCACGGAAAACCACCGCTGGGAACCACTACCCAGTGAAGCTACTTCCAGTAACACGGATTGCCCAGTGGGCAGCACGTTCCGTGGCATCACCAGGTAAAACAGGCCGGCGGAATCCACATCCGACTGCCAGGTAGGAAAGTAGTGCAGCTGGAATCGTTGGTCGGCTGATTTCCAGGTATTCACCGCCAGGGTCACATCCAGTTGCAGCGAATGCTGGCCCCCAATCGTCATTTGAAAACCGGCAGTAACCGGCTGGCTAATCCAACCCAGGCCTCCTGCAAAAACAAGTACGACCGTCTCCTGCTCCACAGGTTGCAGACCAGCTGTTTTCCAGGCCAGCAAGTCACCCTTTTCCTGTTGCCGAATGTAAGGTCGGTTCTCTTTCCTACCCGAGTAATTAAACCACGTATCTTCCTTAGGATCCTTCGTAACCAGTCGATCGAAACCATCCTGCGAATGACGAGCCAATCCACGAATCCGGGAGTACTGTTCACGCTGCCGGGGGCTTAACGATTTCGCCCAGTCATTCACACGTTCAGCAAACCATTCCTTACCGCCAGGGAATTCCAGGAACGTGGGTTTCTTCTGTCCTGCCGGGTTCGCAAACCGGTTCCCAACCATCTTCCGAACTGTCCCCACGATCAGATCTTCCAGGGCCGGGTCATAGTGAGTCGGTAACTCGTAGTAGATCTGCGAAAAACCGGCCTCGTAACCACCTTCCGCCAGGATACGTCGTGAAGGTATGTAACTGGGTACATCATTGGACCAACCATTGATCCAGAGGCGGCTCCAGTCCATTTCGGTCTTGAGCCGCACGGCATAGTCCACCACGACCTCGCCTGCCAGGAAGACGATCGCTAACTCGTCACCAAACTTCCAACAGGTCACCGGATAATCCACGTGAGTAGCCAGTTGCCCCTGCTTCTCAAGTTGCTTGAGCATCTGCCTGGCATGGTAACCATGGAAACCGGCATCCTGCGAAACCCGTTCGAAATGTTCTTTCCCCGGTGAGCGGGCCAGGGGCAGCTGGATCATCCGTTGCTCAGCTGCAATGGTTTCTGTTAGCTCGGTTAACGGACCCTTGAGCAATCGCTCGACTTCCCCGGCAATCGCCGCCCCATGTTGGCTGGCAATCTCCAGGTTGCCTCCTGGCTGAGGCCCCACGTCGGCACCACATCCAATCGTGGTCAAGGCCACCGCCGAGGGATACTTCTCTTCAATATGCGTGTTGGAAAAACCAGCCCAGTCACCCCCGATATGATTGCGAGACCCCACGGTAGTGCAATGGCACGCATAGTTGGTCCACACGGCAATCGGCCTCTCCTGCCTGTCATGGGCCACCATGATGGGAAGGCTGTGATCCACGGGACCATCCGACTGGAAACCAAAGCCTGCCCACTGCTTGCCCGAGAGAACTCGACGATTGCCTCCAAAACGGACCATCCCCTGCCCCCAGGAGAGCCGCGCCTCACGTCGATCACGCAGCGCGGCAGAAGCAGCTTCAATGATCTTGCGAGTAAGCCACTGCGTGTAGCGATTTACCCGTTGCACCTGGTCCGCGCTGGCCCGTCCACCCCAGACGACCGGGGCATAGCCGGTCAGCGTGGGGGCATTATGAGTATGGGTACTACAGATCACGAGACGGTCGCGTGTCACACCGTGTCGCTCGGCCAGTTCAGTAGCCACGACCCGGGTCACGGCTGCCGGCACCCCGCAATTGTCGACGGCCACGACCACCACGGGATCATCCTCGCCAATAGCCAGGGCGCGCGCCCAGATCGGATGATCAACACCCTGGTGCTCACCGATACGTCCGCCGTAACCAGCCAGGAGGGTGGGATGTTCCGGTGTCACATTCACGCGTGCCACGCCCACCCGTGTCCAACGCTCGGCGGCACTGGAACGGTCAGCTAACCCTACGATCGATGTCACCAGAACCAGGATCACATGAAACCATCTCATTTCGTCCCAACTCCTTACGATATTCACCGACTGGATTATGATGCTTCAACTTTCAATAGCCGGCGATAATTCTGACCCAGGATGAGACGTTTGTCGGCCTCGCTAATCTCGGCTCCCACGACCTTGCCCAGTTCCGTCCCCAGCGATCGCGACGGCAGGTGACTGCCGAACACGATGCGCTTGGCACCTACTTCTCGCACAGCCATCTCGATAAACCCGGCCGTGGCATCGAATCCGGAAGTTTCTACCAGGATATTTTCCTGCTCACGAACTGCCCGAATCCCTTTCTGCCATTCCCCGCCCGCATGGGCACAGAGAAATTCTTGCTCCGGGAATTTTGCCGCCAGTTGTGCCAGTTCCGCCGGGGTCGACTGCTCAGGACCTGTCTTACCACCTGTCTTGAACCAGGTATGTTGCATGATCACACCGCCCAGGCTGGCGATCCGTTCGACCAGCGGAATCATGTTCCGATGACTGCAGGCAACGGCTCCCGGACCACTGCCCGTGAAATAGACTCCCCGCATGGGCCCATCACGCAACCAACGATTAAGTGCGTCCAGGGAAGTCTTCACATCATTGGCATTCAACTGGATCATTCCCAGCAACAACTTGGGCCAACGCTGGAGCGGTTTGAGAACCAGGTCCGGATTGGCCCTGAGTTTTTTCTCCAGCGCCGCGTCAGTCGTGGTACCAATGCCCACGTGCGGAAAATAACAGGCCTTCTCGAACCGGCTCTTGCGGATTGCCGGTAGGGCGCGTTCAACCTCGGCGATCAAGCGGCTGCTACCATCCGCTCCGGGATTCGAATGAGAGGGCGTAAAGTAGGAATCCCAGATACGGTAGCTGCTCAATTGCTCAGCATCCGGCAGCCCAAGGTAGGTAGCACCTGCTTTCATGGCTTACCCTTCCCCAGGAACCTGCGAGCATTCGAAGCCAGTAATTGCTGCATTGATTCCAGGTCCAGTTGTCCTGATTCATGCGTGCGAATCAGGGCCGCCTCGGGAACCAGGAAAGGAGCATGGCTGCCAAACAGGACCTGGCCTGCCGGAACTTTTGACATCAGCTGGGGGACACCATCCGTTGAATCCACACGGGCTACATCAAAATAAATTCCCGGCACCGCTGCCAGTTTTTCCAGCAATGGAGAACGCGGACGCCAGTTCAGTACTTGCACACGGGCCCCGCGAACCCGTTTCACCTGGTCTACCAGGAGTCCCAGGTCAACATCGGCCACACGTACCAGCGGATTTTGCGTGCGTGTATCTTCCATCAGCGTGGCAACCTGGACAAACCGTCCAGCCGCGGTAGCAATTTGCAGCAGTCGTGCAAAGCGTGGATCCGTTAACGGGTACCCGTGGTAATTAGGATGCAATCGAACCGCTGGCATATCATGTTGCTGGAAGCATCGCTGCAGGTCATTTTCCCAGTCGGGCAACAGCGGGTTCACCGACCCGATCGGAACCAGTTCCGGAGACTGCCTGCATTCACGGACCAGTCGCTGGTTGACCGTCGCCATGTCCCGATGAAGAATCCCCTCGAAACTGCCGGCCCAGGCCTGGGTCACTCCCAACGAGCGTAGCTTCTTGACCAGCTTCTCGGTGACATCCAGTGGCAAGCGACGAAAGGGCCAGTGAAAGAGACTGACATTGGTATCCACGATCTCCAGGGGGCGATCCTTACCATCGCTGGCTGCGTCAACCTGCGAGGCAACCAGGGAAGCCGCACCACTGGCAGCTGCAATGTGGAGGACATCCCGTCGATTGATCCCAGGGTTGGATGCGGTCAACGAAGTATCTCCTTGACGACTCGCGGTGGCTCGAATCCGGTGAGCCGTTCCTCGAGGCCGTTGCGTTTGAAGAAAAGTTCCTGGTGGTGTAACCCCAGCAGGTGCAGAATCGTGGCATGAAAATCATGGACGCTGACCGGGTTTTCGACAACGCTGTGCCCAAACTCATCGGTCGTCCCATAGGTGGTCCCACCCTTGATCCCACCACCTGCCATCCAGGATGTAAATGCCTGCATGTTGTGATCTCTTCCGGAATAACCGTCCGACGATTTTTGCGTCGTAGGCGTTCTGCCAAACTCGCCACCCCAGACCACGAGCGTCGAATCGAGCAAGCCTCGTTGCTTGAGGTCCTGGAGCAATCCTGCCACGGGCTTATCTGTCCGTCCACAAGCTCCACGATGTCGACCAGGTAAATCCGCGTGGCTGTCCCAGGGCTGCTGTTCCATGAATACCTGTACGAAACGCACACCGCGCTCGACCAATCTTCGAGCCAGCAGGCAATTACGACCGTAGGAGTCGGTTTGCTTTTCGTTCACACCATACATGGCCAGCGTCCGTTTATCCTCGCCGTTTAATGCCAGTGCTTCGTCGGCTGCCAGTTGCATCCGTGCAGCCAGGCTGTACGACTCGATGCGAGCATCCAGTTCAGGGTAATCCTGTCGCTCCTGGCGATGAATCTCATCCAGCTGGTTCAATAAGCCCCGCGCCGATTGTGTCACTGCCGCAGACTGCTGGTACTGTGGTGCAAGATTCAGGATGGGAGATCCGGTAGGACGCAAGCGGGTTCCCTGGTAAAGCGGCGGGAGAAATCCTGCCGTCCAGTTGCGTGTCCCGTTCTTGGGCATTCCCAGTGGATCGTTCAACACCACGTAAGCAGGCAGGTTTTGATTTTCGCTTCCCAGTCCATAGACCGTCCAGGCACCCAACGTGGGATAGCCCATGAACAGACGACCGCTTTGGATCTTGTAGAGTGCGTTGTCATGGTTGGGATGATCGGTCCACATGGAATTGATCAAGCAGATGTCATCCGCCATCTTCGCCGTATGCGGTAGTACATCCGCCATCCACATACCCGATTTGCCATGCCGTGCAAACTTGTATTGGCCGCCCATCATCACACCGATATCCGTGGAATTGTCGTTGCCAATCAACTCCACGTTCCCAGGAAACGGTTTCCCATCCATCCGGTTCAGCACTGGCTTGGGATCAAACAGATCCATCTGGCTGGGACCACCGTTCATGAACAGCTGAATCACCGAGGTAGCCTTCGCCTCGTGATGTGCCGGCCTGGGCTTGAGATTGTAACGTCGGGTCGGCGGTGCTGCGACAGGTTCCTCAGCCAACGCCGAGGTTCCGCCAAAGAAATCCTGGCACAACAAGTGAGCCAACGCTGCACCCATCACACCATCGCTGGTGCGAGCAAAAAAATCCCGGCGGTTCATCAAGTGAGATGGTGACTGCATACCTTGTTTGCTAACGCCTCGCCCTGGACAATGGTCTAGTCAATATAAATGAATGCTGCTGAATTAAGGATCGTATGGCAATAGGTTTCTAACGCTGCATGGCGGTCACCTTCCCAATCGGAAACCAGTTTCTGCAGTGTCTCGTTCCCCAGTTGTTGTTCCCGCGCACTTGGCGAACGGCTCAGTGCCAACTGATAGACCGTGTCGACATGGAAATTCCACGCCTGGTCCCCCTGCTTTACTCCCGTCTTCTTCGCCACATCTTCCTCAACTCGCCTGGCAAAACTGGCAGCCAGTTCTCGGACGCGACGATTGTTCATCAACATCAATGACTGCGGGGAAACGATCGACACCGTTCTTTCAATGCAGTTTGGGCCCATTTCCGGGTAATCAAAGGTAGCCAGCATCGTGGGAATCTCTGTCCTTCGGTATTGCAGGTAAATGCTGCGTCGCCAGTTACCCCTGGCCGTCGCAATGGCACTGACCAGGCCATCCTGATCGACTGAGACACCATCCGGAATTCCTCCCGGGCTATCCTCGAGTTTTCCTGCCACCGACAAAAGGGAATCTCGCAACGACTCCGCATCCATCCGTCGCATGGACATGCGCGAAAGCAATCGATTCTGTGGATCTCCCTGCAATCGCTCCCTGGTCACCCGGCTCGACTGCCGGTAGGTTCGACTATTCATGATCAGGCGATGCATCTCCTTGAAGCTCCAACCTCGCCTGGCAAGTTCCAGCGATAACCAATCCAGCAACTCCGGATGCGATGGACGCTCTCCAGCCACACCAAAGTTCTCCAGCGACTTGACCAAACCGGTCCCGAAATGGTGATACCAGATTCGATTCACTACAACGCGTGCGGTCAGGGGATGATCCGGGTGCGTCAGCCAGCGCGCCAATGCCAGGCGACGACCGGTCTTCCCCGTTCCCCCTGGAAATGGTGCTTTGACCTGGAAAGGTGTTTTGCCATCCGTCAGGACCGAAGGAACACCGGGGCCGACCAGTGGTCCCGGCTTGGTATATTCACCTCGCCGCAAGATATAGGTCGGCGCTGGTTGTCCGCGATCCCAGAGAGCGCGAATCTCCAAGGGTGGCTCCATCCGTCGCTGCACGTTCAGAAGATCACTCTCCAACAAGGCCAAATCCCTGCGAGCCGCATGAACCGACTCGGACTGTTCTGCGTCCGGACGTAACATGGCCCGCATCAGTTGCTCAGCCAGCAACTGCTGACGACTCGTTCGCTGGTTATCAGCCGTCCGAATCGCAACCAGGGCTGCCTTGCGATCCGCTGCTAACTGGGCAGGGTAATGGTGCTTGAGAACTTCCGTTTTGACCGTCGCATCCGCGTTTTTAATGCGTGATTGAAGCGATTTTACCTCGCTCTTGAGCCGAGGATTGATAGCCGCCACACGCTTGCGATGTTCCGGCGTACCGACTGACAGAACCCGATTCTTGAAGGTCAGCCAATCATGTTCATCGAGTGCACCCTGGAAAATTGCCTTGAAGCGATAGTAATCTCGCTGGGGAATCGGATCGTACTTGTGAGAATGACAGCGTGCACATTCCATGGTAAGCCCCATCAGGCCCGTTCCCACGACCTGGATGGCATCCCCGATCACACCCAATCGTTCCGGAACAAAATTCATGGTACGTGACCCGGTCTGGTCAATCCCCATCCGCAGGAATCCCGTGGCCACCAGGTTGTCAACCATTTCATCCGTAACGGGGTCTGCCTTCTCGTAATCAACCAGTTCGTCCCCGGCAATCTGCTCCAGGAGAAACCGATCGTACGGTTTGTCTTCGTTAAAGGCACGAATGACATAGTCTCGATATTTCCAGGCGACAGCGCGCAACGGATCTGCCGAGACACCTCCTTCCGAATCAGCATAGCCAGCCAAGTCCAGCCAGTAGCGCCCCCAGCGTTCTCCGTAATGGGGCGAATCCAGCAACTCGTCCACCATTTCAGCATACCAATTGGCGACGGTACTACTGCGCCACTTTTGCCACTGGGTAATCGTTGGCGGAATTCCCAGCAAGTCCAGGTAAGCACGCCGAATCAACGTATCTCGACCCGCCTCGGGAGAAAAATCGAGGTCATGATCGAGGAGATGTCCACGAATCAATCCGTCAATCGATGCCCCCGGTCCGGGGTCTCGCGGGGGCTGAAAAGCCCAGTGATGTCGCTCCTCGTCGGTCACTAAACGATCAGGTTCACGACTGGCCACGTCAGGCTGGACATCAACCACGGGTGCCCCCGCCGCAATCCACTTGCGCAACTGTTCTACTTCAGCAGCTGGTGGACGCTGCACAAAGAACGTCAACAAGAGTTCCTGGGGTGGGCAGGCCTCGCTCTTGATGCGTTGTATCATCAAACTCTCATCCGGTTTCCCGGGCACGAGGGCCGGGCCACTCTGGCCCCCCTTGAGCATGGCAGCTCGCGTGCGCAGATCCAGTCCCCCGTCCTGGCGTTGAGGACCATGGCAGGTCGTACAACGCAATAACACGATAGGCAACACGTCATGCTGGTTTAATGGCCGGGCCGATTCCCCGGGCGGACTTTTCGACTGGGCTCCCTCCTTCAGCCAGCGTCTCAGCTGCATCATTTCCTCTGTCGTTAACGATGGCTGCCCCTCCGGTGGCATATCACCAGACTCCACCATTTCCCAGAGCAAACTCTCCTCCAGGGATTTGGCAACCAGGCTCTCCCCGGATTCTCCCCCACGGCGAATGCCAGCCATCGTAGAAAGATCAAGCTCTCCCTTGCGCACTGTGTCACTGTGACACTTACCACATGTACGGGCCAGTATGGGACGCACATCAGCCTCGAAGAGCAACGGTTTATCAGCAGCCACGACCGGTACGAACAGCACCTGGCTAAACAGCACACCAATGATCAAGAGGCGAGGACTAAATGGCATGGGAATTCAAGGCGGGCCTTCGATGTAGAAACAAACCACACGCAACGAGGTATGCGCCTTGATCCACGGCCGACAGACGCAATATTCAAATTGTATCCCGCGCCGATCAGGCACACAAGGTTTTCAGTCACACCATCCTGCCAGGTGTTTTCTACAAACGCTCGCTTGAATGCCCTCCGCAGGTTAGATTATAAGCACAACGATGAAGACCCCATGCTCATTGCTCCTGTTTCTTTCCGGGTTCCTATCCCTGGATTTCTCGGCGCCGACCCATGCGCAGGATGCTGCGTCACGCCCCAACGTACTGTTCATTGCCATCGATGACCTGCGCCCTGCCCTGGGCTGCTACGGAGACCCGGTTGCAATCACTCCCAGTATGGATCGACTGGCCAGCCGAGGTATCGTTTTTCAGCGGGCTTACTGTCAGCAAGCTGTCTGCTGTCCTTCACGACTTTCGCTATTGACTGGACGACGCCCGGACACGATCCGCGTCTGGGACCTGCGCACTCACTTTCGAGATGCAGCACCCAACCTGGTCACACTACCCCAGCACTTCAAGAACCATGGCTACCACGCTCATGGGATCGGCAAGATATTCCACGGCAGCGGAAAACCTTCCCAGGATCCACCTTCCTGGTCTGACATACCAAGCTTCGACAAGGTTCGCGATCCACGCCTGCGTTACGCCACCGAGAAAAACCTGCAGGGGAAGGGCCTGAAACGTGCTGCCTCGGAATCAGCCGATGTACCTGACAACCACTACGTCGACGGCCAGGTCTGTGATGCGGCACTACAGGCATTGGAAAAATTTCAGTCCACGAAGCAGCCTTTCTTCTTGGCCGTTGGTTTCCGCAAGCCTCATCTCCCTTTTTGCGCGCCCAAGAAGTACTGGGACCTTTACCAGCGTGAAAAGATCCCGCTGCCGGCCAGTACCTCGCATCCCCGGCAAGCACCGGAGCTGGCAACACGCAGCTGGCAAGAACTGGAAGGTTATACGGACATCCCAGCTAACGGGCAGGTCAGCCCGGAACAGACACGTCGCCTGCGACACGGATACTATGCCTGCGTCAGTTACATCGATACGCTCGTTGGCCGCCTACTCGCCCAACTGGACAAACTATCGCTGACCAAGAACACAGTCGTGGTACTGTGGGGTGACCACGGGTTTCACCTGGGTGAACAGGGCCTCTGGACCAAGGCCAATAATTACGAATTATCTACCCGCATACCACTGATCATCTCGTTTCCAGGGCAGGAAAAACGTGGCGCGAAAACCAATGCCCTGGTCGAGTTCGTCGACGTGTATCCCACACTAGCCGATCTTTGTGGTTTGCCTTCCCCAGGGGGAGTGGAAGGAATCAGTCTCCGGCCCGTCCTTGAAAGTCCACGACGTGAATGGAAGCAAGCGGTCTTCAGCCAGTACCCACGGGCTCGCCAGGGACATCGCCACCAGGGACATGGCGAGATCATGGGATATGCGGTCCGAACCCACCGGTATCGATACGTCGAGTGGCGAACATGGACCAGCAAGAAAGTCATCGCACGTGAACTCTATGATCATGACACGGACCCCGCCGAAATGAAAAACCTGGCGACCGAAACTAACCAGGCAGAAACCTTAACGAGGTTACAGAACATCCTCTCCGGGGGTTGGCAGCAGGCGTTACCAGCGGAAAGGAAACCGGGACCATGATCACCCGCCTCTCTCGACTGTTCATTCTGCTCCTGCTGCTGTCCATGGTGGTATCCGCCAGGGCGGCTGCACCAAACGAGAAGAAACCCAACGTCCTGTTCCTGGCCGTGGACGACATGAAGGACTGGGTGAATTGCCTGGGAGGCTACGAGGGGAGAGTCTACACTCCCAACATGGATCGCCTCGCTGCCGGGGGCACGTTGTTTCGCAATGCCTACTGCGTATCGCCTGTCTGTGCACCCTCGCGAGCTGCCATCCTGACCGGCCAACGACCTTCCACCACGGGCCTGTACGGGAATGGTCACTGGCTACTGCCCAACTATCCTGACGTGGTGACCCTGCCGGCACATTTTCGCAAGAACGGGTATCACGTGGTGGGTGCCGGCAAGATCTTCCATCACACAGCCGGCAACCATCCACCCAACCAATGGGATGACTTCCTACCCCTGAGGTTCCGTAACGATCCCTGGTTTCGGAGCGCGAAACTGAATTACCCGTGGTCCGCCTCCGGCCCCGCACCGGCAGGTTTCCCGTTCAGCCAGGTCCCAGGACTGCCTCACGAGAATGACTGGGGATCACTAAAGATCCCCGCTGCGGATTACGATGACGCCCTGACTGCGGCCTACGCGGTGCAGTTCCTTGCCCGGCCCCAGGCAAAACCATTTTTCCTGGCAGCAGGATTCTTTCGTCCACATCTTCCCTGGTATGTCCCGCGCAAGCATTTCGACCAATATCCACTGGACTCAATCGTCCTGCCCAAAACGCGTGACCATGATTTGGATGATGTTCCGCCCGCTGGCCAGAAGTTGGCCGCTGCTCGCCGTGCTGACTTCAAAAAGATCCGCCAGGCAGGTCGTTGGAAACAAGCCATCCAGGCTTACCTTGCCAGCATCAGTTACGCGGATGCCCAACTGGGACGTGTCCTGGCAGCCCTGGAAAATAGTCCACATGCTCGCAACACCGTGATCGTCCTCTGGTCCGATCACGGCTGGCATCTTGGCGAGAAACAACACTGGCACAAGAGTACGCTCTGGGAAGAAGCAACTCACGTCCCCCTGATCATCACCGCACCAGGGTTTCCGAACGGAGCTTGTACCCGACCCGTCAGCCTGCTCGATCTTTACCCAACATTGAATGAACTCTGCCACTTGAAAGCCGTCGCTGCCCTGGAAGGAAATAGCCTGGTGCCTTTGTTACGAGACCCGCAAACGTCCTGGGACCCTCCTGCCCTGACCGAGTTTCAGCGGGGCAATGCGGCTGTTCGCTCCGAGCGATACCGGTACATCCGCTACCGGGATGGCAGCGAAGAACTTTACGATCACCAGGTAGATCCCCATGAATGGAAGAACATCGCCATGGATGGGAAGCACGCAAATATCATACAGGACCTTCGCAAGTGGTTACCCACGCAATGGGCGCCCTCTGCACCGACCAAGTCAACGTTCGATTTCAACCCCACCACCTTCACCTGGACGCACAAGAAAACTGGTAAAACAATATCCGGCAGGTAATCCTGCCGATTTACTTGCGCCCGCCCCCAGTGCCCATGAGCACGAACATCGAGAGCACACCTATGAAACATTACCTTGTCCTACTGGCCTGCCTGCTCGCGACCGGCACCTCTTCCCTGGCAGACACGAACCTCCTGGCTAAACATGACAAGACCAACGTGGTCCTGGTACTGATCGACGATTTGGGTTGGAACGATGTCGGCTGTTATGGCAGTACCTATTACCGCACTCCCAACATTGATCGACTGGCCCGTGAAGGCATGCGGTTCACCGATGGCTACGCAGCCTGCAACGTCTGCTCACCGACCCGTGCAGCCATCATGACCGGCAAGTACCCGGCCAGGCTGCTACTGACCCAGTGGCTGCCATCGGGGCGCTGGAGTCGTACCCGGCACAAGATGCGTGAGGGGCGTTACGTTTCCAACCTCCCCCTGGAAGAAGTGACCATCGCGGAAGCCATGCGCGAGGCGGGTTACAAGACGGCTTTCATGGGCAAATGGCATCTCGGGACCGAGACCTATTACTACCCCGAGCACCAGGGGTTTGACCTGAACGTGGGTGGCCGCGACTTCGGGGCACCGGGCAGTTACTTCTTTCCCTTTGCCGGTACCTGGAAAATTCCCACGACTGGCAAGGTTCAGCAAAAACCTGGCCCCGTGGGTGGCAAGAAAGGTGACTACCTTGTTGATCGCCTGGCAGAAGAAGCCGAACAGTTCATTCGCCGTAGCGCCGACAAACCCTTCTTCCTGATGCTATCCCACTACGCGGTCCATGCCCCACTGCAAGGAAAAGCCGACAAGGTCAAACGGTACCAGCAAGTTGCCAAGGATCAACAGCAGGGTCCACCGGCGTACGCAGCCATGGTCGAGAGCGTGGATGACAGTGTCGGTCGCGTGATGCGAACGCTACGAGAACTCAAAATCGATCAGCAAACGCTGGTCATCTTTACCAGTGATAACGGAGGCTTTGCCAAGGCTACCAGCAATTCCCCGCTACGGGCCAACAAGGGAAGCAATTACGAGGGCGGGCTGCGTGTGCCCCTGATCATCAAGTGGCCAGGCCAGGCCAGGCCAGGATCTGTTTCCGCTGAACCCGTCATCAGTACGGACTTCTACCCAACGATCCTGGCTGCCACCGGTCAACCAGCTCGCCCACACCAGCACGTCGATGGCAAGAACCTGGTACCGCTGCTTACCGGCAAGGGCCCGCTGCAACGGGACGCCATCTACTGGCACTACCCACACTACAATCGACACCCTCAAAGCTTTCCCTCGGCTGTGGTCCGCGCCGGCAACTGGAAATTGATCAAGGCTTTTGAAACGGGAAAGATTTCACTGTACAACCTGGGAAGTGACCTGGGAGAAACGACCAACCTGGCCGCTCAAGAGCCGGCCAGGGTCAAGAAACTACAGACCCTGCTCAGCAACTGGCAACGAGAGGTCGGGGCCGATCTCATGAAACCCAATCCCGAGTACCAGGGAGCACAACGATGACCTTGCCACGAATCTCCGTCACAATCATCTCGATTATCGTGGCACTCACGAGTTGTGCTGCTGCCAGCGGCGAGGCCCCAGAACGCCCCAATATCCTGCTTATCGTTTCCGAGGATAACGGACCGGAGCTGGGTTGCTATGGGACCCCCTCGGTGAAAACTCCTGTCCTGGATCGGCTGGCTGGTAACGGCGTTCGCTTCCACAATGCTTACGTTCCCCAGGCAGGCTGTAGCCAGTCTCGAGCCGCGTTGCTAACGGGACTCTATCCTCACCAGAACGGCCAGATCGGACTCGCCACCTGGAAGTTTCGCATGTACCGCGAGGATACACCGAACCTCGTCCGCAGCCTGAAACAGGCTGGCTACCGCACAGGCATTCTCGGCAAGCTGCACATCAATCCGGCAACTGCCTTTCCCTTCGACCTGCACGAAATATCATCGGCGAATTTCAGTCGCAAGAAACTTAAAGATTACGCGAAAAAGGCGGGCGACTTTTTCGCGGCAGGAAAACAACCTTTTTTCCTGAGTGTCAATTACCCAGATGCGCATCGTCCATTACTCGCACAGGTAAAAGGACTCCCCGCCAAACCCCTGACCGCCAGGGACGTAAGGCCGCTGGCCTATTTTGGACTCGACACACCCGAGCTGCGAGCCGACACGGCGAACTACTACAACTGCATGAGTCGCCTGGATTCCCTCATCGGTGATCTGCTGAAAACACTGGAACAATCCGGTAAGGCCGATAACACACTGGTCATCTACCTCGGTGATCATGGTGCAGATCTGTTGCGCGGTAAACGGACCTCTTACGAAGGGGGCGTACGAATCCCGTTAATCGTTCGCTGGCCTGGCAAGACAAAACCTGGACACGTCGCCCAGGAACTCGTCTCCACGCTCGACCTCATGCCCACCCTGCTGACGGTTGCCCATGCTGCGCCGGTAAAAAACCTGCCGGGACAGTCCCTGGTACCCCTGCTGGAGGGAAAATCACCTTCCTGGCGAGAGTACCTCTTTACCGAGTACCACACGCACTCGGGTCATAATTTTTACCCACAACGAACCGTACGTAATCATCGCTACAAGCTGGTACGCAATCTTCAACCTGGAAAAGAAAACCCCGGATATGAATTCACGATGAAACGATTCTTCAGCGGACTGGCCACTTCCCTCGAGGAAGCACCAAATTCCATACGAGAATCCTACCGGCGCATGAAAACACCCAATGCATTCGAGTTGTACGACTTGCAACAGGATCCCTATGAGTTCCAGGACCTCGTTTCCGATCCAGGCCATGCATCCATCCTGGCCAATCTCAAACAACAACTGCACGACTGGCGAAAGGAAACCCAGGACCCGCTACTGGACACGAACAACCTGGAGCGACTCGCAGCCGAGATCGAGGCCTGCATGGTAGACGGACAGCCTCAAAAGGGAAAACTGGAACTGACCTATCCAGACTACTTCTTTGTGCATCCCACTCGATCCAACTGAAACCAGTACGCAGTGCGTGTTACAACCAGCGAACTTAACACAGCCAATCTGTCTACTCGCTCATCAACCGGATGTTTCAACCGATCGAGTGATTTCGTACACGGATGCGCAGTGTTCAACGGATTTTTTCGAAAATCGAATAGTTTTTTCTGCGCTCGAAAAAACGATTACCAGCAGTCCAGCCGGCTTTTTGGCATGTGAGAACTGTTCTCAGCAACAGCTTGAGAACCGCTAGCATTCTGCTGGACAAGCTAAGGCGAGCAATTCTCCGAACGAATCGTACCGTCCCTCTTTTGAGAATTATTCTCACTGTAAAAAACCTGGTTATGTAACGGGATGAGACAGGTTATCAACCGATCATCACGTTACCTAATCGGGTTTGACTTCGCTGGAAATCTACGAAGAATTCAACTTCGTCAGCTTCGAACCACGTTAATTACCAGCTTTTCGAATTCATGGAGTCATTGCGGACATGTGGCGATTGTTGAATCAACCTCTTCCAGCTACTCCCTATTTAAGCCCGGGAGGATTCGCCATCTTCCTGGCAATATTTTCACTGCTTCCTGGACTCAGTAACTTCGTACTGGCAATCGCTGCACTACTCTGGTTCCTGGGCGGAATGGTTCACTGGCTGATGGGTTACCGGAACCTGTTGCTACACAGGGAATCCAAGACTTCTGCGTTTGGGATTTCGGAACCGACGATCACGTTTCACCCCTAGCTTCTTGATGGCTTTGATAGAAACCGCGGAGACGTTACTGCCGGGGTGTGGACACCGTTGACTTTCCACGTTGAATGACTTCATTCAATGCGACACAAGTCTCTTCTTCTGCTATATTTCCTCTATCCACTGATTCTCCCGCCACGACCACTAAACTTGTGGAAACCATGCTCCAGATAAGATCCCTGTCTATCTCGAACCTGGCTATTTCTTCGGTTGTCCTGGCATGCATCATGCTAGGGAGCAACCCGATTTTCGGCCAGGAAGATACCGGCAAAGCAACGCCCACGGTGGAACAAAAAACATTCCAGGCAAAGGTTCAGCCGCTCCTGAAGCAACTCTGCCTGCGCTGTCACAATGCTGATGAAATGAAATCCGGGATACGACTGGATCACCTGGACGGGTCACTGCAGAACAAGGAACTGTTCCTCTGGCGAGATATTCTCAAGCAAATCGATGATGAGGCCATGCCACCCTCGGACGAACTGCAACCGACGGCGGAGCAGCGACAGGCACTCACGACATGGATTCGCGAATCGATGAATGCTGCTCGGGCACGTGACACCGAGCGAAATGGATCCACACGACGACTTACTGTTTCTCAATACCGAAACACCCTGCGAGACTTGCTGGGCCTGGAAGACAATCTCACCGACATCTTGCCACCCGACTCGGTATCCCGGGAAGGGTTCGCCAACAACAACGAAACGCTGCTTCTTTCTCCCTTGCTGATCGAAGCTTATTTCGACATTGCCGAGAAGGCACTCGACCTGGCCATCGTTGACGAAAAGGCTAAGCCCGTCATTCAGAATTTTCGTGTCAACCTCGGCAAGGCCATTAACCCGCAGCCATGTCCGGACAAGTTAATCCTGGGCGCTAACAGCCACCTGTTAGCCAACAACAATTTCATGGTAACCGAGCTATCGCCCTCACGACCGTTTTCTTACGAACCCTTTCGGATGCGGACCAAGTACCGTTTCATCGAAGGTTACCAGGGAAATGCCACGGTTCGTGGCTGGCGTGACTATGACAGTATCTACCATGCGGTTTTTGCCTGCATGCGTGGCACTCCTGGTTATCCCAAGGGAGCTGCTTACCAGGCCATTCCTGGTGGACTCCTGTTACGACCGGCTATTCCGAGTGCAGAATTATTCCAGGTAGAGAGCACGTATGGACCGAAATCCAACTTCAAGATCTCGTTGCGTGAATTGCCTCACCAGGGCAGGTTTCGTGTCACGGTTGATGCAGCTCGCTACCAGGACGGTCTCCTGCTGGACCCCGGTACCAAACCCCAGGATCCAACTGCTGCAGAAGTGATCACCGTCAAGGAACTCTCCCAGCCACAAACCATCACGATCAAGAAGGACGGAATTTACCAGGCTGACGTTTACATGGCCCCTCCCCCAACGGACCAAGTAGCACCGGACGCCTCCAGGCTGAAGAACCAGTTAATCGGGTCCTGGTCACTGGATGGCAATGCCCAGAGCGACTCTCAACGCCAGGAGTTATCCGGCCGATTGGAGGGCAAGGCTCATTTCGTCGACTCGCCGTTCGGCCAAGCAATCTCGCTTAATGGCAACAGTGATTCCGTCATCATCGATCGCCACGAATCGATGAACGTGGGTACTGGTGAATTCACTGTGGCTGCCTGGATTCATCCTCGCAAGCTGCAACAGGGCGGTATTGTCTGTCTTGGCAAGTACAGTTGGACACACGGCTGGTATTTCGACATGCCAAACAACCAGGGAGTCCTGCGTGTTGAAACGGTCAGCCCGCAAAACAAGCCCAACGGCACAGTCGCCTCGCGGCCAGGTGTCATTCGTGTCAACCAGTGGCAACACGTGGCGGCTGTCGTCCGTCGCAAGACCAATGAAACATGCCTCTATGTGAACGGCTACCTGGTGGCCAAGGGTACCGTGAAACCTGGCAACCTGGATAATCCTGCGGTCAGGATGCACATCGGTCGCATCCAGGATTCAAAACTGTTCCATGGAGAGATCGACGAGGTACGGATGTATCGACGCGCCCTGGACGTTTCAGAAATCCAGGCCCTGCTAGTAGCAGGGAAAAAATTCGTCCAACCGCCACCCCAGGAGAAACCACAAAACCTGGTCCTGAAACTGGGTGACCGACACTTCTCGGCGACACTGCATCAACCTGCATTCGTGGTAACCAGGATGTCGGCTGGTTCGCTGGACCTGGCCATTGAGTATGCAGGATCCCAACCACCCCATCGCATCGTTTTGACTCCACTGGACGATGGGCAGGAACTCGCACAGCGTTACCAGGTCTTTGAAAATCGCACGCCGATGCTGGGAGTCCACGTTGGCTTGCGGCGAGACTGTGGCAGTACGTTCGCCCCGGTCCAGGTACCCCGGGCGGTCAATGACGGAAAGTTCAGGAAGTACCTCTTCGAGGGTGCTATTAATAATTACCCCAGCCCGGACGTGGAAAAGGACAACGTCAACTACCTGGCAGGCGTCCGGGAGATCGGGGTACGCAGCGAATACACCGATGGCCGTGAGATGCCGCAACTGCTGATCCGTTCCGTTGAATTCGAGGGCCCGCTTTACGAGACATGGCCTCCGACCACCCATCGCAACATTTTCATCGAGTCACAGAACAAGAACGAACCGGCAGTTTATGCACTCGAGATCATTCGTTCCTTTGCAACCCGGGCTTTTCGCCGCCCGATCAGTGCTGCCGAAGAAGCCTCCTTCATGGCCGTCTGGGACGCTTCCTTCCAGGAGCAGGGGGACTTCCAACAGGGTATCAAGGACGCTCTGCTGATCGTCCTGACCTCACCCCAGTTCCTCTTCCTGATCGAGAACAGCGACGGTCCCCAGGCCGAGAACCTGGATCCCTACGAGTTGGCCTCGAAGCTCTCCTACTTTCTCTGGAACACCGCACCCGACGAGATGCTGCTCAACGAGGCTGCTGACAATACATTACACAAGTCGCTGGACGCACAGATCAGCCGCATGATTCAGGATGCACGGTTTCAGCAGTTCACCAGCGAGTTCACTTCCCAGTGGCTCAGCCTCAACAAGTTCGACGTGGTCGAGATAGATCGCAAGCGTTATCCCCGGCTCACGCGTGATACTCGGATTCATTTACGGCAGGAACCCATCCAGTTCCTGCAATACCTGGTTCGCAAGAACTTGCCCCTGAAAAACCTGGTCGATTCAGATTTCATCGTGGCTAACGATGTGGTTGCCAGTTACTACGACCTGTCGAAGAAGACAGAAAGTGGCTTTGATTTCGTTGCCGTGAATCACCAGGACAAGCACCTGGGTGGCATCCTTTCCCAGGCCAGTATCCTGGCCGGACTCTCCGACGGACGGGAGTCTAACCCGATCAAGCGCGGCGCCTGGTTGGCTCGCAAGATCATTGCTGAACCACCAGACGATCCACCTCCGAACGTTCCGGACCTGGCCGAGATCGATGCCAAGCTTTCCCTGCGTGAACGGTTGGAGCGGCATCGCAACCAGAAAGGCTGCGTCAAATGTCATGCCGGAATTGATCCCTGGGGGATCCCTTTCGAACAGTTCGACGCGGGTGGACGTTTCAAGTCAAAGGCCACCGTGGACGCCGCTTCAACCCTGCCTGACGACACCCAGATCAAGGACTTCAAAGGACTTAAAGCTTACCTGGCGAATGACCGAATAGAGCAGGTAGCGTTCAGCTTCCTGACGCACCTGGCAAGCTATGGCAATGGACGCAGCCTCAGTTACAATGAACTTGTGTTTTTCGAAGAAAAGGTCGTAGAATTGCGCCCCGGTGGTTACCGCCTGCAGGACATGATTCGCTTTATTATCAAGAGCGACATGTTCCTCAAGAAATAGCCTGTTACGCCAACCCTTTCCAAGATGGATCACCTCATGGCTTCCAATTTGAAACTCAACCGTCGTTCAGTACTCCAGGGCATTGCCGGAGCCTCGCTGGCCTTACCGGTACTCGACGCCATGGGAAAAGATGTGGCTGAGCAAACGCCTCGTCGTTTCTGTGCACTGTACACGGCCAACGGAATGTCGTTACCAAAACAAGACCACAAGATCGATGAGTGGAGTTGGTTTCCCACGACCAAGGGTCGTGAATTCAGTTTCGGAAAATCCACGGCCCCGTTAAGCCCCTTCCGGAAGCAACTGAGTTTCATGGGAGGACTTTACCATGCCAACGGCCCCAAGGCAGATCCGCACGTCTGTTCCGACATGTGGCTGACTGGTGCCCCGCTGCAAAACCCGCAACGTGAAACCTACAACTCGGTCGCGCTGGACCAGGTCGTTGCCCTGCACACGAAACAATACTGTCGACAGCCATCGCTGGTTCTCTCGATCGATGCCGGTGTCGGTTTCCTGTCACGAACCGGAACGATTTCTTACAGCCTGGAGGGGAAACCGATTCCCGCCCAGAACAATCCTCGCCAGATTTTCGACCAGCTCTTTCGGGGTGACCGAACCTCCCTCGAATCCAAGCGTGACAAGCTGACCAAGCGAATCAAGCTGGTCGACGCGGTGCTCGAAAACGCCCGCTCCCTGAATCGGAAACTGGGACGTTCCGACCGAGAAAAAATGGACCAGTACCTGACTTCGCTCAGTGAAGTGGAGTCGCGACTGATCGCCTCGGAAAAGTGGATTGATATTCCGCTCAAGAAACAGGATCACTCGCACCTCAACCTGGATGCCACGTCCGAGGGCGAACCACGAGAATACTATCGGAACATGTTCGACCTGATTGCCCTGGCATTCGACGCGGACATCACCCGCTCGGTCGCCTTCATGCTGAACCGGGAAGATGGCATGGGCATTAGTGATACGTTCCCCTTGAAGCTGGGACTGAAAAGAACCCACCACAGCCTGTCACATGCTTACGATAAGGCAGGACAACTGGAGTTTGCCAAGTATGATCAGTTCCTCAGCGAACAACTGGCCTACTTCTTTGGACGACTACAAGGTTACCAGGACAAGAATGGCAGCGTGCTTGATAACAGCATCGTCCTCTACGGCAGCGGTGCCAGTACCACGCACAATCCCCGGAATCTACCCACGTTAATCGCCGGCGGATCCAACATGGGACTCCGGCATGGCACCTACTGGGCTCGTGATAATACACCCATGTCCAATGTCTTCCTCAGTATCCTGCATTCGCTGGGCATCGAGGCTAACGCTTTCTCGGATAGCACGGGTGTCATTCGCGACTCGATCTTCTCGGCCGTCTAAGAGCCTCGATGAGGCGTCCTGGATCAGGAAGCCACCTTGCGCCGCAGGTAAATCGAGTCAAACTGGTCATAGGTCAGCAGCAATGCTTCCTCGGCGGCATACCTTTCGAACAGGTTTGCAATCAGGTCATCCTCGCCTGGCCAGGGATAGGCAAACACCAGGTCAAAATCAACGGGATCGAGTTCCAGTTGTTCGTAGGCATCATCTGCATCAGTGACCACCCAGAGAAATTCTGAGCTATTGTCCGTGTAAGATTCTTCTGCCAGGGATTCAGCACCCGCGGGTACGAAACTACCATGCACGAAATCTACTGGCAGTTCAAAGTCGGCCGCCAATTTTCGTGATGCCTCCACCAGGGACTCTTCGATCTCAATCCCGCAGGCCTGGAAGCCCAGCATTGTAGCCAGCGAGGCCGCCACCCCCAGGCCACTCCCCCATTCACAACATGTCGTACCCGTCGACAGGTTCGCCTCGGTAATGGCACGTAACGCGCGATAAACCGTCGTCGAATCACTGGCCACGAATCCCGTGGGACGTACCGCATGCTGGCGAACAAACTCGTTGATCCGAGCCTCCGCCTCCTCGAGGAATTCAGCGATCTCCCCGGGCAATTCCACGTCGCTGATCGACAGTTCAATGGTTACCAACGGCAAAGCAATCATCCTCGCAAACTAATTGCGTGCAAAAAACAACCAGTCCGTCCGCTGTTCATTGATCAGTTGGTTATCATACGTGACCGGTTCCACACGGACTTCCGTGAACACTTCATGCAGTGCTTCGGAAAACGGGGAACTCTCCGCGTAAGACCAGACAGCCAGGACCCCACCAGGAGCCAGGTGCTGTCGCGCAGCGGATAACCCAGCCGCTGTATAAAACGAAACACTCTCCTCACCAAGCCGCTCATCCGGCGAGTGATCCACATCAATCAGGATCAGGTCAAAACAAGACTCCGGCGCAGCCATCAATCGCCCATAGACATCACCCTCGGTCACAACCAGTCGCGGCTCCCCGATTAACTCCGGCGATAACGGGACCAGGCCCTGTGCCAGCCAATCAATCACCTGCGGTAACAATTCCACCACCTCGACCGCTGCCACCCGATCGCAGCGCAACGCTTCCCAGGCGGTATATCCCAGGCCCAGACCACCGACCATGACCTGCAGGTCCTGCCCTGGATGCATCTGCAGCGCGGTTTGTGCCAGGACCTGTTCCGAATCGGTATACAGGCTGCTCATGAGGAACTCGTGATTCAACGTTACCTCGGTCACGATGGTCCCGGGCTGAGACAACAATTCACGACGTCGCAGGCAGAGCATACCCAGCGGACTCGGTTCATAAGCGAGAATTTCAAGATTTGGTTTAGCCATCGCCTGCTAGACTACCGTGAAAACAGCTGCCTTGTCGAGTAGTGCCAGGAACAGGGTGCCCCGTGACTTGCAGACAGTAGATCCAACCGCCATAACAGGAACTTGTCACAAACTAACGAGTCTAAAGGAGTCTTACCCGTGCGACGATTCGTCCCGTTCCTGCTGATGACACTGTTAATCGGTTCCGTGGCCAGCCCCCTGGCCGCCGAACGCCCCAATATTCTCATCGTACTGACCGACGATATGGGATTCTCCGACCTGGGATGCTTTGGTGGCGAGATCGAAACCCCACACCTTGATCGCCTGGCAGCTGGCGGCCTGCGTTTTACCGAGTTCTATAACACCGCACGCTGCTGGCCCACGCGTGCCACGCTACTGAGCGGCATCTACAGTAACAATCTCAAGACATCCCAGGTCACCGTTGCCCAGGTACTTAAAACCGCCGGTTACCAGACCGGCATGGTGGGCAAGTGGCATCTCGGTAACAACCCGAAAAAAGATGGGCCCATCCAGCGTGGCTTCGATGATTTCTACGGCACCATGACCGGCGCTGGATCTTTCTGGGATCCCTACACGCTGGCTCGCAACACCGAATTCACCCAGGTCGATAGCAAGGACTATTACTACACCGACAGGATCGGCACGGAGGCAGTCCGCCAGATCGAGGCTTTTGCGGACTCGGACAAACCTTTCTTCCAGTACGTGGCCTTCACGGCCGCCCACTGGCCCTTGCATGCCCCGGAAAAATCAATCCAGAAATACCTTTCTCGTTACCAGGGCGGCTGGGAAAAGCTACGTAACGAACGCTATGCCCGGATGTTGAAAATGGGAATTATCGACAAGGAACGCTTCCCACTTCCTCCGCTTGAGGACCGGGTCAAGCCATGGGACGCCATTGACCACAAGCCCTGGCGAATTCGCAACATGGCGATCTATGCAGCGATGGTCGATCACATGGACCAGGCCATGGGCAACATCGTCGATGCCCTCCAACGCACCAAGCAGTTTGACAACACATTGATCATCTACTTTCATGACAATGGTGCCTGTCCGGAACATCTCGGCGGCAATGCTTATAACACGGCGAACAATATCCTGGAATCTGCCAAGAAGGCCGGAAAGACCGTGGCCGTGGGTGATCACTTTGATGTCCCCATGGGTGGCCCCTTGACCTATGGCAGCGTGGGACACAACTGGGCCTGCGCACAAAACACGCCGATGCGACGTTACAAGATGAACGTTCATAACGGTGGAGCCTGTACGCCGGCCATCATGCATTGGCCGGCAGGGCTAAAAACCAGGGCGGGTTCCATTTCCTCTCAACGAGGTCACGCCGTTGACATGATGGCTACCTGTATCGACCTCGCCGGAGCTCAATACCCGGAACGTTTTAACGAGAAAACTATCGCGGCTCACGAGAGCCTCTCGCTGGTCCCCATACTCCAGGGAAAGACGGTCGACCGCAACCATGCGTACATCTTTAACCATGCCGGAACCCACGCCATCGTGAAGGGCGATTACAAGATCGTACGTGAGGGCAAACGGCCCTGGACCCTCTACAACCTTGCCCGAGATCGCACCGAGACCAGGAACCTGGCTGACCAGGAACCCGCGCGTGTCGAAGGACTGGCCAAGATCTGGGAAGCACGTTGGGGACAGGGCAAGAAGTAACACAACGGCACATACCGGCAGCTGGTTCATCAGCAATTCAGATCGTTTCTACTTACAAGGATTCCCCTGTATCTTTCACCATCGTGCAACTAAAATAGGGGCCTATCGTCATTCCTTACGGCCTGCAGGAGCTCAACTGGTGAAGCATCCCATTGCTGCAATACTCCTGGCGCTACTGGCCATCCTGCCCGTGAACAGGATCCCGCTCAGCGCACAGCCGGCCAGCAAGCTGGCCTCCGCGGGTGTTGACTGGACTTACACCTCGCAACACGTACCGCTGGATCTCAAGTGGCGCAGGCACCTGGAATCCAACCTGCGGTGGATGATTGCTCGAGAACGATTGCAACCGGAAAAACAGGCGCCGCGGATCGTGGTGTATGCCGATGCCGGAACCAATTACCAACTCAACGGGAACATCGTTACCGCGTTGGAATCGGCAGGCATTCCGTGCCTGGTACTGGATCGTTCCCGGATCCTGGCAGCCGAACTCCAAAACATCGAAGCCACTATCATGCCCGGGGGCTATTCGACCTTCCAGCGGAACTCGCTGGGAAACCAGGGGATGAATACGCTGCGCCAGTTCGTTAAACAGGGGGGGCGATTCCTCGGTATCTGTGCCGGTGGCTACGTGGCATCTCGGGACGTGCACTGGGAAAAAAAACATTACCCCTATCCACTGGAACTGTTCGATGGAACCGCCGAAGGCGCCCTGGACAGTATTGCTGCCTGGCCCAGGGACTCGGGCGTATCACTCAAACTGACCGAGGCAGGTCGCTTGCGAGGACTTACCGAGGAGGCCGAGGGAACTTTCTACTACAAGGGGGGCCCTCACTTCCACGGTGGTACCCAATGCACCGTGCTGGCTACCTATCCCAACGGCAGTGCCGCCATCATTAGTCGTCCTTATGGCCAGGGAGAAGTTGTTCTCAATGGCATCCACTACGAGCGACCTGCACCCCAGGAACGAGACGGCGATGATGTTCCACCTGCACCACGTGCCACCGGTGACGTGTTCCAGGGCCTCTTGAAAATGGCTTCCAAAACGCGAGGGACTATCCGCCAGGAAATCGACCCCGATATCACCCGTTGGATCGAGGTCACGGACCTGGCCAAGGAAGATCGCATCAACCTTGAACAAAACCTGCGCTGGGTGCTGGCACGCACCGCGCACGCATCGTACCCTCCACC
>Ga0163108_10000357_pt1 | contig 34095 bp, 31 predicted proteins | sample Fk1155metaG_FD_109644 | JGI IMG/M metagenome (GOLD analysis project Ga0163108, IMG submission 109644) | Marine microbial communities from the Central Pacific Ocean - Fk160115 155m metaG | ecosystem: Environmental > Aquatic > Marine > Oceanic > Photic zone | place: The Central Pacific Ocean...
GTTTTAATTCCACTCTCACTCACAAAAAGAATATCTTCCGGAACTTCCTCACTAATGGATTCAGTATTTTTTAGATCAACCTCAAATGTTTTCAGGTTACGATTATTAACACCAATAATTTTCACATCAGTTTCTAGGGCCCTCTCAAGTTCAGGTAAATTATGGACTTCCATTAGAACTTCCAATTGATAGGTGTTAGCGCAATCAAAGAGCCTCTTGAGGTCATCCTGACTAAGAGCAGCAACTATTAGAAGGATAGCATCAGCTCCAGCAACTGAAGCCTCATAGATCTGTGATTCATGAACTATAAAATCTTTTCTCAGAACCGGAACATCAACGACCTGTTGTATCTGGGTCAAGTATTCCAGCTTGCCTTTGAAATACTTTTCATCAGTAAGAACAGAAATGGCACTAGCGCCAGCATCAGCATATTTCTTAGCTTGAATGACGGGGTCAAAATCCTCAGCAATTATACCAGCAGAAGGTGATGCCTTCTTGACCTCCGCAATGAGCCCGAGCCTGTCAGAACCAACATTTATTGCAGAAGCTAATGACTTGAATTCATTCCTTTCCAAAGCCGCATACTTGAGCTTTTCAGCTCTCTGTATCAGGGGCTCAATCTCTTGCCTCTTATGAGATATGATTTCAGCTAATTTGTCGGACATGCAGTTTCAGAATTAAAATGATAGCTTTTAATGTAATAACTTCAACTCGTAGGCATATTCATTTGGAGTCGATTTTTCTCGCAGATAAAGTCTGTTAATAACATTATCTATTTATGTCTTCTATTCAAACATCACGCAGACGCTTTCTCAAGAGATCATCACTAGCGGCCACTGCTCCGGCAGTGATCCCAAATTTACTTTCTTCTGCATCTCCAAACTCTAAATTGAGTCACGCTGTCGTAGGCTGTGATGGGCAGGGCTGGAGCGATCTGAGCAACATCTCTTCTCATCCCCATGTCAATGTTACTGCTATCTGTGATGTCGACACTGCACGAATGTCTAAGGCCGCTGCAAAATTTCCTAACGCTCGCAAGTATCAGGACTGGCGTGAACTACTTGCAAATGAGGGTGATAAAATTGATTCAGTGCAAGTGGCTATACCTGATCATATGCATGCGAGCGTTGCCATCGCTGCAATGGACAAGGGAAAGCATGTATATTGTGAAAAACCACTAGCTCACGAAATTTCCGAAGCCCGGGCCATGGGCCAAGCCGCCAAGAAGGCAGGAGTCGTCACCCAAATGGGTAATCAGATACAATCCAGCATTGAATACCGTTCAGCAGTGATGCTTATCCAGAACGGAGTCATCGGTAAGATAAAAGAAGTGCACGCATGGTCTGGAGCATCTTTTCCCCGTCAGGGCAGGCCTCCGGGAGCTGACCCGATCCCAAAAACTTTGGACTGGGATAAGTGGCTCGGAGTCGCTGCAGAGCGACCATATAAAAACGGGATCTATCATCCTTTTAACTGGCGCGGCTGGCAGGACTTTGGGACCGGGCCAATAGGTGATTTTATGTGTCATATCATGGACTCACCATTCAAAGCCCTTGAACTCACAGCGCCTGGAAGTGTCATTGCGACTGGAGTGCCTGATGATTGGGCTCAAAATGAAAAATGGAACACCGAAAATTGGCCAGCGTGGGCAACTTACGAATATGATTTTCCAGGCACTAAATGGACGACCGGAGACAGGATCACCGTTCAATGGTACGATGGCGGAAAGAAGCCTCCAAGAAAATTGGCAGGATTTGAGAAAGATGACCGGCAACTTCCTGGTGGAGGAAGCCTCTTCATCGGAGAGACCGGCAATCTCTTATTGCCTCATGTAGGCGGTCCTCAGTTAGTTCCTTATTCAAGAAACAAGGGACTGACTAGGCCCAAGCTCAAAGGTCGAAGCCATTACCACTCATTTGTTGATGCTTGTCTTGGAAAGGATAAGACCACTTCCAATTTCGACTTCGCGGTTCCTCTCACAGAAACAACATTACTTGGCAATATTGCAAACCGTTTCCATGGTCAAAAACTCATTTGGAACCAAGAGGAAATGAAAATAACAAATCACTCCGAGGCCCATGCATTAGTGCATCGCAAACCTAGAAAATTTGCATAGTATTTTAATTACTTAAAAAACTAGGCATTATCCTAATTTGCATGATTTTAAGGTGAATCTTCACTGATTTGGATAATCCATAGCTATTTGAAACCCAAAAAAATCTTGAAGACGGACCCGGGACGGCTAAACTCCCTACCCGCACATGGAAAAGCGGGTGTAGCTCAGGGGTAGAGCGCAACCTTGCCAAGGTTGAAGTCGTGAGTTCGAATCTCATCACCCGCTCCATTTTCCATAATAGAGGCCCTCATAAAGGGCCTTTTTTATGTTAACTCAGTAAACTGAAAAGGATGTTTGTTTGGTCAAAGGTAAGTCCTGTTAGCAAACAGTCGCTTTTGGAAGAGCAGTTCTTGGGTCTATCTCAAACCAATGCCGTCATCACTGAACTTGAAGGAAAAAAAAGTTTCCGCATCGAAGTTTATTGTAATGATAAAAATGATGCTCAAAAACTCTTAAATGAATTTGGCGGGCAATTATCAAAACTAATAACTAAAGATTGGGCAAAACTTAACGCTTCTTCTGAACGTCCTCCAATAAAGATTCGAAACCGACTCATTATCACCGACAGTAATAACAAATCAGAGATTAAAAAAATCAGTAAAAAATTTGAAGGTCGTGATGTGATTTCAATACCGGCCGCGCTCGCTTTCGGGACCGGAGACCATGAAACAACTTCGACTTGTCTCCGGTTACTTGTGGATCTAGCAAACGAACATAAAAAAAATAATAAAGAATGGTCATTGTGTGATATCGGAACAGGCACAGGTATATTGGCTATCGCCGCAAAAATTCTTGGCTCAACAATAGTCGAATGTTTTGATTTTGATTCGACTGCCATCGATATCGCAAAACGCAATTTTTTAAGAAACAAAACGGCCGATATATTCATTTATGAAGCGGATCTATTCGAATGGGAACCAAAGAAAAAAAAGTACTGGGACATTATCACTGCTAATATTTTTGCGAATGTTCTTAACGCAAACCTTTCTAAGATATTCAACGCATTAGCGCCCGGGGGAAGCTTGATATTATCTGGTATTCTAAGGGAACACGAAAATAGTGTTATTGATACTGCTCAACAAACATCCTTAACCAATCCAATCATATGTCGGAAAGGTAAATGGGTAAGCATGCATTATCGAAAAGATTAAAGATCAGGTAATGATCGTTTATCTATTGCTAATTGTATCGCACTCTAATATTGGATTAATGAGACCATGCTAAGACCTAGGAAAAAATATACCGTTTATGACCTCCAAAAATTAAAGGGGACTCGGTGCCTGACCCACATTCACGTGAAATCGCCCGAAGAAGCTGCTGCTGCTGAAGAGGCAGGAGTGGACCTTATGAGTTGTAGTTTTGACTCAATAGAAGCCCAGTTAAGATTACCTCGCATCATTGAAGCCGCCCCGAATAGTTTTATTTCGGTAGCAACGCCTCATGGCATGGCAAGTGCTGAAGAGGCTATTCGAGTCTCATTCGAAGCTCTCGAAATTGGGGCAAGTTCTGTTTATTGCTCGGCAAGCACAAGGATAATAGAAAAAATGTGTGCTGAAAAAATTCCTGTGGTCGGTCATCTTGGAATGATACCAAGGCATGTAACATGGACCAATTACAGAGCCATTGGAAAAACAATAAACGAAGCAAAACTCCTTTATGATCAGATGAAAGAGCTAGAAAATGCAGGTGCCTACGCAGCTGAATTTGAAGTGATCCCACAACAATTGGCAACTTACCTGAGTTCAAAAACCACGATGTTGCTGATGTCTTTAGGATCAGGAACCGGTTGCGATACACAATTCCTCTTTTCTGACGATATCCTCGGTGATTACGACGAAAGATTACCCAGACACGCCAAAGCATATCGCAACTTTTCCGCCGAAAATAAACGATTGCAAAATGAGCGTATCGCTGCCTTCACTGAATACATTAGAGACGTTAAAGAGGGAAATTTTCCTGACGACTCTAACCTGATAAATATGGATGAAAAATTACTTCAAGAAGCGGTCCGCAAGATTGAGGAAATCAATAAATGATAAACATCCTAGGGTGAATGGGTGTCGGGATCTAGTTCTTTACTAATCCTCTAACTCGCAAATCCTCACCGATCCTCTTGACCGTCTTATCAAATAATTGCACTGAACTTGGAAAAGCAATATCCGCCACTGGTGTGCATTTAGTCCCGCAAATTATAGGAGCAATATAGAAACAGACCTCATCAACTAACTGGTTTCTGAAAGCCTCACCTAATAACTTACCGCCTCCTTCGATCATAACATTCATACAATTATATTTGCCGGCCAAATCCTTCAACACTGTTTTCAATGACTTCCTCTCATATAAGAGAGTCCTGTCATTTAATCTGTCAGTAAAAACCTTAGCCTTATCAGACAAATTCCCACTACGAGTAAGAACCACTCTCCAGGGCTGCTCTTTACCTCGTTTGAGAATATTTGGATCACGGATAGTTAGTTTAGGGTCATCTGCACGGACCGTTCCAGCACCTACTATAATTGCATCCACTTCTCCGCGTATCTTTTGTGCGTCCGCAATAGACTCTTTACTAGTCAGCCATTGACTCTCTTTTGCTGGCCTAGTAAGGCGGCCGTCAATACTCATCCCCGCCTTTGCCACTACCCAGGGCAAACCGGTCGTAATATATTTTCTGAAAGGTCTGATTAATTCTGTACAGCCCTCCTGTGAAATGCCTTCCGTCACATGAATGCCTTTTCTTTTTAACAATCTTTTTGCTTTGCCCCGATGAACAGGATTGGGATCCTTGCTTCCGTAAACCACCCGCTTAATACCAGCATTAACTATAGAATCAGCACAGGGCGGAGTCCTCCCATGAGTAGAGCACGGCTCAAGGGTCACATAAAGAGTTGAACCTTTTAAATATTTAGCCGGAGCCTTATTAATGGCCTCAACTTCTGCGTGTGGTGAACCTGCATTGTGATGATAGCCTTTGGATATGATTTTCCCATCTTTCACTATGATACAACCCACGAGAGGATTAGGACTAGTAAGACCCTTCCCTTTCATAGCCTCACGCAATGCCACCTTCATGAAGCCAATATCCTTTTCGACATTAATATCACTCATAATAAAAAATCAGTTAGCCACACTGACCAGATTAATGAATAGTAAAACAGAAAAATTGTTTTCGCCATGCTGAACGACCGCGACAAGTACCTTCTTTACAGCGAACTAGCAAAACTTTCTGAAGCAGGTTTCCCCATAAATAATGCAGCTGAAAGCATACTGGACACACGACCTCCCAGCAGACAAGCAAATTTCCTGAAGGAAATCATCACTGGTATCGAATCAAAAAAATCACTGACGGAAACCATTAATTCCCTCTCTTCCGGGCTCAGTCCATTAGAAATATCTCTAATTAATGCAGGAGAAAAATCCGGGAAAATACCAGAAATTTTTAATCATCTATCGCAATATTTTAATCTAAAGCAAAGCATTCAGAAAAAGATCAAAGCCGGTCTAATTTATCCGATCTTATTATTGCACTTTGGAATCATTCTGCTTGCACTAGCTAAAACGGCGCAGAGTCGGGACTTTGTAAGCGAAGCAATGAACGTTCTCACGACCTTGCTGATTGTTTATTCGATCTGCACAATTTTTTATTTCGGATTTCAAACTGCTAACCGGAAAGCACAAAAATCTCCATCTCTTGATGCTTTTTTGAATAGAATCCCTATCCTTGGGAAAGTGCGTAAATCCTTTGCACTGTCACGATTTACAGAGATTCTACGCACTTACCTCATTTCTAGCCATAGCGTTTCATCTTCTATTCTTGCCGCTGCAGAAGCCTCCGCGAGTGGTCGAATACTTCGATGCACAAAAGAAAAAATTCTGCCCAGCATTGATGCAGGTAATCCAGTGGGCCCGGTCCTCGCAAACGAACCTGATAATTTTCCTCCCGTTTTTGCTCGAGCCTACATAACAAGTGAAGAGTCTGGCACACTCGATGTTGAGCTCAAAAAATGGGCGTCCGTTTTCACTGATGAGGCCGAATCCTCCTCAAAAAAAATGGGAGTCATTTTTCCAAAGATCGCATACTTACTAATTGTGATTGTCGTGATCTGGCAAATATTTCAAATGGCAAATATCTATTTTGAAACGCTCGAACAGTTCATTCGGTAAAAAAAACAGTGAAAATTCTTTTATTGATCTATAAGGGATAGTTGGGGATTGAATATCAGAGCTAATTTCGTTAAAATATAAGGAAATCTGAAATTTTAGGAATAAATTAGTTGCAGTAACTGTAATTTTGAACACTGTATATATGTTCACTAAATTACATAATACGTTAAAATATGCCTGCAATAGCTATACCTAATAAAAAGACAGATTCGACACCCAAAACAAACACTAAAAAAGAGGTGCCAGACACGAAAAAAACAAATACCAAAGCTAAGGAAGATCCCGCAGCCGCTAAAGTGGCTTCGATGAGAGCAAAAAATCTGGATCTGGCCATACAACAAATTCAGAAAGATTATGGCGAAGGCTCGATCATAAGAATGGGAGATGAATACCGAGTCGATGTAGATGTCATTCCGACCGGTAACTTGCTGATAGATCGAGCACTTGGTGTTGGAGGATTTCCAAGGGGAAGAATCGTTGAAGTATATGGTCCAGAGTCTTCAGGAAAAACAACACTCACATTAACAGCTATCGCGCAGGCTCAAAAGAATGGCGGGTTGGCGGCATTCGTTGATGTAGAGCACGCACTTGATCCGCAATATGCAAAGAAACTGGGTGTTAATATGGACAATTTATTAGTGTCACAACCCAGTTCTGGAGAAGAAGCTCTGAGAATTGTAGAAACTCTTGTAAGATCAAATGCATTAGATGTAATCGTATTAGACTCAGTAGCTGCTCTGGTCACAAAACAAGAACTCGATGGTGAGATTGGTGATTCAACAGTAGGAGCTCAAGCAAGACTAATGAGTGCTGCAATGAGAAAATTAACATCGATCATTGCTAAGGCCAGAACAACCTGCATTTTCACAAATCAGATTAGGGAAAAAATCGGTGTAATGTTTGGCAATCCAGAAACAACACCTGGTGGCAGAGCTCTAAAGTTTTATAGTTCTGTTCGCGTTGATATTCGTAGAATAGGAGCAATCAAAAACACAGATGGAACAGTCTCAGGAAATCGCACACGACTAAAAGTAGTAAAAAATAAGGTCGCTCCTCCATTCACCGAAGCTGAATTTGACATTATGTATAATGAAGGCATTTCGGCAGTCGGTTCGCTCCTCGACCTTGCACTCGAGCATGGGATATTACTTAAACGTGGGTCATGGTTCAGCTACAAAGGCGATCAGCTTGGCCAAGGAAGGGACGCGACTAAGGATGCATTAAAAGCAGATGAAAAAATGTACGCCGAAATTGAACAATCAGTGAAAAATGCTCTAAGCGGAGACGATCAAGAAGAGGAAGAAGAATCAATCGAATTCTAAGTTACGGATACATATCAAAACAAAAAGCGGTCGTCTCATTGAGGGGACCGTTTTTTTATAGTAATAAATTCTGCAATTTATGTCTATTCTGGCTTTATAGCTGATCGATTCTAGTAAAAGGACTGCTAATTCGCATGCAACAAAAACAATAAATTGATCATATTAGAAAATTCATCACTACGATTCTGAAGGCCCTTTACCAAAGATTGTGATTGTCGAAATTGCATTTAATCCATAAGACTCAGAAACAAAATATTCTCATTAAGATTATGAACATTGGTACACCACTAACATCTAATGCTACTCGAGTCGCACTTTGTGGATCAGGGGAACTCGGAAAAGAAGTGGTGATTGAACTGCAACGGTACGGATGTGAAGTCATTGCCATTGACAGTTATGACAATGCACCGGCTATGCAGGTAGCTCATCGATCCTACAATATCGATATGCTGAATGCTAATGAGTTAAGAACCGTTCTGGAAAAAGAAAAACCTCACTTGATAGTTCCTGAAGTCGAAGCCATTGCAACGGACACTCTAGTAGAACTCGAAAGTGAAGGGTTTAATGTTATACCTACGGCAAGAGCAACAAAACTCACAATGAATCGAGAAGGTATTCGCCGACTCGCTGCTGAGGATCTTCAACTAAAAACATCGCCTTACAAATTTGCTGCTACTAAAGAAGAATTTGATTTGGCCGTCGAGGAAATTGGTATCCCTTGCGTCGTTAAGCCTATTATGAGTTCATCAGGAAAAGGGCAAAGTACTATAGAATCCCCAGATCAAATTGACGGTGCTTGGCAATACGCTCAGGAAGGAGGAAGGGCAGGTGCTGGAAAAGTAATCGTCGAAGGATTTGTAGATTTTGATTATGAAATTACTCAGCTCACTGTGCGTCACTGTAACGGCACCTCATTCTGTGAACCTATCGGGCATGTACAAACTGACGGGGATTACCGTCAAAGCTGGCAACCTCAGCCCATGTCTGATGCCGCATCTGAAGAAGCAAAACGGATGGCCGAACAGATCACTTCAGGGCTCGGAGGATATGGCATATTTGGCGTTGAATTATTCATCAAGGGTGATGATGTGATTTTTAGCGAAGTTTCACCTCGACCTCATGATACGGGACTCGTTACTCTAATTTCTCAGGATCTATCACAGTTTGCCCTGCATGCCCGAGCCATTCTTGGTCTCCCCGTCCCCAACATTAATCAGCACGGGCCATCAGCATCCAGCGTAATACTAGGCGAAGGAAACTCAGAAGAAATTATGTTTAATAATGTCTCTGAAGCATTAAATGAAGCTGATACCCAAATTCGTTTATTCGGTAAACCCAGTATTTCTGGTCGCCGACGCTTGGGAGTTGCCATTGCGCGGGGAGAATCTCTTGAAAATGCCAAGGATAAAGCAATTAAAGCAAGTTCAGCCGTTCAGATTGTCCTTTAAGATTGGCAATTTTGTACTTTTAACTTGAATCTAGTTTTCAATGCGCTAGAAGGAAACTCCGCCAAACGCTGCGGCGGAAGCTCGACAGACCATTTATTAGCCCCGAAGGCTTCCGTAAGCGGAAGCCTTTTTTATTTGTAAATTATACCATTCAATTCAAAACCCTCCAAAAAGAAGCTCTAAAATATCATGGAATTTATAGCAGAAACAATAGCTGATCTCTCACCGTCCCTCACCCTGTCCATCACAAGTCAAGCAAAGCAAATGCGCGAAGAGGGAATTGATGTATGTAATTTAGGCGCTGGAGAACCAGACTTTGATACGCCTCAGCACATTAAGTCAGCCGCCATTGATGCTCTTCAAGACGGGCAAACCAAATATACTGCCGTCGCTGGCCTTTTAGAACTTCGTAAAGGGCTCTCCAAAAAACTTAGAGAAGAGAACCAATTAAACTATGAACCTAACGAAATAGTAGTCAACTGTGGCGCAAAGCATTCCTGTTTCAATGCAATAATGTCATGTTGCGACGCTGGCGATGAAGTCATCATTCCTGCCCCATATTGGACAAGTTATCCAGAAATGGTCAGAGCCGTTGGAGCTGAACCAGTCTTTGTTGAGACCAAGCAGGAAAATAATTGGAAAATAACAGCTCAGGAATTTGATGATGCTATGACGGGATCAACAAAAATGATTATTATTAATTCTCCGAATAATCCCACTGGTGCTGTCTACACAAGGGAAGAGTTGGCTGCCATAGGAGAAGTAGCAGCTTCGGAGGATATCCTCATACTTTCTGACGAAATCTATGAAAAATTAATTTATGGAGATTCCGAACACGTCAGCATCGGCTCGATCAGTGATGAGATCCGTAACCTCACTATTACTATTAATGGATTTTCAAAAGCCTACTCAATGACAGGTTGGCGTTTAGGGTATACCGCGGCTACTAAGGAAATTGCTGATGCTATTGATACTATCCAAAGCCATAGCACCTCAAATCCCACTACATTTGCTCAGTACGGTGCAATTGCAGCACTAACCGGAGACCAATCTGAAATCACTGACATGGTTGAAGAATATGATATCCGTCGTCAGTACGTTCTTGGACGCTTAAATAGTATAGCAAATGTTTCCACAATCGAACCTGACGGTGCATTTTATTTTCTAATTAACATTGAAAAAACAGGCATTAAATCAGTCAACTTTGCTGAGAAATTACTTAGCCGCATGCAGGTCGCCACGGTCCCTGGTGTCGCATTTGGAAATGATCACAGTATCCGTATCAGCTATGCTGCTAGCTTACCCATCATTAAGGAAGGACTGGACCGTTTAGAGGAATTCTGTAAGGCCCATTAATCTTATATCATTAATTAAGATCTGAGTCCTTTGGATGGAAAGCACTAAAGAAACTGTGTGTCTCCATGCTCCCAGAAATCATCACCGAAATACCAGGACCTAAATCGCGGGCCCTTGCAGAAAACCTTCACCAATATGAATCGCGAAACATCACTTATGTTTCAAACGATTTCCCTATATTCTGGGACAGAGCAAAGAATACAAACGTTTGGGATGTCGACGGTAACCGCTTCTTAGATCTTACCAGCGCTTTCGCAGTATCGTCCCTTGGCCATTCCTGCCCAGAACTAATCACTGCATTCAATGACCAGTCCATGCAATTAATGCATGGGATGGGGGACGTTCACCCGACCGCACAAAAAGTGAATCTTTGTAAAAAGCTAAGTTCAATAACCTTTGAGCGTTGGACAGGAAAATCGGCTAAAACAATACTCAATTCTTCAGGATCCGAATCAATTGAAAGCGCCCTTAAGACTGCCTCCCTGGCTACCGGAAAGTCTGGAGTTATTAGTTTCGAAGGTTGTTATCATGGGACGGGATTTGGCAGCCTATCTGCCGGTGCAATGCCAAGGTTTAAGGATCCCTTTATCAAGCAACTATCTGACTTCGGAAAGATTGTTCCCTATGGAAATCACGGTCTCGATCAGGTAAACGATATTTTACTAAATGAAAACATTGGTGCAATTATCGTTGAGCCTATCCTTGGTAGAGGGGGTAAAGTGGTACCGGAAAATGATTTTCTTCCTTCGTTGCGTAACTTGTGTGATGAATATAATGCCTTATTAATTATTGATGAGATTTACACCGGCCTAAACCGTACCGGTAAGCTCTTTGCTTGCGAGCACTGGGAAGTGATTCCTGATATTATTTGTCTGGGTAAGGCCCTCTCAGGAGGCTTCCCGATTTCTGCCTGCACAGGCAAAGCTACCATAATGGACCACTGGCCAGAGTCGGATGGAGAAGCAATCCATACTTCCACTTTTCTTGGCCATCCTGCAGGATGTGCCATGGCTTTGGCTTCGCTAGAAATACATTCAGATCCGGAAATTTCATCAGAAGTCACTCATAAAGGTAACCTTTTCAAAGAACTCCTAGAAAATATTGATTCCGCACTAAAGGGATCAGTTCGTGGCATGGGGCTGATGCTGGGTCTAGAAATAATTGATCATGATAGCAAACCAAACGGGCCACTTGCTTCAAGAATTATACCTAGTGCACTCAGGTCTGGACTAATAATATTAGCAGATGGACCCGACGGTCATGTAATCGCGTTAGCTCCATCCTTTACAATTACTGAAGAGGAAATGCTATTCACTGCTCAGTGGTTAGAAGCTGAACTTAAGACTTCCAGCTAAGCGCGCCTTTTTTCAAAGCATAGAGATAGGCTACTAGAAGGATTCCTACGAACCCTGACATGCTCCAGAACACCATCGCTGCTTGACCATTTGCCAAGAAATTCTTAAAGGTGACGGCCCACGGATACATAAAAACAACTTCAATATCGAAAATCACAAAGAGCATCGCAATGACATAAAATTTCACGCTAAATCTTGGCTTATCATCTCCGATAGGAAGCATCCCACACTCATAAGCGCTATCTTTAATAGCATTACTTTTTGCACTCTTACCCAAAAGAACACTAACTAATAGAGTGGATACGGCAAAACCAGTAGCAACACTCAATTGCAACAGTACTGACAAATATTGATCTAACATTTCTTTATTGGGATTGACTCACACAATCCTATTATTTGCCCTACGGTTCAAGACGAAATTCAGTACTTCCTTTATAAAATAAAAGAGGACCACCAAACGGTGGCCCCCTTTCAAAAAAGATGAATCACTTGTTAAGCTTGCTGCTTTGCTTGTTGAGCAGCAACATAAGCACTAGAAGCTTGTTCAATGCCTTCTAGGCCCTTGTAAGCCTTCCCACTTTTTTCTACTAATCCTCTAGTAACAAGATTCTGAAGTTTTTCGTAAGCCCGAAGACGAAGCATCTCTTCACCGCCGCTTACGGCATTCTTTTCTTTGAGGTTCTCATATACGAGTTCAAAAAGACTATTAAACTGTAAAGCCTCATCATTTTCTTTGAGCACAACAACCAATTCATCGGTTACGTGATCAGGGATTCTCCGGGAAAACCGGGTTCTGCGTGTTGTAGCCATATTTGATTTATTTTACCACAAACGCGTCACATTACCATGAATTTTGACCCAGAATGGTGCAATGGAAGTAATACTCCGCGGTTGAGGGCGCGTATTATAGCCCAATTATCAAAAAATGCCACTTTCTTTTGAATTATTGAATAATTTTAATTTATTTAGCCCCATAATCACCAATAGCGCGAATACCACTGCCATTAATTCTGAATATTTCCCTGCTAACCGGGTAAATTGAATCTTTAAACATATTAATGAATGTTTTTTTATAGAAATTTAAATTATTTTCAGAACCGGAAAAAACTAAAATTGTCGATCGATTAGGCACTATTACTAACAATTCCGGACCTAGAAGATCTTTAAATTTTTTACGAAATTGAGGTAAAACAATCGTGCTGGAGGTCAAAGGGTTTTCCGATTGGATCAATGCATATTCAATTTTATTTTCAGGATTTTTTATCAGTACCGGACTTATTTTCTCTAAATGTTTAGCGGCATCATTAAGTGCATGTTCACGAAATTGTTTCCAACCATATTTGAAATTTCTTCGAAATTCTTCAGCTTTGTAGTGAATAATGCCTAATGCGCCTATGTAACCTGCACTATAAACTGTGTTCCGTGCTCCTGGAATAATCATGGAAACTGGTGATCTCATGCTGCGTGGCTCAATAAGAAGCAAATGCTTTTGCTTCTTAAAATTAGACTCTTTAGAATCAATCTTATCTTCTGCATCAGAAACACATACAAAAAATAAACATATCAGAATGAAACCAACGCTATGATAATAGCTCATCTAGTAAATTTTCTCATTAATATGCCAATGATCAAGACAAGCTATTGAATGAATATAAAAAAGGTTATTGCGATATTCATATTGCTCTTTTCCTTTAATTCTTATGATCACTTATTTAGACGGTTCTTTAGCGGAGCTTCTTCCCGGAAGGTTAACCATCGATGTTAGCGGATTAGGCTATGAGGTTTTAGTGCCGCTCTCCACAAGTGATACGATGCCATCCATAGGAGAAAAGGTCCGCATACTAACTCACATGCATGTCCGGGAACAGGAGCAGACACTCTACGGTTTTGCCACTAATGACGAAAGGGACCTGTTCCGTTTACTAATCACTCGTGTGTCTGGAATCGGTCCAAAACTTGGACTAGCTGTATTAAGTGGGATGTCCGTTGACCAGTTTAAGAATGCCGTGATTCACGGAGATACTCCCATTCTCTCAAAAATCAGTGGCCTGGGAAAGAAAACAGCTGAGCGAATAATTCTTGAATTAAAAGATAAAGTCGGAGTTACGGCAGTCTGGACCGCAGCTAAAGAAGAATCTCATGGAGTGAAAGGAATCATTAATGACGCAGTACTCGCATTAATTTCTCTAGGTTATAAACAAAGTGAAGCAATTAAAGCAGTCAATAAAATTGCAGATTCAAATACAGATCCGATTAATTCTGACGAGTTAATTCGTGCTGCCCTGCGAAGCATGAAGTAATGCAATTCTATACATTTATTATCACTCAAAAATGACAACAATGGGGGCAACTGCAAATGCCACTGCCAAGGAACGGATTAATGCCATTCGAAAGGCTTTTCCGGAATCAGGTCTCTTCGCAAATAAGAAATGGAGAATATCCTCAGAGCCACTTACTCTACCAAAGAAAATCACAAAGGAACTCAATTCTCTCGGTCATCTATTGGCCAATTTTCTTAAAGCTTCCAATACAATTTATAATCAGAGCGTTAAAAACAAAGCGCCGGACTGGGTATGCTCTTATCTTGATGCAGGTAAACCTGCCGACTTAATTGAAAAGGGCCGCCATAAAACCTTTAAGCACTCTTTGCCCAGGATTATCCGCCCTGATCTAATATGGACTGAGGATGGCTTTGCAATCACAGAGCTTGATAGTGTCCCTGGAGGAATCGGCCTAACGGCTTGGTTAAACCAAACCTACTCAGCTTTAGGTTATGATGTTTTAGGGACTTCAACGGGAATGCTGGATGGCTTTGCTTCTATACTGCCACAAGGAGCCGATATCCTGATAAGTCAAGAATCCTCTGAATATCGACCTGAAATGGAATGGTTATCCGAAGAGCTCAATGGTCATTTCAGTTCAATTAATTTCAATGTTATCGATGCAGAAAAGTATCAAATAAGCGATCGGGCCGTTTATCGTTTTTTTGAGCTTTTTGAGCTTGAGAATATACCCTCAGCTAATAATTTATTTGAAGCCGCAGCAAATAACCAAATCGATATCACTCCTCCATTCAAACCACACTTGGAAGAAAAAATGTGGAGCGCTTTGTTTCATTCACGACCTCTGCTGAATTACTGGTCATCACAAATAAGACAAAATCATTTAAAACGATTATCTGATTATTTTCCCTTCAGCTGGATAATAGATCCAAGCCCAATACCTCATCATGCAGAGTTGCCAAGTTTAGGTATCAATGATTGGCACCAGCTTGCTGAATTTTCGCAAAAGGAAAGAAATTTAGTAATGAAAATCAGTGGTTTCTCAGAATTGGCTTGGGGAAGTCGTAGCGTTCGAATCGGTAGCGACATGCCTGCAAATGAATGGAAAGAAACCATCGAATTAGCTACAAATGATTTTCCTGAAAGGCCATGGATCATGCAAAGATTCAAGAAAGCGCGCGTCTTCGAACATAGTTATTGGGATGAAGTAACGGAAAAGAGTCTATCAGTTGATGTAAGAGCAAGGATCTGTCCGTATTATTTTCTAAGTGAAGAAAATTCCTCAAATTGCAAAGCAGAGCTTGGAGGAGTCATGGCAACGCTAGTGCCTTCTGACAAGAAAATCATCCATGGCATGAGCGAAGCTATTATCGTTCCATGTGTTCAAGGAACTTAGAGTCATATTCTCAACCTATTCGGAATCGCTTATTTCACTGGTTTTATTTTTTTCAGCCTCAACAATCTCAGCAACGATTGAACTATTCGGAATATTCACTGAATTGTTCGAATCCGTCTCTATCTGGGTTGTTACTGGGCCAACTGATACCACTTTACCTTCGAGCTCTTCATTTCCCTTGAATTTTATTTTAGTTCCGACCGGATAAAGGTCCCTGGCATAGACTCCAGAAACAATGTTCTGTGCTAAAGGACGCATCCCGAGCCCAAGAGCAAGCGCCGTAGCGATGGCAGCTCCAAGCAATAATATCTCAACAGTATGTCGTATAAGAGTCGTATCTACGCCTAAAGTATCAATTGCTATCGTCATGACCAGAACCAGTATGAAGGCATAGACGAGGTTCGCCAAAGCACCAGCATAGTCGAGGCCTACTTTCTTGGCTCCATTAATCACAAAGCCTCTGACAAGGTCACCTATAATAAAACCAGCTACTGATATAATCAGAGCCGTAATGGCCTGAGGCAAGAAACTCACTAATCCACTCAGAGGTGCTGAAATCTGCTCAAGCCCAAGTGATCGAGCAGAAGAACTCAAGAACATGATTATAAGAATCCAAAAAAGGCTCTTACTCACAATAATTGAAAAAGGTGCATGAGTATTCGCACGGACAAAGATCCCCGAAAAACCTGATCTCTGAATAATTTGGTTATTTTCAAATTTCTCCTTTAACAGACCACCAAACTTTTCTAAGAGGAACCGCGTCCCTCGTGCTACGAGAGTTGAAATAATTACCCCAACTAATAAAAGAATAATGGCGGTCAGTAATTTCGGTATGAAAGCCGTAAATTCATCAACCATTTGATTCAATTGAACTAATAGAGAATTACCCCAACTCTTCTGGGTCTCTGGTGCGGCTTGAGCTAGCAATGTCATCATTGGTCTTTTATTAAAGGTTAATCAATTATTCGTTATCTAATTCGTTATCTACACGATCATTTTCGTGCTCTGCGATATTCGCTGAGCGGTTAGTTAAATTCGCACTTTTGGCGCCGCCAACAAATGCTAAAGCCAATTCAGCTGTACCCACCCCAATCGTTTTAAATAGAAAACTAATAGAATGTTTCGCGACGACACTGAATTTTGCTTTCTGAACAATTCGGTCAATCCTTTTTAAATCTTCAATAGTTAAATCTCGCGGCGCCCTAGCTGCTTCAGAATCAATTTGGGTACCATCTAAGGATGAACCTTCATCCTTAAAAATATTTAGGATTTGCGCATCCTGCTCAAGAAATTTTGCATCACTTATCATGCCTCTTCTAGCTCCTCCCTAGTATCCAAATCATTATAGATTTCCTTAAATTTCTCCTGCGCACGATATAATCTCATCTTAGTAGCGCTCAACCCGATTTCAAGAACATCAGATATTTCCTGAAGGCTTAGCCCGGAAACATATCTTAGTGTTACGAGGCGACAATCTTCACCGCTCATCTTGGCAATGACTTCATGAACTTTTCCGGTCAGTGCATTTTTCATTTCAGGATCTTCGCGAGCAATTTCATCCTGTGTCATTTCTTCTACCAGCTTCGCATGATTCTGACTGCGACGAGCATCTCTTCTACGGGTTTCGATGCAACGATTATAGACGATACGATAAAGCCAAGTCTTAAAAGCTGAACGGCCTTCGAATTGACCAATCTTATGAAACACCTGCAAGAATGCATCTTGGCAAGCTTCTTCAGCATCTTGAACAGAACCGAGCATTTTTAAACAACTTCTATAGACTAAAGGTTCATGGCGCCTCAACAGTTCTCGGTATGCAGTAACGTCGTAAGGTAACTCAGTCTTACACCGAGCAACCAATTCATCATCAGTTAACGCATCCACGGCAGATTCTTATGAGGCTGTCCCTGAATAGGTTGTAAAATCAATTATCATAAAATTAACCTTACTCACTATTTAGATGTCATTAACCCCACCAAAGGTCACAAACTGATCACTATTTTTTAGTCACCAGAATACTACAATTATTAAGATCAATACTTTAGATCAAATAGAAATAAAAAACTTACTAATAATGATCTTTTTTCACTAATAATGGCAAATTAAGCTTCTTCGGGTCATCAACTCCCCATAATCCTCCAATACTATTTCAAAATTTCTTCCTTAAATATTACTCTACATAGAATTCATAGCTGATTATAAAATAAAACGTAATTGGCGTACTCATAACCTTACTTACTGCGCAGTACTAAACTTGACACTTGAGACATGGTCTGGATCATAACCTTATTAAGATAAATGCGTATTCTATCCGGCATTCAACCAAGCGGCAGACTCCATGTGGGAAACTTCTTCGGCATGATGCAGCCTTCCATTCGTTTACAAGAAGAAGGGGAAGCCTTCTATTTTATTGCGGACTATCATTCATTGACAACGGTTCAAGACCCGATCGCCTTGAAAGAAAATGTCAGCAACGTTGCGATTGATTTTCTGGCATGTGGTTTAGACCCCAACAAAGCAGTTTTTTTTAAGCAGTCTGATGTCCCAGAAGTAACAGAGTTATCCTGGCTTTTGAGCACCGTAACTCCGATGGGGTTTCTTAATCGGTGTCATTCTTATAAAGATAAGACAGAACGTGGTCTTGAGGCAACGCATGGCCTATTTGCTTATCCAGTATTAATGGCAGCAGACATTCTTATCTACGACAGCAACATTGTTCCTGTAGGCGATGATCAAAAACAACATCTGGAAGTGACTCGTGATATAGCAACTAAATTCAATAATCTTTACGGTGATGTCTTTGTGATTCCCGAACCAAAAATTCGAGAAGATAAAGCGCGGGTCCCTGGGCTAGACGGTCAAAAAATGAGTAAAAGTTATGGGAATATTTTAGAACTATTTGGTGAGGAAAAAGCTACAAGAAAAAAAATCATGTCCATCACAACTGATTCGACTCCAGTCGAAGATCCCAAGGACCCATCGAATTCGATCATTATAGATCTATTTAGCTTAGTATCATCGGATCAACAATTAGAAGAAATGAAAGATGATTTTTCGAAAGGGGGCGTTGGTTATGGAGACTTTAAAAAACGTTTGTTTGAAGCTTTTTGGGAATATTTTGAGCCAATGCGTGCAAAAAGAAACGAGCTCTGTGAGGATCCTCAATACATTGAAAATATTCTTAAAGAGGGTGCTGCTCGGGCAAGGGAAGCCGCCTCTGCCACATTAAAAAGGGCTCGTCATTCTTGTGGTATTACTTCGTGATAAATTCCCAGCAGTTAATTCTACAAATAATAAAATGATGAATTGATACTTGCGAAGATAATATACAGTATTAGCATTCTCACCCCAATCCAGATAATTAAATAATAGAGGAAAGCCCATACTTGGCATGTTTGAAGAAGAAGAAGAAGAAGAAGATAACGGTGGCGATTACAGACGCCGACGCGACGAACCACTTTATACAGAAAAAATATTTTCTGACCGTAAAGTTTTTTTTGTTGATCTGAAAGCGAATGATCGTGGACGTTTTCTTAAAATTACAGAAGACGTTAGAGGAAGACGTGACACCATCATGGTCCCTGAAGAAAGCTTGCAGGAGCTAATTGATGCATTGCAAAATGTTTCAGATTATCTGAAGAACGAGGATTCAGAAGATTAAGTTTATTGTAAATTTTTGCTTTCACACACCGCTCAATCCCACAAATAAACCAGTGTGATTGTAAATAATACAAACTTTGAAGTTCTCTGTGAAACAGAGGATTTCATTGTTGTAAATAAGCCTGCCCCATTACTCGTACATCCTTCCGTTCCTGGCAATCCGCCAACGCTTTTAGATGGCCTCAAAGATCTCCTAGCCTATGACATCGCGAACGGAGCGCGACTATCAATCATCAATCGATTAGACAGAGAAACTAGCGGCATTGTGATTGTCGCAAAAAATAAAACCACGGCTAGGGAATTTGGTATTGCCATGCAAAAACGCCAAATAACAAAAGAGTATTTGGCGCTTGTTCATGGAACACCTCAAGAAAAAGAATTTACTGTCGAGGCGCCTATTTTAAGAGCGGGAGATGTAGGAGAATCTAAAATATGGGTAAAACAAATCCCACATCCTGATGGAAAGCCTAGCATCACTAAATTTGAATTAATCGAAAAAATCGAACCCTTTTCCTTATTGAAAGCAATTCCCAAAACCGGTCGAATGCATCAAATCCGAGTCCACTCATTACATGTCAATCTCCCTATTGTTGGCGACAAAATTTACGGTGTGAATGAAAGCTGTTATCTCAAATTCATTGAAAACGGATGGACAAAAGAATTAGAATCTGAGCTTATCCTGCCTCGTCAAGCATTGCATTGTCACCGAATGTCACTAGAAGGGGTTGGGAAATGGGAAGCTCCAGTACCAAACTCATTTAAAACTTGTCGAGCCGCTTCTTGACCGCCGGTATTCCGCCCCCTAAGATTCCGATCGCTTCACAAACTAAGGAATGAATATACACGAATACCAAGCCAAGGAGCTATTTGATCAATTTAATGTGCCCTCACCACAGGGACGCGTCGCTGAAACGGCAGAGCAAGCTCAAAAAATTGCAGAAGAGCTGACCGGACAAGTTGTAATAAAAGCTCAAATACATGCTGGGGGTCGGGGAAAAGGTAACTTCAAAAATGGTTTCGAAGGTGGTGTACACTTATCTGAAAGTGCAGAAAAAATTGGGGCAATTGCCAAACAAATGATTGGCCAAGTTTTGGTAACACACCAAACAGGTGACTCTGGTAAAGTCGTCAACAAAGTCATGGTTGCTCAGGCCGTAGACATTTCAAAAGAATATTATCTGGCTATACTTATGGACAGAGAAAGCCGCGCACCCGTGATCGTAGCCTCCACAGAGGGTGGAGTAAACATTGAAGAGGTGGCCGGAAAAACCCCCGAAAAAATCATCCGCGAAACTATACATCCTTTGGCTGGCCTCCAACCTTATGAAATTCGAAAAATCTCATCCAATCTGGGGTTTGCTGGAAACACTGCCAAACAGTTCGGAAAATTGTTAAAAGCTCTCTATAAACTCTTTATATCATGCGATTGTTCGTTAGTTGAAATTAACCCTTTAGTTACGACGCCTGACGGTCAAGTCCTAGCACTAGATGCAAAATTTGGTTTCGATGACAATGCTCTATACAGACAACCTGAAATTGAAGCCTTACGTGATCCTTCGGAAGAAGATCCAAGAGAAGTTGCGGCCTCAGAATTTGGTTTGAATTATATTGGCCTTGAGGGAAACATAGCATGCTTAGTCAATGGTGCCGGACTAGCAATGGCAACAATGGACATCATCAAACATTTTGGTGGAGAGCCCGCTAACTTTTTAGATGTGGGAGGAGGTGCAACCGAAGAACAAGTCACAAATGCTTTTAAAATCATTCTGGGAGACCCAAATGTGAAAGGTATTCTCGTTAATATTTTCGGTGGGATAATGGATTGTGATGTAATTGCAAATGGAATTGTTGGGGCATGTAAACAGGTAGATTTAAATATTCCGTTAGTGGTTCGTCTTGAGGGTAATAATGTAGAAGCGGGGAAACAAACACTGGCAAATTCTGGCGTCAATTTGATCGCGGCCGATGATTTATCTGATGCTGCCGAAAAGGCTGTCCAAGCCATCAGTGCTTGATCATTAAAAACTAATAAATTTAACTTAAAATCCTTTAAATTGGCCGACGATCACGACATCACTCTACGCTTTTCGCGTCGCTACTCAATGGGGCATCGGCTCATCAGTGGGGCTGCCCCGAATTGTAAGATTCCTCATGGACATGATGAAATTGTGACGGTTGAAATTGCCAGTGAAAATAATCGGAAACTCGATACTAATACTAATATGCTTGTCGAGTTTGAAGATGTGAAAGGCCTTTGGTTTGATTGGCTTGATGGATCAGTTGACCATAGCTTTCATGTCAGTTCAAAAGACCCTATCATTACATATTTTAAAGAAAATGAACCTGATCTTTTGTCTCGACTTCTTATTACGCCTGGTGACCCTACAACCGAAATCAGATCTGCTTGCTATTATGCAAAGCTAAGTTCTTTTCTTAAAACCAAGGATGAAGATTTAATTTGTGTTGGGCTACAAATTCAAGAAACCCCAACAAATGCTGTCAGGTTTAAATGTACTGATATAACTAAATTCTTGCCCAGTGATGACAATCATTGGTGGAACCGCCCTGACCTTTCAATTAACGATTTATAACAACTGTTTACTATGTCTATCTTAGTGCAACCAGATACAAAAGTTCTTATACAAGGAATTACCGGTGGATTCGGAGCTACGCATGCGCAGCTCAGCTTAGAATACGGAACCCAAATAGTCGCAGGAGTCACTCCTGGCAAGGGGGGGCAGGTCTTTGAAAACAAAGTTCCAATATTCGACACCGTAGACAAAGCCATGAATGAAACAGGAGCAAAAGTTTCAGCAATCTTTGTTCCTCCTGCATTCGCTGGTGATGCCATTATGGAATCTGTAGATGCGGGCATGGACCTCATTGTAGCAATTACCGAAGGCATACCGGTTGCGGACATGATGCGAGTGCGCTCAATGATGGAAGGTAGTCATTCTAGGCTTATTGGACCAAACTGTCCTGGAATTGTGACACCAGGAGATGGGCCCGAGTCGTCCGGAGGGTGCCGAATTGGCATAGCCCCAGGGTACATTCACAAAAAGGGTTCGGTCGGAGTTGTCTCTCGTTCTGGAACACTAACTTATGAAGCTGTGTGGCAAACAACTCTTCTTGGACTCGGTCAGAGCACTTGTGTTGGAATTGGAGGAGACCCTATCAACGGGACCAGTCATTTGGATATACTAAAACTATTTAATGATGACCCAGACACCGAATCAATAATCATGATTGGGGAGATTGGAGGTAGCGCTGAGGAAGAAGCTGCCGCCTGGGCCAAAGAAAATTGCAATAAGCCCATAGCTGCCTTCATTGCCGGAGCAACGGCTCCTCCTGGTCGAAGAATGGGTCATGCCGGAGCCATTATTTCTGGTGGCAAAGGAACTGCCTCGGCAAAAAAGGAAGCTTTGAAAGAGGCGGGCATCGCTGTAGCCGAAACTCCATCAGAAATGGGTTCAGCTTTAGCTAATATTTTGTGAAAAAAAAATTAACAAAGTTTGATGATTTGCTGTTAAAAAGCCTAAAACTTTAAACTGCGTATCAGAGAGGTATAAAAGCCCTTTGCAAGTGTACGCCTCTTCGATATTCTTCTCGCCCCATCTTACATAAATACTTAAAAGAGCTAATTTAGCATCCCCCCTAACAATAATCATGGCATTAGCAGCAAAAGGACTAGAAGGAATCATAGCCAACGAATCCAAGCTCAGTAACGTTCAGGGCCAAGAAGGTAAATTATCCTATCTCGGCTATACTATTGACGATCTTGTCGAAAATACCTCCTTTGAAGAGGTTCTTTACTTGCTTCATCGCGGACAATTACCGAACCGCGAAGAATTGGATGCACTAACTTTAACATTACGTGCTAACAGAAATCTTCCTCAAGGAATCATAGATTTTCTTAAAGCATCGCCTAAAGATGCCGGCCCAATGGACATTATACGTACCGGTGTATCGATGCTTGGACTGTATGATCAAAGGGGGGATCATCAGAACCGAACACTGAATGAAGAGCGTGCATTAGCAATCGTTGCCAAGATCCCGCTAATAGTCGCTGCGTTTCACCGCTGTCGACAAGGTTTGGAAATTATCGAGCCTAGGGATGATCTTAGTGAAGCTGCTCACTTTTTGTATCTTATTAATGGAGAAGCGCCTTCTGATGATGCAGCAAAAACACTCGACGTTGCTTATATATTACATGCTGATCATGGAATGAATGCATCAACATTCAGTTCTCGAGTCACCATTGCAACTCTAAGTGATATTTATTCCTCCATCACTTCAGCGATCGGAACTCTAAAAGGCCCTCTGCATGGTGGAGCAAATGAAGGAGTCATACAAATGCTGGAGGAAATTGGTTCTGAAGATGCCGTGGATTCATATGTTGAAGGCAAACTTGAGCGCAAAGAAAAAATAATGGGTATCGGTCACCGGGTCTACAAGGTACTTGATCCACGAGCACCACACCTGCGAAAAATGGCAATTAAGCTAACAGAAGAACTTGGCGATCCAAAATGGATCAATATGTCGGAACGCATAGCGAACATCATGAAAGAGCGCAAAGGGCTGAATGCTAATGTCGATTTTTATTCTGCGACAGTTTATTACAGTCTAGGAATACCAACGGATCTATTTACACCTATATTTGCCATTAGCAGGGCAAGTGGATGGACCGCTCAAGTATTAGAACAGCTTGATGATAACCGCCTTTATCGTCCACTGACAGATTATATCGGAGCTGATTCTCAACCTCCGATACTCCCCATTGAGGAGCGTTCTTAACACTTCTCAATAAAATTATAATTTTCTCATTTTCTTATCTGAAAAGGGGCAAACCTATACTAGGATAAGTAATCTCTCTAGTCCTGTCCTAGTAAAATGGTTAGTTATAACAATCACGCATCTTACATTCAAGCAATCCGTGAACAGGTATCAAATGTCGTTGTTGGTCAAAATGACGTAGTAGAGCGCTTGCTCATTGCTCTCTTCACTAGCGGGCATATTCTGCTCCAAGGGATGCCAGGACTTGCAAAGACTCTCCTAGTAAATGCCCTCGGCAAAGCCATTCACTTAGATTTCTCTAGAATTCAATTTACTATTGATTTATTACCATCGGACATTCTCGGCTCCGAAATTCTTGACCAAGCGAGTGGACAATTCACTACACATAAAGGCCCTGTATTTACTAACCTTCTTCTTGCAGATGAAATAAATCGCGCAGCTCCAAAAGTTCAAGGAGCGCTACTAGAAGCAATGCAAGAGCGCAAAGTTACCATCGGAGACAATACGTATCGTCTTCCGGTGCCCTTCCTTGTTATTGCAACACAAAATCCCATCGAACAAAGTGGTACATTTGAATTGCCCGAAGCTCAACTCGATCGGTTCATGTTATGTCATCGGCTCCAATATCCAACCCCAGTCGAAGAAGAGGAAATTTTAACTAGGAACTTGAATCTTGGCATTCAAAAAGAAGAGGGAGGAGCCGTGGCCAACACTGAATTTGATGTTGTTTCCGAAGATCCTGTCGGAGAACCTAAGGACTTAATTTCCGTAATTGATGCCGTACACAAAATCCACGTTAGCGAAGTCTTCATTAAACATGTCGTTGAGCTCATTAGTCGGACCCGCAATCATTCACACATTGAACTCGGAGCAAGTCCCAGAGCTGGTATAGCACTCATTAAAGGTGCACGGGCACGAGCGCTCATTCATGGACGAGACTACGCAATACCTGAAGATTTGTTTGCGTTAGCTGAGGATGTCCTCCTGCACCGTATGCGCCTAAATTACGAAGCTTTAGCCGAAGGTATGAGTACTATAGATGTCTTAGAAGATATTCTAAAAACTATGGGATAATATCATTTATAATTATCTCATCCATTTTGGCGCCGAATTCTATTCTGCAGATGACTGAAAAATTCCTCGATTCCTGCGATCCAATTGATTCACGACAATTCATCATCGCAATAAAGAAATTGGCCGATGATATAGGATACGGTAGCGATCGGTCTACGTTTCTCGGATCTGGAATAGAGTATGTACAATCAAGAGCCTATCAGATTGGCGACCCTATCAAATCAATAGATTGGAAAGTCACTGCCCGTACAGGAAAATTTCACGTTAAGGAATACGAAGCCCCAAAACAAATGCCCATTTACTTGCTCATCGATACATCCGCTTCGATGACAATTTCTTCCACACATATTAGTAAGTATGCAGCTGCCATAAGAATTGCTGGAGGGATCGCATTCGCCGCATTGGATCGAATAAGTCCAGTCGGGGTGATCGGAGCAGGGGGTCGTGATTTTTTTGTGAAGCCGAGTCTATCTGCTGACCGCATACTGCAATGGATACTCAAACTACGGTCCTATCGTGTCGATGAACCAACTCGCGTTGGTGCTCGCTTAGCCGAGCTTATGCCAATTTTACCAAGCCGATCTATGATTATTGTCATATCTGATCTGCACGATTCTACAGCCATGCCGGCACTCAAACTCGCAGCACAAAAACATGATTGCGTTGCACTCCAACTGATTGATCCAATAGAATCAGAAATAAAAGGTGCTGGATTCGTGAAAACAAGGGAAGCCGAAACCGGAACCACGGGAATCACAAATAACAGAATTAAACTCACTGATTCTAAATTTATTGCTGAAGAACTAAAGAAGTCTGGCATTGATTACTTACAACTTCTTACCAATCAACCAATAGCGCATAAGTTACGTCATTTTTTTAAATCTCGCGCTGTACTGAGTCGAGGAGCGCGCTAGCCATGAAAAGATCACTGTTTATTGGTATTTTATTTTTTATCCTTCCTTGCCTCATAGCCAAAGAGTTGAAGGAGGAAGCAGCACCTCTTGGCATTAAGATGCAAATAAGGGATTACGTCATTCCAGGCCCTGAAGTGGAAGCCAAGCCCCTGAGTAAAGAATCAGCCATTGTCTTACGTATCAAATCGGTTTATCCGCATGGTAAATCTTTCCGATACGATTTTGAATATTATGGGTTAGAAGCAGGGTCTTTTGATCTGGGCGATTATTTACAAAGCAAGAATAACAAGCCAATGACTGAACAGCCTAAACTTCCAGTAACATTCAAATCATTCTTAGCGCCAGAACGAATTACACCTAATCCACCAGAAGATGCAGAATTGCCTCGTTTTATAAAATACAAACATCTATTGATCTTCGGAGCTGCTTTCTGGTTAATAGGACTCCTATTACTAATATTTGGTGCTCGTAAAAAATTGAACTTGCTGGATCCTTCTACTCCTGAGCTACTCAGCCCGGCAGAAATTTTACGACCTCTGGTAGAAGCAGCAAGAAAAGGAAAACTTGGAAAGGAAGGTCAAGCAAAGCTAGAAAGAACACTTATTATTTTTTGGAGTCAGCGAATGAATATCTCAAACGAATCGCCTAGCACGGCACTATCTAAAATTAAAGCGCACCCAGAAGCAGCACCTCTATTCGAAAAACTTGAGTCTTGGTTCCATTGTCCAAACCCCGAAGAGCCCTCCGATTTATATGCTCTGCTCAAACCTTACCACGAACCAAAAATTGACTGAAAGATAGAAAAATATCTACTAAATGTTTGTCCACTCTTCAGTCCTCATTTTGCTTGCGATTCCAGCCGCATTACTGTTCTGGATCTGGCGCAAAAATGGCCATGGCCATCAGGTAGTAATACCGGTAGATGAATCGCTAATGACCCAAAATCGACTATGGAAATGCATACTTAAGGTGACTGCCTCATTCCCAGCATTGTTATTAGCAATTGCGGTACTTCTACTGGCAGGACCTCAACAGCTCTCTGATCCAAAAACGAAAAAAAGATTAACTAATATTCAATTTGCTCTTGATGTATCTGGCAGCATGACGGCGCCTTTTGGCGATGGTAACCGTTACGAGGCAGCCATGGCGGCAATCAATGAATTCATTAACTATCGTGAAAAAGATGCTTTCGGGTTAACTGTTTTCGGAGATCATTTCTTGCACTGGATACGTCTGACTTCTGATCCGTCAGCATTCGGATATGCAACCGATTTTTTAGGCCCTACACGTTTGCCTATTTGGTTTAGAGGCGGAACTAAAATCGGTCTAGCCCTTGAAGAATGCGCAAAATTATTAGTGGAACGCGAAGAAGGTGATCGCCTCATTATTCTTTTATCAGACGGCTACAGTGCTGATCTTGGAGGCGGTAAAGATATTGAGATAGCGAATAAACTTGTAGCAGATAATATTTCTACATATGCCATTCACATTGCTCCTGGAGCACCTCCAGCACAGTTATTAACCATAACTAATCGGACCGGCGGTGAAGTTTTTGCAGCTGGCGATCCATTGGCTCTAAAAGAAATATTCGCTCGAATTGACAAAATGCAGAAAACTAAAATCGAGAGGATAGGTGCCGAATCGATGGACAATTTTAAACCCTATGTGATGGCAGGAACCTCCATAGCCTTGATGTTTTTAATGAGTCTCTTCGGTTTACGTTATACACCATGGTAGTGAATCCGGAAATTTCAGCGTTAACGGCACTTGTAATTACAATTGGGGCTGAGATGATACATTCACGCCGTATCAAAAACATTGCGATCTTATCCTTCGGCCCTTCGGCCCTTCCTTCATCATGGGCGCGAATAGCTCCGGCAATAAGATGTCTGGCTCTTTCTTTAGGAATCTGGGGACTTACTACTCTTTTAACTATCCAGCCTAAGGTTCTCAAAGCCCAAGCAGTTGATCCCGATGAAATACGTCACATTGTAATTGTTCTCGACGTGTCTCCGAGCATGAAAATAAAAGACGCTGGTGAGGGAGGAGTAAAGAGAAGGCGGGAACGCGCTTTTGAATTAATGGAATCATTTTTCAAAAGAGTCAGGGTAGAACAAATGAGGCTTTCCCTGATCGCGGTATATAACGGAGCAAAACCTGTAGTTGTAGATACTAAAGACGCAGAAGTGGTTCGAAATTTTCTTGATGGTATGGACATGTATACTGCATTTGAAGCCGGTAAAACTCATCTCTTTGATGGGCTCAATCTTGCCGCCGAAATTTCGAGCGAATGGCGCCAAGACAGCACAACAATTGTTCTGCTTTCGGACGGTGACACTGTTCCTTCTACAGGAATTCCGAAGATGCCAAGATCCGTCAATGGGATATTAGTTATTGGAGTAGGCGATCCAATAAAGGGAACCTTCCTGGACGGCCAAAACTCCAAACAGGATGCCTCAACTCTTAGGCAGATAGCTTTACGGCTTAATGGCACTTACCATGATGGAAACGTGAAACATATCCCAAGCGAAACAATTTCATCTCTCGTATCAGTTGAAGAAAAAAGCGCCCTCGAAAAAATGACTAGACGAGAATACGCTTTGATAGCGATAGGAATATCTGCTCTGGTTCTAGCTTCACTCCCTTTCATATTAAATTCTTTTGGCACTCAATGGCGTGTCGGAATCCGATCAAATTCGGATAGTAAAAAATGAAATTTTCAGAAATCCCTGTCCATCGACCATGGTTAGCGATTGCTTTATTTGCAGTTATCAGCGGTCTTTCTTTTTACGGAAACTTATCTGAGCGTGGAGATCGAAACATTAAAAGTGGCCGCGCAAAAACTGATTACGAATTTACCAAAAAAGTGACCCGTGAATTCGGGCCAGACGGATCGGAAATTCTCATACTCATTACTCATAAAAATGACAATGGAGATTTATTTGAAAAGGGCACTGCCACATCTTATAAAAATCTATTAAAAGCAGTAAGAAAAATTCCCGCCGTCTCTCGGGCATTCAGTTTTGATCAAATACCCTCATACGGAATTGGACTACTTAAGCTTCCATTGTTTCCAGATAAAAATGACTCTGAATCAAAACGTAAGGCGTGCCGGAAAAGGGCTCTAAATCATCCCATAGTCGCGGGGAATTTATTGTCTGCAGACGCCCGCACTTCTTTGGTCCCTTTGAGTTTGAAACTGACAAAAAATCAAAACATTGGCGACATTCTTAGTCTCATTAGAACTGAGGGAAACAAGGCTCTAAAGGGTTCAAATCTAGAAGCTAAACTGACCGGGAGGGTTCCGATAGATATTGCCCGACGTGATGCAATGAAAACTGAAAAATTACGCTTTCAAATCATAGGCTATGTTCTTTCTGCAATACTTGCTCTTATTTTCTTTCGCGGCTTAGTGATGACTCTAATAGTCACTTTGCCACCCGCGGTCGGCGTCTTCTGGACCATTGGAATGCTTGGCTTCACTAATGAACGCCTCAATAGCCTCTCTATGGTGATAATGCCCATCATATTAACAATGATTGGGTTCACTAACGCCGCTCACATTGTTTTTCAGTTTCGTCGAGAACTCAATGAAGGGTCTTCTGCTAAAGAATCTATGGCAGCTTCAATGCGTAAATTGGGACTCCCATGCATGTTGTCAGCTTTAACGACTGCCGCGGGATTTGCTTCCCTCACCGTTGTAGAAGCAAACATGATTAGTGACTTTGGAAGAGACTGTGCCGTCGGCACACTGATCACATTCATGGCCGTGGTTCTCTTACTGCCACTCCTTGGCCTGTTGCCATTCAAACACAAAATAGAAACTGAAAAAAAATCTCTGCAACTAGGATCCGTCCCCGGAAAAGAATTTTTCATGGGGTTCATAGGCCTTGTCATTAAACACTCTAAGTGGGTAGTAACTGTTTCTGTTATTCTCACAATTCTCTTTGGGTGGCTAACTTCGACTCTTAAGCCAGACATGTATCTGCTCAACCAACTTCCAGACAAAAGTGAAAGTGGAGAAGCTCTCATAGAGGCTGATAAAAGCCTAGGAGGGATACAAGCCATCCGCATAGTTGTCGAATGGGAATCCGATGACAGTGACCCTGTACCTATCATTGCAAACATCGAAGAGATAGTTAAAGAGGAAGAACTTTTGAGCCAACCCTTATCGATACGAGGAGTGCTTTCCTCACTTCCTGGTCTTGGAAAAGATCTTTCTTTACGTATGCCTCTCCTGAAACGAGCGCCTCCAGATTTAATTAAGCCCCTTTACCGCCCAGATATTAAAAAGGCCGTCGTCATTACCCGAATACAGGACCTCGGAGTCGCTCAATACACACCCGTCTATGAAAGAATAGAAAATAAACTTCAGAAGCTAAGCGAGAAACATCCTGATTATAAGTTTGGATTGGCTGGAGGAGCAGTCGGTTGGGGGCGATACGTCCATCGCATGCTTAATGACTTGGCCCGCAGCCTCGCTGCCGCAGCCATTATCATCCTTATCATGATAACAATCGCCTACCGCTCTTTGCGGATTGGCTTAATAGCCATGATTCCAAATCTATTTCCTCTACTTGCATGTGCTGCGGTCTTAGCCGCCTTTAAATTACCACTATCTCTTGAAATTGTTTGTGCTTTCACGATCTGTCTCGGCATCGCTGCTGATGATGCAATCCACTTCCTAAGTCGTTACCAAAGTGAAAGAAGAAATGGCCTCAATATCGATGAGGCCCTCGAATGTAGTTTTATGCGTGTAGGACAGGTCCTTATAGCTACTACGGTTGTCATGCTCTGCGGTCTTGGAAGTGTTCTTTTCAGTTCACTTCCTATGTATCGCGCTTTCACTGCAGTTGCTTGCGCAACGCTTAGTACAGCGCTCATTGCTGATCTCATTATACTCCCCTCACTTCTAAAGCTGTTCCATAACAAAAAGGTTTAGACTTGAACATGTCGGTCCAGAGACTAACATAATAGAACGTCCCTTCAATCATGCGTAAGTTCTTCATCTTTATTTGGCTACTCGTTCCACTTGGTGCGGCGGCTTATCATTTTGGTCCTGGTCAACAAAGCATTAAAATTGACCAGGCAACCACACACATTGGTTTGGCAGAGAAACACTTGATGAATAAGGAATTTGCTGAAGCTGTAATCGAGTTTGATGAAGCAATCAGTTTATTACCAAAGGAGAATATTTCTACAAGCAACAGGTTGCGTTTAGAGAAAGCCAAAGCACAGATGCAGTGCTCACAACTCCCAGAAGCTTATAAGGACCTTCTTTCAATGCTATCAGCACTAGATGAAAACACGGAACCACAGCTGGCTGCGGATACAAAATCAACTCTTGCCAATGCTCAGTATTATATTACTTGGCTAATGAGGCTCGAAGGCCATTCCCGGGAAGTTTGGGAGCCGGTCATTGAATCATCACGCCAAAATTATTATGCAGCTGCCGAATTTGCAAAGAGTGAAGGGAAGCAGCAATCGGCTGATCAATTATTCGAAAATCTTGAAGCTTCAATAAAGCTTGCTCGCATAGATTTGGATGAGCTTCAGGGCCTGCCACTGCCTAACCAATGACGAGGATGCGGAAGTGGAACCAGGCCCGGTCGGGCCGGAAAAAGTAAAACGGGTAAGAAGCCTGCGGACTCTCGCGGCGCAGGCCAAGCTCCTCCACCAGACGGAATCGGATCGTGATCCTGAAGGGCTTGCCCAACATACAAATTACAAACCACATCAGTTCTCCCGACTTGGTTAAATGAGACGGCTCTTCCTAACAAGCATCGCGCTTCAGTTATCCATTAGTTCACTTTTAGTAGCTCAAGATCGAACGGCTAAAATTCCGGTGGAGGTTATACCGCCGTCCGAAGATAAAAAAAATCTGAGGGATCCTATCAACAAAATCCCACCCAAAAATGCAACCACAGGTGCAGCAATAATCACAACGCGACCCACTGATGTTGATGCCCTTATCCTTGCAAAACTGCCAAAAGTATTAATTGACCGCCGCCCCTCATCTCTTTTAAGAAACTTGGGAAACATTGATCAAAACAAAAAGGATAAAGGCAGTTCAAAACAACCAAAAAGCGCAGCAGACATTGCAATTGAATCATTGGCTGAAAATCTAACTAAGAGCAATTGGAATGGGGTAGCGGACTTTTTTTCCTCTCAATTTAAGAAAACCGAGAACGCAAACAAGGCTTACCTGAGTCTGTTGGATACTCTCGCGCTACCGCCACGAATTAGACCCACAAGAACAATATCATCTGCAAGCCTAACGCCCGGAAAGGTAACGCCACCACGGAACATGGCATATGCCGAAAAGCATCTCCTCTCTCCCACTGATATATTATATTTAGGGGATGCCTGTCCAGTTGATCTCAATGAAAAAACCACAATACCCAAGCTGGGACGTTTATTGAAAATAGCACTCTCGCGCGGTCACTTTCCTGATACTTTTGTTAATTTACTCGATAAGGGAACAAAAAAAATTGGCGGCTCCGATGACAGTAAAAAACGAATGACAGCAGCCAGACTGCTAATCAGTGCTGGACTCGCAGCCGAAGCTGGGAAATTCCTGCCAAAGATAGATGATTCGGATGATCCCGATGAACTCGATGTTATTGCAAATTATCATTTGGCTCTTCATGCAAAAGAACCCAAAGAAGGGCATCTTGGATTGGCTTGGAAGGCCACTCAATTGGTTCTAGCCAATCCAAAAACTCTTCAAGTAAGTAAAGAATCTGCCCTTGAAAGAGCAGTGGATCTCGCCCCTAGAGTTGAAGAGGAAAAAGGAGCACGATGGCTAAGTGAAAGCTTCACTGGAGACGCAAAACTTGGCCGCGAAGTGCTTGCAACGATTGGAGCACTCACATCAAGCGGCAGATCAGAACCTTCATCCTCAGCACGTCTTCGGAGACTCACTCTACAAAAAACTGCTACAGAATCGTTACTTCAGATTAGTAAAATTAAACTCAACGAGTGGTCCGAAATATTAAATATACTTGCTCTAAATTGGCTCTCCGAAGCCTCTTATAGCTATCAGCGGGACGCATCGAAAACTATCAGTCCGAGAATGCGATGGGATCAGTACGGCAACATGTATTACGAGAACCCTAAAGTGAATTCTATGGCCACTTCTAGTAATGTTCCCGGTCCAATAGCTTCCGGAGAACTGCTCAAAGTGCGCCCAAATGAAAATTGGATACGTCAAATTGATGCTGATCTGCAACCACAGTTTTCTACTTTATATGCTCAGTTATATCTTAAAGTTAATGAACCAGAAGAGGCATTTCCTTACATTCAGAAAGTTTCTGCTAATTATCCTGAAACCGGAAGACGTCTGGCTGAAGAATTCTTGCGTGTCTGGGCAGATAATCATAACCCAAATGCGAATCGCAACCGTACTTATCGGTACGGTTATATGTATGGATATAATCAAAGAGCAAACTCTATCCCACTAACCCGCTCAAAGCAGGAGCGGAGTCTAACCGAACTGGCCAATTGGGTGAGTAAATTGCAATCCTTACCAATAGGTGAAATTAATCAGGACAAACTCGCCGAAGCCTTCACTAAAATTCATAGCCGTGCCGAGGTATATAAAATGACCGCAATCACCAAAGTATTCGGAACCTTTAAGGACATGAACCCGAAAACTGTTGCAGCTTTAGCTAACACTATGCGAGTCAATCTAGTGACAGTCTGGCGTGATCCTAAAACACAGCAAGATGCAAAGACAAAACGCAAAGATGATGAAATCCTTGCCGAAGTAATAGCAGGATATGAAGGAATAGATGATATTCTGGGGAAAACAATTGCAGCGAATCCTGAGGATTGGCGCCTCCATCTACGAAGAGCCTGTCTGACTCTCGACAAAATCAACTTCCAACAAGAATCAAAAAAGAGCTCCACTTATTCTATCGATCGAAAGAACAGTTATGAAATGTTCTCAAAGGCTGCTGAACTATACATCTCGACTTTACCTGACAACGAAGACGAAGAAACGACCGAAGCCTTTGAGCACTGGTTCTATGCTGCCTTAGGTGCAAGTGATCTTGGTGCACTTCGCGAAACACAGCTCCCCGCTCCCCGACAAATTGAAAACATCAAAACTGCTCTTTCTGGTTTACCTAACAAATCCGCAGAGCGGCACTTAGCACGCTTTGCAAATGCTCTCGCAGCGAGAATCAGTTCAGTAAAACCAGAACTCAAACAGCGTTA
>Ga0163108_10000358_pt1 | contig 34045 bp, 24 predicted proteins | sample Fk1155metaG_FD_109644 | JGI IMG/M metagenome (GOLD analysis project Ga0163108, IMG submission 109644) | Marine microbial communities from the Central Pacific Ocean - Fk160115 155m metaG | ecosystem: Environmental > Aquatic > Marine > Oceanic > Photic zone | place: The Central Pacific Ocean...
GCGTCTACAATGTCCTGTTGCCAAGGACAGTCCCCAATAATATTTTCCTCATTAATCCAATTCTTCATGTACGCCCCAACCACTTCATGCCCTTCACTAATTAACTGGGCAGCAGCTACGCTGCTGTCCACTCCTCCTGACATGGCTACCAAAACTCGCATTAATAAAATAGTCTCATCCCTAAGTTAAAAGGTTCAAGTAGACGATTCTTGAAATCGACTATACTTGATACAAGTACACTCAATGAGCACAGAAGAAATAATTATAAAGGACAATGAACGAAAGGGAAGTAATTCCCCCAAATTGGGCTGCGCCATCATGTGTCTCCTACTCGCCTTCATGACAGGAATAGTCATACAGATCATAGTGAGTGGAGCGAGGCACCTAGAAGAATTAGTTCCTTACAGCAACACCGAACCCCTTGACATACCTGAAGAGCAGGGAACAGAAGCTGAACTTAATAGCATAAGATCAAAAATAAAAACATTCGATCAGCAGATAAATTCCGATTCATCTGAAATGACTGAGCTGAGTCTGTCAGTGAAAGACATCAATATTCTTATCGCAAACGATAAATATCTATCGGACCTACGGAAAGAGTATTTCTTTAAAGGAATCAAAACTGACGGAACCATCACTGCTCTATGTTCAAGAAAAATGCGTAAGTTCCTTCCTTGGCAAGAAAGGAAATATTGGAACGGCCAGATGACTCTAAAGTTAGAAGTGTTAAATGGAGCAGTATTCCTTCGCGTCATTAATTTTAAATCAATCAACGGTTCATCAATGCCCGAGAATTTATTACAAAAGTGGCAAACCCAAGATCAACTTGAAATGTATAAAAATGATGATCACTTCGCAGACTCTTTAAAAAAAATAAACAGTGTTAAGTTTGCCGAAGATTCAATCACCTTGAGCACAAAGAAAACTACCCAATCTGACAAATAGAACGAAGGAAAATTAGGCGCGGTTCGTCTTCTTTGGTCTCTTGCGGTCCGGATAAAGGGACCTGCATATATCACAGACCCTGCCGTCGCATCCCCTTGCAGTGCAATATTCTCGGCCATAAAATATTATCTGGAGGTGCAATTTGTTCCAATTCTTCTCTGGAAAGAGTCTCTTAAGATCCTTCTCTGTCTGGGTAACATTCTTCCCACTACTAAGGCCCCATCTCTGAGCCAAACGGTGAATATGAGTATCGACAGGAAATGCAGGAAACCCGAAAGCTTGCGACATTACAACTGATGCCGTCTTGTGCCCGACCCCTGGCAAGGCCTCAAGCTCTTCGAAGCTCCGAGGAACTTCGCCCCCGTGTTGCTCATGAAGGATCTTAGACAAGGATCTTATCGCTTTAGCTTTTTGAGGAGAGAGTCCACAAGGTCGTATGATTTTCTGAATGCTTGAAACGGTCATTTTAGCCATTGAGGAAGGAGTGTCCGCCTCAGAAAATAAGGACGGAGTAACCTTATTCACTCTTTCATCAGTGCACTGAGCTGAGAGTAACACTGAAACCAATAACGTATAATGGCTATAATGATCAAGAGGGATAGGAGTCTTTGGATAAAGAGAGTCTAATCTCTGAAGCACAAATTCCGCGCGTTCCTTCTTAGTCATATTGAGAGAACGTTAATAATCTAAAATCATGGACCCGAACCGTTATTATATTCAATTACGTTTTGCATTAATCGCATTGTACATCTTTCGCACGTGCGCGTAATGGAGCCGGCCCTTCAAAATTTCAGCGCTCCGCTGCAAACTTCCCCATTCAATGATCTGAATATTAACTCGACGAGTGCCCCAATTACGCATACCCCTGAGTGTTGGCTTGTATACATCAATAGTATTGGTCCCTACCAAAGATCTACCATAATCCTCAACTACATAAACATGTGACTGACCAACAATCCTAAACTTAGTGCCGAGCGGGTACCTTGACCAATCTGCCCCAGCACTACGAATCTTTCCGTACCTCAAACGACGACCAGAAGCAGTTAAGGCTTCGTACTTACCTCCCAGCTCATTTTCTTTATGGCTATATGCCGTTGTCCTTACCGTATAGGTAGGACCCGTTGGCTCTATCTTTGCGGCTTGACTGAATAAGGAGAACCCGGAAAAACTGCAAGAGCTACAAAAGAAACAGGATGCCGACGCACCAATCATCAAATAAAGAATTCTCATGGGAAATTGAAAAAGTTATCAGAAGTTAGGGAATTTAATGCTAGCTAAATATTAAAATATATTAAAATATATTAAGCATATAATCTCCATAAGTTCTGATCTATTTCAACGTTTTTCCTTATTTTCTATTACAACTGATCAAGTAGACCCTTGTTCAATGAATAGCACTGCGAACCTTCAAGGCATCCATCCGAGGCCCAGTCCAAACTGGTAGTCGTAATAATTTTTTGAGCTCCCTCAGGAAAACTAGACAAGAGTCGATTGCGTCTGGATGAATCAAGCTCTCCAAAAATATCATCAATTAACAATATAGGGTTCGATCCTTTACGCTCACGAAGGACATGCGATTGTGCAATTTTTAGAGATAAAGCAATTGTTCTTTGCTGCCCCTCTGAAGCAAACTTAGAAGCGAGCAATGAATTAATAGACAGCTCAAGATCATCACGGTGAGGTCCAACTAAGGTGATTCTCCGCTTGGACTCTGATTCCTTTTTCTCCTCATAAGCAAGCTCCAAATCTTCATTCCCTGAACGTACATAATTTAAGCAAAGAATTTCATCTTTCCCGCTCACATCCAATTGTAATTCTTTTGCAAAAGGAGCAAGAGACGATATTAGAGCTGACCTCTGTTCGGCAATGTAAGTACCATGCTGAACCAAGATCTTCGTATATGATCCTATCTGATCCCAGCATGGATTAGCGTCACGCTTCAAGAGAAAGTTCCTTGCACGGAGCGCTCTCGTATAAGCTCTCAGAGCCGGCAAGTAGCCTGCGCTGAGCTGAGAGGCTCCAAAGTCCAAGTATCGTCTCCTTGACTCAGCGTTTCCCCTAACAAGGTCAATGTCATCATTACCTATCCAGACCACTAGACCCGTTTCCGCTAGATAGTTTTTACGCTTACTAAAAGATTCATTATCAACTCTCATTCGCCTCCTCGGACCAGCTGCAGAAAAAAGAAGCCGCTTCCCTGATAAGATTCCTTCGATCGAGCAAGATTCTGAACCGAACCTTATCTGATCACTGACTTTATTGCTCCTCGGCGACTGTAAGCGCATCAGAACACATATAGATTCTAAAATTGACGTCTTCCCTTGAGCGTTTTCTCCTACAAATAGAGTAGTTCCACCCTCTAAAGAGCAGTCAAAACTCTCAAAACAACGAAAGTTGCTTATTCTTAGCTCACTAAGCATTTATAGAACACTTTGACCAGATCAGCTGAAGCCTCAATGCCCAAATCGGTTGAATTTCGCAATTAAGCGGCCAACTTGGTCGGTCATAACACAAAAAATGGGTGAAAAAATACAAAGACTCCCCGGTTTCCGGGACTTTTTCCCGGAAGATTGCGCCGTCAGAAATTACGTTTTCGGGAAATGGCGCGAGATTTCGCGCTTATATGGCTTCCATGAATATGATGGCCCTATTCTAGAACCAACCGATTTATATAAGAAAAAAAGTGGCGACGAGATCCTAGGACAACTCTTTCACTTTGATGATAGAGGCGAACGAGGAGTCGCTATGCGACCCGAACTCACTCCTACTCTGGCTCGGATGGCAGCGGCACGCCAACGAGACTATAAGAAACCATTGCGATGGTTTGGCGTTGGGCAATTTTTCCGATACGAAAAACCCCAAAAAGGCAGGACACGAGAATTTTATCAGCTCAATGCCGATATATTAGGTGAGGAATCTAAAGAGGCTGACGCAGAACTGATCGCATTTGCAATAGATTTAATGTTAGCACTTGGCTTCACTAAAGAAGACTTCATCATACGCCTCAGCGACCGCGAAGCATGGTTAGAATTCATGCGCCAAGAATCCATCGACAGCTCATCTCAAGAACATTTTCTTCAAACGATTGATAAAATTGAAAGAGAAAAAGACGAGGTAACTAATGCGGCCTTAGTAAAAATCGGAACGACAAGAGAAGCTGTGCAGAATTTTATAGACTCTGCCGCTGACAATAAGCACTTCTCATCAGTAATAGACAACCTGCAAGCTCGCGGACTATCCGATTACGTTAAGGTAGATCTTAACGTTGTAAGAGGATTAGCTTACTACACTGGCACGGTCTTCGAAGTGTTCGATACGAATAGAAACATGAGGGCGATTGCTGGAGGAGGAAGGTACGACAAACTGTGCTCGCTCATTAGTGACGGCGCCGCTGACATCCCTGCTTGCGGATTCGCGATGGGTGATGTTGTAATTACTGATCTCATTAAACAAACAAAATCAGCCAATACTAAATTATTAAATTACTTAGGAACTGAGGATTCTTCAGACGCTTACATTATAATTGCTGATGAAAGTCACCGGAACGATGCGCTTTCCATAGCTCAACTACTAAGAAATAACGGTTACCGAGTCTCTTATCCACTCGCCCCAACAAAAGTTGGCAAACAATTTGGAAATGCCGAGAACCTCAAATCCAGGACCGCAGTGATTATCGGATCAGAATATCCCAAAATTAAAGTAAAAGATTTAATCCAGCGGGAAGAAATAGAGATTGAAACTGACCAGATCCTTAAGTTCATTGAATCCATCAAGAATACTCCGCCCGAAGGGCCACTCTTAGCAGAATAAATAGCCCCCCAAATATAACTTTCCTCCAAAAAATATGCGTACGCACCATTGCAACGAACTCCGCAAAGAACACATTGGCCAAACTGCAACTCTCATTGGCTGGGTCAATACCAAGCGTGTTCATCATGGAGTAATATTCATAGACATAAGGGACAGAGAAGGAATCACTCAGGCCGTGTTCAGGAGCGAAGAGGACGCCGAAGCAGCGAAGATGTCTCATGGACTGAGACAGGAAGATATCGTCCGCGTCACCGGGATCGTATCGGAAAGACCTGAGATCGAAGGCCAAGCCACGACCAATCCAAACATTGATACTGGAGAAATTGAGCTCGTTGCTAATAGCCTGGAAATCGTCAATCATTCTGAGGTACTCCCTTTCCAACTCGACAAGGAGCTTTCCAATGAGGACCTAAGACTCAAGCACCGGTACCTTGACTTGCGTCGACCCAGAATGGCTCGAAATTTACAGATCCGGCACCGCGTCGCAAAATCATGCAGAGATTATCTTGATGAAATGGGTTACTTGGAAATTGAGACTCCGATCCTAAGTAAAAGTACGCCCGAAGGAGCCAGAGACTTCCTTGTCCCTTCTAGGCTAAATCCCGGAAAATTTTACGCACTTCCTCAGGCCCCTCAACAGTACAAGCAATTGCTCCAAGTCGCCGGAGTCGAAAAGTACTTCCAAATTGCTCGTTGTTTCCGTGACGAGGACCTCCGCGCTGACCGTCAGCCTGAATTTACTCAAGTAGACATAGAAGCATCCTTCGTGAACAGTGATGATATCATAAAGATCATAGAGGGCCTATTATCTAGATGCTTTAAGGAAGCAACGGGAATTGAAATTGAGGCTCCTTTCCCGAGGCTCACTTATCAGGATGCCATGAACATGTATGGCAGCGACAAACCTGACAAGCGGTTCGGAATGGAACTGACTGATCTGAAGGACGTATTCAAAAGTAGCGAATTTAAAGTATTCAGCGGAGCCCTGAATGATGGAGGCGTAGTCAAAGCCATCAATGCAAAGAACTTTGCCTGCGTTACGACAGGACAAATGAATCATTTGACCGAGACTGCCCAATTGCACGGAGCCAAGGGCCTCGCATTCATTAAAGTTGAAGATGGCGAGTGGAAATCCCCCATCGTTAAGTTCTTCAGCGAAGAAGAAAAGACAGCACTCACTGAAACAATGAAAATTGAGGAAGGTGATTTGATTCTGTTCGGAGCCGGGGACTGGGAAACTGTCTGTGAGGTTTTAGGAAGGGTCCGCTTGGAATGCTCTCAATACCTGGAGCTGACAAAAGATAACGATGACCTTGAATTCTTATGGGTCACCCACTTTCCGCTACTCGCTCAAGACAAAGATACTGGAAAATGGAATGCTGTTCACCATCCATTCACTCGACCAATAGATGAAGATAAAGAATTGTTAAATGACGAAGCCAATTATGGAAAAATTAGAGCTGAGGCCTACGATGTTATTTTGAATGGCAATGAGATTGGTGGAGGATCCATTAGGATTCATGAAGGCGATCTGCAGACCACAGTGTTCTCCGCCCTAGGAATAGATGAAGACGAAGCGAAAGAAGAATTCGGCCACCTACTGGACGCTTTCAGCTTTGGAGCGCCTCCTCATGGTGGTGTAGCATTGGGATTTGACAGATTAGTGATGCTGATCGCCGGAGAAGAAAGCATCAGGGAAGTGATAGCGTTCCCAAAAAATAATCGAGGGATCGATCTCATGTCCTCTAGCCCGGCTGAAGTTGATTTCAAACAATTACGCGAGCTTTATGTTAAATCCACTCGCCAAGAAGAAAACAAAACAGAATAAAATCTATGGCTCCCATTAAAACCATCATCAAACATGCCGCAGCAATCATCGCATGCACGTTAATTACATTGCCTTCGAATGCGGCCGAATATGAGATCGAGCCAGTCGGTTCATACATCCTATTCGACATTACTCATTTTAAAGTAGGAAAAGCCCATGGCCGTTTTAATGACTTCAAAGGATCGGTAGCATATGATCCGGACAGTCCTGAAAAAAGCAAATTAGCTTTCACGATCAAAGCTGCCAGTATTGATACTGGCCACAAGAAACGAGACGACCATCTCAGGAACAAAGATTTCTTTGATGTCGTTCAGTTCCCTGAAATTCAATTCAAAAGTCAATCTGTTGACAAAGGTAAAATTACAGGTCAGCTCACAATGCTGGGCAAAACAAAAACAATCACAGCCACGTACAAAGTTAACGGGATAGGCCAGCACTTTGGCAATAAGCGCCCACTATTGGGAGCCGTTGCTACTTTCAGCATCACTCGAAGCGATTTCGGCATGAAGTTTGGACTCCCAGACGCTTTATCCGATCAAGTCAATATCACCGTGAGCATTGAGGGGCTAGGCAAATAAATGGAACACGATAGGCGTCATTAAATCCGCTTAAAAGATCAAACCTTACACCGGCAAGATACAATGCCGAGCATTGATCAATTACATATTTTCCTCAGCCCCCTCCTTATACCTGCAATCTTATCTACTATTATTTTTGCTCTGATATGGAGTAATAAGTTCAGCAAATCCCTAAGGACAAGAGAGTTAATATCTGAACCGCTCGATGTATGGGCCCTTGCCATTTGTTATAGCGTCAGCCATCAGAGCATAGAAGGAATCAATGGATTTCCACCGAATGACTCCTTCGATTGGCTGCCTTTTGGCCTACTTGCTCTGGCTTCTCTTTTTACACTGGGGAGAATTTTCAATGCCCGCTCCACTCATGTGGTAAATATAATTGCTACGCTAATATCCTTACTTATTCTTGGGCTCGGGTTGCACGGATTTAAAATATACCATGAAGCCTTTAGCTTATTTTATCGCATTAGTGTTTTCTGTGCACTTGCACTCGGAATGGTCTGTTCAATAATTTCGCTTCACGGCATCGCGACAAAGTTAAAACTCATTGATTTCTTTGTTTTCTATATAGCACTAGGAGTAATCGCCTCCGGAACCATCGTTGTTGGTTTCAATAGTGCTTCTATTGCACAACTCCTTGGTATCACAATCTTAATAGCGTCAGTTGGACTGATAGTAGGTTTAACAAAGAAACAAGAAAAAGTCTCCCCAGGCTACGCCATTGCCTCAGGACTAATATGGGCACACATGAGTTGTTATTCTTATTTCGGAAACTTTGAATTGCCTCCTACTCACTCTCTCTGCCTCCTTTTATCTGCACCATCAATTGCCTGGATCGGACTACTGACATTTAAAGGATCAAATAAATCATTGTTAAGAAGACTAACTATCTTGGTTCCATCAATATTAGCAGCTATCCTCGCTTTCTCTTTTAGTTATACCAAAAAAGAAAATTCCGACAGCTCAGACTCATATGAATATTGGGAAAAATAACTCATTCTGGTCCATGACGGTGAAATCTGGATTCATACCGGCGACAATTGCTACCTACTTCATTTGTTGTACCGTCACATTAGCAAGCTTGTTCGACGATGTGCCTGATCTCTCATCCGATGCTCGATTGGCACTCGTCGCTCACTACGACGGTCGGACTGGAGTCTCAACGTCCGGCAACGCCGTCGAATCCTGGACCCCGGTAGATGGTGACGGAAAGTCACTCCAAGGCATAGCCGCTTCGTCAATACAACGTGGTAATGGTGCTGCTAATCTAATTACTTACGATCGCAGCGGGCGCTTGATTTTTAATGATCCTAACGCTGCCGCCGATGGCCGTTACCTCTCAGGAACTCTGGCCAATGCCGGCACCAGTGACTTTACAATCTTCTGGCTGGGCCATTACCAGGACAACGCGCCGTTTGCCACCTCTGGCACCTACGCCTACAACGTAGGGCTTAATAACATATCGCATCAGCGTGACGATGGTGATGAAGGTTTTCGCGTGGAGATGTATAACGGCACAACTTATGCAGGCGATGATATCACTGCATACGACGGTATCGATACCGTCTGGAGTACCGTCATTACTGCTAATACGCACAAAACTTATGCCAACGGTATAAATCTCAATCTTGTGGGAAATCCGACCAACAGCGTCACCGCAAACGCAGCCATTATCATTGGGGCATACAGCGAGAGCGGATATGATTTCGTCGGCAATATGAGCCAAATGATCATCTTTGAGTCTGCCTTAAGCAACGACGATCGAGGTCTCATCGAAAAGTATCTTGGCGATCTGGTAGGATTGCCCCCTCAACCTGAGCCAATCACCTTGTCGTCACCTGAACTCAGCATCAATAATGGTATCGGCACCCTCAGGTGGAACTCAGATTCTCACCTACTGTCCTCGAATGACCTCGAAGAATGGTTCATTGAAGCGGAGGCGACCTCACCCATGTCATGGGAAATCGATAAGAAGAAAGAATTCTTTCGCCTGGCAACCAAATTCACTAAGATTCCGCGAGGCATAGTGTTGCGTACTCGCTTCGCATCCGACACTTACCGCGAGATTGAATATCACGTCGACACCGGTGAGCTATTTTTCCATGGCGAACAATACCACGGCCTCGATTATTATGGCGGATCCGATGATTTCTGGTGGTGCACTCTCAATTCAGCAAGCCATGGATCCGGGTTACTCGATTTCCTAATGGATCACAACGAAGATGCAGATGAAATGAAAGCAATCGCACTCGCTAACGGATGGACCACATATTCATCTGACAACTATAGCTTCTTAAAGATGGAACCTCTCCCGTCTCAGAAAACCTACATCAACCATACTGCGCCTGCGTCCCCTGGACAGACTAACACGACAGAAGCCTACACTGCAGACTACAACAAGATCGCCAACGACGAACTCCTCTATGTGCTTTACCGCAACGCTTCAAGTGGCACTGCCTACGTCGCTGTAGGAGGCCCAAGTCTCGATATCGCCACTTCTCAACATCCTCCTGGAGACGGATCTTCGAACCGTGACAATGGGGTCCGTATTGACATTGCACTGAAAGTTAACATTACTCTCTCAGAAACTGATAAACTGGATCTTATCAACCAGTTCCTACCACTCCAACCGATCTACGCTGATGGCACCAAAGCCTACTTCTACGAGCATGGTGATGGTTTCTGACTTGGGAACTTTTACAGAAAAACTATTTTTTTTGTTTCTTCTTTTTCTTCACTTCCCCGTCTCCCATTACAATGGAAAACTCGCCACCTGATCTTTCAGCTAAATCTTTTAACAAATCCTCAGCCCTTGGCTGCATCATGGAAATAGTGTAAATCTTTGCCTCGGGACCTCTCTTATTTAATTTAATGACTTCATCTACTGCCTGTTGACCATTCCCAACTACACCATCAGTCAAAAAATAAACCACATCAGCTGCAGGCTTCATCTGCAATGCCATCTTTAACGGGTGCCTCCAGTCAGTTCCAAATGACTTCTTCACAGCTTCAATTCTGCGGCCAGTTTTTTTAATATTCCCCTGAGTCGCAATGATCCAAGACGATGTATACAAGTCCTCTTCGGATTCAATGTAGTATCGACTCGCACCACCATTAGTTTTCCATACATATTTCTTACCTTTATGAATTATTGTATGAACCTTATTCTTTACACTTTGCTCATCTTCCGCGAACCAGGCCGGACCTGAAAAGAAAATGACTTGAAAATTAACGGACGGCGCTAACCTTTTTAATGATTTATTGAGCTCATTCTTGATCATCGTAAATTGCTGACTCGATAGTGAAGCAGACACGTCCACAATAAAAACAACTCTCTGAGCAACTGAACGAGAACCAAAAAAACCAATGCTGCCTCCCTGCTGACCAGATCCAAAGCTGGCCCCCTTCCCCCAACCATCACCAATCCCAAAAGTGTTAGTGTCTGCCAAACTTTCAATAGCGAACACAGCATTCGAGGACGCTGCGACAGATGTCAAAATAGGAGATGAACTCGAAGATGAAGCTGGGGTCGGTTTCATCTGCCTACTCTGCTGGAACTGCTCTTTATCGATGTTTGTCTTGGTATCTCTAGGGCCTTGAGCAACAACTAATTCAATTTCATCTTCCTCAAAAAAAGTAAAACTTATCAGCATTAGGACTAGCAAAACTGCACCATTAAAGAGGATAGCTATAAGAAGAGACATGGCCTTAGCTCCCGTGTTCTTTTCGGAACCAGATCCATGAGAGATAGACGCCACTCCTTCGACAAGAAGTTTATTATCTGTCGCGTTCGAGTAATTCTGTTCGGACAAGGAAGGCAATTTTAGTTAGACCAAGGTTACAAAAACACACTAAATCTCGCAGATCAAAGTTCAACACAAATCAATTAGCATTAAATCCACAATGCTCCTTATCATGAAAAGAATGAGGAGGGTTTTTCTTTTCCGAATAGCTATGAAGGGCTACAATTATATCCATGAGAGCTCATTTTATCGCCTTTACTTTTATTGCTGGAACCATTTCCTCATTCGCTCAGGACTCAAAGACCCCAGCAGTAAGCACAATAGATACCAAAAATTTTCCTACCATCGGCGAAGTTGTACGAGTCGATCCTGAAATAGATTCACTCATTGCGAAAGATTCTAAGATCGAAGTCATCGGTGATGGTTTTGTTTGGGCCGAAGGACCGGTATGGGTCAAAGACAAAGAAGGCGGTCACTTATTATTTTCGGATATCCCCAGAAACTCCGTCATGAAGTGGAAAGAAAATAAGGGCGTTAGCCTCTTCCTTAAACCGTCCGGTTACACTGGCCCCACTGACTATGGCAATGAACCTGGATGCAACGGGCTCCTACTGGACTCCAAGGGCCGGCTCGTTTCCTGTGAACATGGAGATCGACGCATATCAGTCGTGACAAAAGGAGGAGGAAAAAGAACCTTAGTAGACAATTACAAAGGAAAGCGTCTGAACAGCCCAAATGATGCCTGCTACAATTCAGCCGGCGACCTTTACTTCACTGATCCTCCGTACGGATTACCAAACAGATATAACGATCCCAGACGTGAACTCGACTTTTGTGGAGTCTATCGACTCTCAAAATCTGGACAATTGACTCTACTCACAAAGGAAATGACTCGCCCCAATGGCATTGCCTTCTCACCAGATGAGAAGCACCTTTATGTTGCACAATCAGATCCCAAAGCTGCAATATGGAAAAAGTTTCCAGTCAATGATGACGGAACATTAGGCAAAGGAAAACTGTTCTTTGATGCAACTGATGACGTAGGTAGACTCCCCGGCCTCCCTGATGGCCTTAAAGTTGACAATAAAGGAAATGTCTGGGCCACAGGACCAGGAGGCGTTTTAATTTTCACATCATCCGGAAAATTACTCGGACGAATCAGCACTGGAGAAAAGACAGCCAATTGCGGTTGGGGCGAAGACGGATCGGTCCTTTATCTGACTGCAGATATGTATATTTGCAGGATTCAAACTAACGTTAAAGGAGCTGGTTGGTAACCCTAACATCATTAACCCCTCTTACCTGATCAGATCATGCCGCTATCCTCAAAACTCAAATATTTTGCAGTTTTATCTTTTTACTTATTTAACATTCAACTGCAGGCAGAACCCGTTCAAACAGCAGCAATAAGTGAATTTCTTACAAATAATAATAAGGGCTTAGAGGATAGTAACGGTCAAAATTATGATTGGATTGAGATTTCAAACGTTAACAGAGAAAACGGAGACCTCGAAGGTTACCATCTGACAGATGATCCACTCAATCTAACTAAGTGGACGTTCCCCAAAAAAGAATTCAATGATGAAGGATTCATTCTGGTATTTGCTTCTGGCAAGGACCTAAAAGATACAAACAATGAACTTCACACCAACTTTAAGCTAAGTTCCTCAGATGGGGGTTTCTTAGCCCTAATAAAACCAGACGGAGTCACTATAGCAAGCGAGTTCAATAGCTATCCCCGTCAATACGAAGACGTCTCATTTGGAAGCGGTTACGGAGAACCTAAAGACGTGAAATTCCTAACCGAAGGCGATAATGCAAAATGGTATGTCCCGTCCGCACCAATTGATGGATGGACAGAAACGACATTCAACGATGCGTCTTGGTCTTCAGGGAAAACCGGAATCGGTTATGATAACTCAACAAAATACATCCCACACATCGGGGACGGGGGTGACGTTAAATCTGCCATGCGTGGCATAAATGCTTCTATCTATATTAGAATTCCCTTCAATCTAACTGACGCTAGTGGAATAAGTAATCTCACCTTATGGATGAAATGGGAAGACGGATTCGTTGCGTATCTTAATGGTAAAAAAATTCAATCACTGAGTGCGCCAGATAATCCAGAATGGAATTCCGCATCCACTTCGAACCGATCTAACGAAAATGATGCCATCACATTCTTTGACTATCCTGTTTCAGGACCTCTCCAGAAAGGTCAGAACATACTGGCAATACAAGGATTGAACGGCTCCCTAAACAGCTCTGACTTTCTCACCTCTCCAGAGCTCACAGCAAGAAAAACGGACCTGAATTCTCCGCAAAACGGTTACTTTTTAGACCCAACGCCAGGAAGCATAAACGGTAAACGCATAGAAGGACTAGTCGGTGACACAAAATTCAATGTGAATAGAGGCTTTTATGAAGATCCTTTTGAACTCGAAATAAGCACAGAAACTGAAGAAGCTAAGATAAGATACACTTTGGACGGAACGGCCCCAAGCGAAACTGAAGGAACCGAATACAACTCTCCAATTTCAATAAATGAAACAACAGTCATAAGGGCCATCGCTTACAAATCAGGATATTCATCAACCAATATCGATACTAATACCTACGTCTTTCCTGCCGATGTCGTTGGGCAGCGAACCATGAGCACATCAATCACCGAAAATGCTAAATACAAACCGTTGATGGTAGATTCTCTTAAGGCAATACCATCAATATCTTTATCATTTGAAAGCCCAAACACACTTAATACTGAGAAAGAGAGACCCCTATCTATCGAAATGATTTTTCCTGACGGGACCGAAGGGTTTCAGGAAAATGCAGGCGTCACTCATTTCGGCGGGTACTACACAAACTTTTCAAAAAAGAATTTCCGTATCTATTTCAGAAGCGAATACGGTGCAACAAAACTTCGGTATCCTATCTACGAAGGGGTCGAGAATCAGATGCCCCCAGCACAAGAATTCGATAGCCTTAACCTCAGGACCGGCTCGCACGACATGATTGATCGTGGCGCATACATGTCAAACCGTTTCACTGATGACACTATGTTGGAAATGGGACACATCGCTCCTCACGGACGCTTTGTTCATGTTTACCTTAACGGAACATATTGGGGAATGTATCATCTCCGTGAACGTTGGAACGCAGCAATGGCATCAGAGTACCTGGGAGGATCCAAGGCAGATTACGAAGCCATCAACGCCAACAATTCAGGGAGTGAATTTCTTCAGGGCGTAGTATTTGACGGTAGTGGTAAGTATTGGACTGAGACTCGGAATTTAATTAACGGGAATTCTCCATTCAAAGCATCAGCCAATCACATCGATATTCCAAATGTAATTGATTTTATGCTTCTATGGACTTCTGGTAATTCTGAGTCTGAATTTCGCAGCGTCGGGTCAGTCCCACTAGGCATCCCCTTCAAATTCTTTATGAAAGACGCTGACGGATTCCTTCGGAACCCTGGCCATCCCGTTACTCATAATGGACCACTGAATTCATTGACCCGCTTCCGTAGAGAAGGAGATCCAGATTACAAAGTTTTACTCGCTGATCAAATCCATAAACATTTTTTCAATAATGGAGCAATGACACCTGGCCGATTAACTTCAAGATTACAGCGGAGAGTTGATGAAGTTAAGATGCCATTCTTGGCCGAAGCCGCGAGATGGACAAATGTACGTGGCGGACGAGCTAACCATTCTCCAGCGAGCTGGGAATCATATCAAAACAATCTTCTCAATAACCAATTGCCAAGGCTAACAGCCAGTATGATGACAAAGTTTAGGAGCGCTGGAATGTATCCAAATTTAATTGCTCCAGTATTCAACCAGCACGGAGGATCGATACCAGAGGGTTCCGGCATTACCATGAGTACTAATACTTTGGCAATTTATTATACAACGAACGGTTCTGACCCAAGACTTTCAGGAGGATCAATTAACCCTCAGGCAATCGCTGCGACATTCAATGACGAAGCTCCTATCCCAAAGGATTACATTAAGCATGGGCATGTCTGGAAGTATCTCGATGACGGATCGGACCAAGGCACCTCATGGTATGGTCGAAACTTTAATGATTCTCAATGGCCATCAGGACCCTCAGAACTTGGATACAGTGAAGGCGACGAAGCTACTCTGATCAGCTACATTGACTCTGATGATGCTCCCGGGACTCAACGTAATGCCACTACCTACTTCCGCACTAGCATCGATTTACCTAATCCGTCGTCCTATTCATTTTTCGTTATCAAACTTAAATATGATGATGGAGCAGCCGTATACGCTAATGGGTCAGAAATCATTCGCACAAAGAATCTGCCAGCAGATGCCGGCTATGATACGTACGCAACCTCTGGCACTCCAAATGAACGGATTTACCATGAATACCAGGTTCCAAGCTCTAGCTTTGTTGATGGAGCCAACCAGATCGCAGTGGAAATTCACAACTCATCTCCTAACAGCTCCGACATAAGCTTTGATCTGGTCCTGCGCGGAGAAGTTGACACGAGTGTAGGAAGCAGAATCACTTCGCCTGTAATTCTTAATGACCCTTCATTGGTTCGGGCCCGCGCCTATAACCCTAGCAACAAAGAATGGAGCGCCCTCAATGAGGCTTTCTTTTCGATAGGATCAGTCCCGGCAAACGCTTCGAATTTCAAAATAACAGAACTTCATTATCACCCAGAAGAACCGTCCTCCGAAAATGAGATAAGTGTATCGGCTGATCGGGACGATTACGAATTTATTGAGTTCTTAAATACGGCCTCTTCACCGATAGACCTTTCAAATATACATTTCGAAGATGGCATTAATTTCACCTTCACAGAAAATACAATTCTCAATCCAGATCAGAGGATTGTCATTGCCCGTGACGAAAATGCATTCAGAGCTCGGTACGGTAACGATCCAAAAATTAATGTGGCCGGTGAATACTCTGGCCGCCTATCCAATGACGGTGAACGGCTCTTAATTAAAAATAGCAGCACCAATGACATTGTAGATTTTACTTATAATGATCAGCTCCCATGGCCAACGGCCGCTGATGGCGCGGGACCATCATTAGTTCTTACCGGCGAAACGGCTAATGATCCTTCGAACTGGAAAGAAAATGCATTAGCGGGAGGCCGGCCCGGCTATCCTGACGCGACAGTCTCATCCGGATTCAATGAATGGAAACAAACCAATCAAATAACAGATAGCTTAGGTGATAACGATGCGGATGGCCTCATTAACCTCATCGAATATGCTTTCAACACGAACCCTAACATTGCAGAGCCTTTCTCAAACCCTAGGGCAAAGGTAACAAGTGTAGAAGGGAGGCAATTTTTAGAAATAACTTATACGAAAAACATCCAAGCAACTGATGCCGATATAAAAATACAATTGAGTCACGACCTTAAAGATTGGAACTCAGAGTCACAAATGGAAATTATCTCAGAAACCATTTCCGATGACAAGAAAACCAAAACCATAACAGTCCGTACCTCGGACCCTATCGGTTCATCAAAAGACACTTATTTCCGTTTCAATATTAGCCTCTAAAAATCATCTTTCCATTCTCTGCTCGATGAACGATCTGACGTAGCTTTTACTGACTGGGTTCGTGAACCAACTGCCACGCAATAAGGGTGCATTGTGCCAACGTGAGAGTTCATCCATGGCTACCAACCGGCTCATGCCCTTAATCATCTCACCTGAAACGTGGGACCGATATATCGCAACGCATTTACCGTCACTATTAAGCAACAATGAAAAAGGAAATTCTATTTGTGCCGAACGTTCGAAGAGAGACCCTCGCCAGCGTTTAACTAAACCAAAAAAGTCTTCAGGAATGAACCCCCAATTCCCTTTGAATTTGGATTTAGTAATTAAATCATAGGCCAAACCTGCTTTTTCGATCCCGTCAACGGACAAGGCCAATGAATTAATTCCCATAGAATTCATTCTCAAACGCTCCTCTTCTAATGACTCCAGTTCTGATAAATTTTTTTGAGCCAAACTGTCCCAAAACATCACCAATAAAGGGGCACCATTGCTCCTCATCTCCTTCATTTTTGCATCTGGAGAACGGTAAGATAATCTAGGAAATGGAACTTCGACTGGCAAATACACATGATCGCTGAAAGAGGCTTTCTTCTCAACAGCTGCAGCATCAAGCTTCAGTGACACTTCTGCAGGGAGCGAACCATTTACTGCCTCGCCTTGCCCCTCCCTGAGCAAGTAGCGACCTCCTATCTTGACTCCAGAAAAAGACTCATCTTCGCCTCCTGGCCATGACACAACTAAGCTCTTCACTTGCTCATTTGCATCCATTCCAAAATGTAACCATTTAGTGGATTGAGAAAGGAACATTTCACCTGCCCTCAATGAGCGAACCATCATTCCATTCTGCGTTCTTACTGTGACTCTTGCCCCTATCGCATCACGGCTACACTGAACTCCTTCGAGACGCAAAGATACTGATCCCTGATGGTTCGAACTGTCGTTTAACATTAATCTTAATCGTGGAGCATTGCGGTTACGGAGCCAAATGTCTTGGTCTCCATCCCGGTCCCAATCACACACAGCCAATGCCCTCCCATCATCATTTAAACCTAGCCCGCTAAGATGAGAAAAATCGGCAAACCCGTCTCCACTCATATTCACATAAATAGAATTCCTCTCACTCCCGCTCCATGAATCACCTCTACGAACTGCGTTAACTAATTCACCCCAAGAATCAGAGTACCTTGAAATCTTAACCTTGTCATTTACATCGATTGGACTAGGCGAAACGACCTGACGCCAAAAGAAACTTCACAAGTCATCTTCCTTATTCCAACCCGTTATGTACCCGTTCGCAATTACTATATCTTCCCAACCATCATTATTTATATCTACAAATCCTGAACTCCATGCCCATCGACCCATCGAAACCCGGGCATCCCTAGTCACGTCAGAAAATCCTCCTTCAGTTCCCCGATAAAGAGTGTTCCCTCGATACATTTTCCTCATTTCCAGTATTTCATCAGGGCCCCTACCGGGAGCAAATTTAGCTTGTGCTCCTACCCTGTTACCCGCTGCAGAGAACATATTCCCCACATAGAGGTCAAAGGTACCATCCCTATCATAGTCGCCCCAGGACACGGACATCCCTGCACCAGTATCCTCTAAACCTAATCCTTTAGCGTCTTCAGTAAAACGCCCCGCCTCATTCCTATACATACAATTACGCCCAAAATCATTCGCCACATAGAGGTCCGGGTCCCCATCATTATCATAATCCTCCCACGAAGCAGAGAAACTCCACCGATCATTATTAGTCCCAAGGCCAACAGATTCAGTTTCATCAGTAAAAGAAAAACCCCCACGATTAACTAAGAGAACATTTTTGCCCCCATTCTTAGCGTCGTGAAAAGGAACAGGGGCTCGCTCATCAAATCCTCTAGACCCAGAATTCATGTCACCTTCCCCATAAATACAAACATACACATCAAGGTCACCATCCAAATCAAAATCCGATGAGCTTAAAGAAAATGGATATTGAGCGCCAGGAAAGCCTCCCTTGATTGCGAATTGACCATTCCCATTATTTTCCGCAAAAACAATCATAGCTATGGTAGCAACGACTAGGTCCTGGTCCCCGTCATTATCCAAGTCCAAGAGAAGAGCTGCTCGAGAATCTTCATACCAATCAATACCAGAACCCACTGAGACATCCGTTGCCGTCCCATCGTCATTCTGAACATATAATCTATTTGGTAAACTTCCCCCATCACATAAAAACACATCATCTCTACCATCACCGTTCACGTCCCCAATAGCTATCCCGTGGTGACCAGTCATCGCCATGTCGCCGAACTTGCTTATTAGTCCAGCCCACTCAGAAATACCTTTATTGATTTGAGTATCATAATGAGGAGTGCCACCTAAGACCTTGTAAGTGTAATCATTATAAAGGACCTTCTTGTCAGATCTTAGCTCTAAATAGTTTTTCCTTTCCAAGCTAAGTAATTTTAACTTCTCATCAGAGCTTCGAACCCATTCGCAGACCCATTCAGCGTGAGCCTCCTTTTTCTCACCTAGATGATCAACAATGAGGGTAGCCTTGAATATCCCTCCCTGACTCGATATCTCGACCACTTTGAAGTAATTGCCCGAAGGGAATTTCTTCGGCAATTCTAATAAGGACTGCCTGAATTTTGTCTTGCCATCACGAAGCTCCTCATCGGACCCTTCCCACAGCGAAATCTCATTGAACTTTGATAGGATCTTGTTGAGAGAAGAAGGGACCAGTTCCGTTCCCCGAAAATCATTACTTATCAATTCCTCCGAATCATCTACAGATGAAAGAATCCTCGTAAAAGAACTCTCTATTTCCGCAGCAACCTCTTCAGTGCTCCATGAAGAATTAACATTTTGAATTGAAGACGACCCCGAGTGAAAATTGATCCCTGAACCTACTTCTGAAAATTTCCTATCAACTCCTGCTAACTTTCTCTTATTTAAACCAACAAGATCATTACTTACCGGAGAGCTCACGGCATCCTTTCTAGATTTACTCTCACAACCTAGAAATAGATATAATGAAGTTAATAGAATGACAAATCGAACCACCGACACACCAAATCTTCATGCCAAGCATCACTCAGGTCAATACTACTGAGCATTTTATATTATTTAGTTAAACTAAAGCTGGGGAACTTTCCAAGCTGGAATCCCTCCCTTATCCATTTGCTCACGATACCAGACATGATATGGCCTAACAGGTGACATTGGAGCCTTCTCATTAACCATCAAGGGTCTGGCCTCTTTCCAGAAATCTTCATACGCATCGCGCATTTTCTTAACGAGAGCAGGTTTCTCTTGCGCAATATTCACTTTCTGACTGGGGTCTTTTTCCATATCAAACAGAGCATCACCCACTAACCGATATCTTTGATTTCTTACAGAGAACGCCTTCCACATATGATCATTAGGTTCGGACCCTGTCTTCCAGCGTGCTCTCTGAGAAAATAAGTATCGGTCAGCCCAATTCGCTCTAGGATTTTCAATGAGCGGAAGAAGGCTGCGACCATCGACTTGTTTCTTTAAATCTTTACTCAGCTTGAGACCCGCTAACTCAGCGAATGTCGGAAATATATCTATATGAGCTGCCATTTTTTGAACGCTTTTATTTTCCTGAACTTTCCCTTTCCAGCGCACAAAAAACGGGACCCTCACTCCGCCTTCCTCGACGCTCCCCTTCAGACCCTTTTGTCCCGCATTATAAAAAGGATAGCCCTTAGCCACCTCTTTCCCGGGCCGGCCACTACCACCTCCCGTCATCCCATTATCAGACATGAAAATTATCATTGTATTTTCATCCAACCCCCACTCAGATATTTGTGCTGAGAGCCTTCCTACGTTCTCATCAATGTTCTCTATCATTCCGTAAAATCCTGCCTGTGTATTACCGAATCCTATGTCCTTGAACCGTTTTGTGTTACTCGGAGGCGCAATGAATGGGCCATGAGGAGCATTCGTGGTGATGTATGCAAAGAAAGGATCATCCGACTCTTTCATTTTCTTTATCCATCCAAGAGCCGCAGTAAAAAACAAATCAGTACAGTACCCTTTAGTTTTCACAAACTTTCCGTTATGACGAATAACTGGGTCAAAATATTTATTCCCTGGTGCATCAGCACAACTGCAAGCATAGGATTGCCCAATCCCCCCAGCCCCATGAATGAAGACCTCATCAAAGCCTCTATTATTTGGTTGATACTTGGCCTCATCGCCTAAGTGCCACTTCCCGAATATCCCAGTATTGTACTTCGCATCTTTGAGGTGCTCAGCAACCGTCATTGTACTAAGCGACATCCTTTCCCGTTCAAGTATGGTATGAGTGACTCCGTTCTTGAGGGGGTGCCTTCCTCCCATTATAGCTGAACGCGTAGGTGAACAGGTAGGACTGACTAAAAATCTCTCAAACCTAGTACTCTGTCCATGCATCCGATCAAGGTTTGGAGTCTTAATCCATGGGTGTCCGTTCGCGCCTATAGGTCCGTACCCCTGATCATCCGTTATCATCAAGATGATGTTTGGACGTGAACCTTTTAAATCTGAAGCCTGAGAGGCTAAAATAAATAAAGGGAAAATAAATAATATTATTGAGCTAATCTTCATCTGATATTTTTTCTTAGTACATTAATCAACTTTTAGTCGATATCTCCCAGCCGCTTTGCGCAAGCTAACATTTTCACCAAACGTTTTTCTGAGTTTACTTGTTTTTAAAGTGTCCTCTACTGGGCCAGCCTCAACGAATTCTCCATCATTAAGTAATGCCGCATGGGTGATAGTAGGAATTATTTCTTCTACGTGATGAGTCACTAGAACCAGTGTTGGAGCTCCTCTCTTTCGAGAAGCGAGTCGGTTAACAAACTCTAGAAAATCCTCTCTCGCTACAGGATCAAGGCCAGCGCATGGCTCATCAAGGATTAGTAATTTTGGTTTGCACATTAGTGCTCTGCCTACCAGCGTCCTCTGCCTTTCACCTTGGGATATGACACCCCAAGGCCGGTTCCTCAGGTGCTCCACTTCTACCTTTCTAAGTGCCTTCTTTGCCGCTTTCCTGTCTTCTCTGGGGATCTTCCCCCAATGATTAATCATCGCATTCTTACCACTCAATACCACTTCAAAAACAGTTTCCGATGGATCTATTTTCTGAGCAACGCTCGCACTAACGACTCCAATCCTTTTTCGCAATTCGCTCCAAGCCACATCCTCATCTCCAACAATAACATCTCCTCTCGTCGGAGTCACATAACCCGCCATTGACATGAGCAGCGTCGTTTTACCCGAACCATTTGATCCGAGTAGGACCCACTGTTCTCCACGTTCAATTTTCCAGGAAATCTTGCGTAAAACAACACGATCATAACGTACCGTCAGACCTTTGATTTCAACAACCGGCTTCGGTTTCTTCTTAGACTTATCTTTCTTAGACTTCTTTGCGCCCATTAAAATATCTTTCTTATCAAACTAACGATTCATTAGCAATGATCACTCATCAAAAAATAATAAAGATCATGAAATGATATCATGAAGAACATGGCCATGAACATCCGTAAGCCTCATGTCCCTACCACTGAATCTGTATGTACTGCGCTTATGATCGACTCCAAGCAGATGTAGCATCGTCGCATGCAGGTCATGTATTTCTGCCTTCCCTTCGGTGACATGATATCCAAACTCATCCGTCTTACCATAGACTGTCCCTCCCTTAATTCCTCCTCCAGCCATCCACATTGAATATGCAAAGGGATGATGATCTCTACCGTTACTTCCCTGAGCGAAAGGGGTCCGACCAAATTCACCAGCCCAAACAACTAGGGTCTCTTTTAGCATTCCTCGCTGCTCAAGGTCCTCCAGCAAAGCCGCGATGGGCTGGTCAACTGCCCTCGAATTGTCTTCATGGTTACGCTTAAGGTTCCCGTGCGCGTCCCACCTATCATGTCCGCAATTGGGACACGTCAGCTCAATGAAACGAACCCCCCTCTCCACTAACCTCCGCGCCATCAAACATTCCGATGCAAAAATACGTGTCTTGTCATACTTATGATTCATCCCATAGAGCTCCTTCATGGAATCCGATTCGTTCGACAAATCGGCCAGTTCCGGTACAGAGTTCTGCATTCGGAATGCCATCTCATAATTCTTGATGGCTGATTCGATCGCATCCTGACCACCAGTAAGATTAGACATCCCCTCATCGAGTTTAGCAACCAAATCGAGCTTCCTCTGCTGATGATTAGAATCAGATTCCCGACGTTTAATGTTCGAGACTGGTGACGCTTGCGGCTTGAATACTGATCCTTGATAGGCTGCAGGTAAAAAACCACTATTAAAGTTATCGAGCCCACCAGGAGGCGTAAGACCTCCATTCACTACAACAAAACCAGGCAAATCTTCACTCTCACTACCTAACCCATAAGTGACCCATGAACCCATGCTAGGACGGCCTTGGACTCCACTACCAGTGTGCAAAAAATAATTAGCATTCGTGTGCTCAGAGAATTTCGATGTCATTGAGCGAACCACAGCAAGTTTGTCAGCGTGTTTCGCTATGTTAGGGAAAAGGTCACTGATCGGTATTCCGCTCTTACCGTATTCCTTAAAGCCCCAGAGACTTGCTAAAATTTTCCCGTTATTATTGAACTGCGTCGGAGCCACCTTAAAGAACTTAGAAGGGTCCTTACCGTTATGCTCTTTAAGCAAAGGTTTTGGATCGAACGAATCCACATGCGAAACTCCACCATCCATGTAAAGAAAAATGATACTCTTGGCTTTCACTTCATGATGAGTACCTATCATACCTTTACCATTAGAAGCTGATGAATTTTGCATCAAAAAAGCATCCAAAGCGAAGGCTCCGAACCCAATTCCTGAACCCTTTAATAAATCCCTACGACTCAACGGCTGCGGTCTAAATCTGTTGCAATGCATAAGTATAATTTATCTTAAAAATATAAATTCTTTCGTATTAAAAATCACATGAGCAAAATCCGTTAACTTTCCCTCATCCACTTTTTCCTCACCAAGAAACTCCAAAGCTGCACCTAATTCTTTTCCACTAGGAACCCTCGAAAAAGCCTTCATATACATCTGCTCCACTATTTGAGTCGTATTCAATTTGGTATCAGTAAAGCTCTTAGCCCAAATACTAGATTGCTCATGAACGAACGGATCATTCATCATTATGAGTGCCTGAGCTGGAACATTAGAGACTGTCCTTTTACCCATGCTACTGAATGGGACAGGAGTATCAAATGCTAACATCATCGGAGATAAGAAGTTCCTTTTCACTGATACATAAAGACTCCTTTTTCCCTTCCCATCTAGAGGACCTCCTCGGGGACGACCCCTACCCGTCATGAAATCCGTCACATGGACCGGTACAGAGCCCCCATCACAGAAAATCTTATTATCCATTCTTCCTGAGACCATGAGGATACTATCGCGAATAGATTCACCTTGAATCCTTTTTAGGTTTGCTCTGTGAAGGAGAATATTTTCAGGATCCACTTTGGAGCTCTCGGGATTAGTTGAACTGGACTGGCGGTAAGTCTGCGTAAGAACCATTCTTCTTATTGCCCCCTTAATGGACCAATTACCTCCCATGAAAGAAGAAGCCAAGTGATCTAATAAATCTGGATTCGACGGCTTCTTTCCTAAGACTCCAAAATCATCAGTGGATGGAACGATTCCTCTGCCAAATAAATGATGCCACAATCTATTTACGAATACTCGCGCCGTTAAAGGGTTATTAACATCAGTGACCTGTTTAGCAAGAGACAAACGACCGCTACCGACTAGCGGGGCCTTCTCTTTCTCTCCACCTAACGCAGCAAGAAATCTTCTAGGAACTTCGTCTCCGAGCCTCCTATGATTGCCACGTAATAATACAAATTCATTTTCTCCGGTCCCGTCGCAAAGTGCCTGAACTTTGCGGGGAGCAGGAACTTCACCACAAAGCTTAGAAACTTCTTTCCTTAGCCTTGATAACTCATCGCCATCATTTTTCTCATCAATCCCACATGCAACGCCCCAAGCAAGGAACCTCTTCCCGTCCTCGTCTATTTTTGATGAGCCCTCATTGATCGAACGTTTCCACAGCCATCCATAAGCAATGGCAAGGTCTTGCACAGAATGAATCTTGTTATTAGAGGCTATTTTATACGCAATAGCGGAAGCCCTAGGCTTCGGTGCTCCGCGGTCCGAAAACCAAATCTCGTCGACATCAAAATAACCGTCCCCATGATCAACGTATTCGATGTGTGCCTTGTGACCCTTATACATTTTCAAGTCCCTCCCCTGAGTCATCCAATTATTATGACCGTCAGTGTTCGGATCATTTAATCTTGTCCCACCAAATAAGAGCCCATTATAGGGCTCCATGTAGTAGCCGTCTATAATCACACGAATGCGAAGACCTCCTTTTCTGGCTCCCAAACGATGATGAATCTGGTTATGCGAAATTGTAAATGTTGGGGACCGAAGGACTCCCTGTAACTTGCCACCTAATCTTCCGCCATTTGCACGCCCAGGAATGGCCGCTTTCCCATCAGACTGAACCCATTCGCCGGGCTTCGTTGGCGCATCCCCAAAGGCCTCTCCCTGAACTAACCATCCAGATTCCTTGTAACTACTTCCGGAAAAGTCTGCGAACTTGATACTGTCCTTCGTTGACTCGAGGTGCTGCTTCTGTTGATCGGCCAATTTCCGTTTGACCGTTTCCATTTTCTTATCGAAAAGGCCTGGAGTTAAATTTTGATTTGCATCAATGAACTGCGACCAAACAAATAACGGATGCTCAGGATCCTTAATTTTAGGATCTTTTACCGCTTCAACCCATCTATTCAATGTCGTTTCTGCAACTTTATATTTCTTAAGAACTTCACTCATCTGTAACCCACTAATGGCCTCCTTAGAAGCCATCAGGTAAAGAGCTGTCTTGTCTGGAGACACATTCTTAGTGAAAGACTCTAAAGGAATACTCTCCAACTCTGATTTGAGTTTCTTTATTTGTGAAATCTTAGACCCGATCGCATCTCCCGGATCAAGGAAAGCCTCCTGACGCCGTGAACTTTGCAGGTAACCTGCCAGAGCATAATAATCCTTTGTGGATATAGCATCAAACATGTGATCATGGCAGCGAGCACACGAAACCGTGAGCCCCAAAAAAGTCTTACTGAAAACATCGATCTGATTGTCTACCCGCTCCACTTCATTGCCCCTAACATCTGTAGGAGCATGGGTCGCTTCATGAAGATGCCAGAAACCTGTACCTATGACTGATTCATTATAATTATCCTTTTGATTCTTTCTTGGATCCGCTAACAAATCACCAGCAATATGCTCAATTGCAAATTGATCGTACCGAACATCATCATTGAATGCCCGGATAAGGTAATCTCTGTACTCTGTTGCATGTGGTATGGGGTAATCAAATTCATGCCCACAACTCTCAGCGTACCGAACCAAGTCCATCCAATGCCTCGCCCAACGCTCTCCAAAGTGAGAAGACGATAGGAGTCTATCAACTAACTTCTCATAGGCATCATCAGATTTATCATTTAAAAACCCAAGCACTTCATCCGAGCTCGGCGGCAATCCAATCAAATCAAAATAGACGCGCCGTATCAAAGAATTCTTATCCGCTGACAAAGAAGGTTTTAGCCCCTTCTTTTCAAGTGCTGACAAGACATGAAGATCTATCGGGTTCGTGGACCAATCCTTATAGGCGACTTGAGGAGGTTCACTCTTAGTGACCGGTTGCCAGCACCAATGCTCTGACTTTCGCTTATTCAAATCAAAGACCTTTGGGCCGAGCTTTTTCTCCGAAAAAGGTAACGGCTCATTGGGCCAAGGCGCGCCCATCACGACCCAATCTTCGAGGACCTTAATATTCTCATCGCTTAACTTTTTCTTGGGAGGCATTTGTGTGTCCGGATCAGTATAACGGACCGCCTCAATCAGTAGGCTCTTGTCCGGATCACCAGCGACTACTGATGGGCCAGAATCTCCTCCAGAAATTATAGTCGCACCATGGTCCAAATATAGCCCACCCTTTAATTTTTCGGCCTTATTAGAATGGCACTTGTAGCATTTATCCGCCAATAGTGGTCGGACCTTTGATTCAAAAAATTGCAATTGCTCTGAAGTGATTGGCGCCGCACAAAGGACTCCGCCGCAACAGATCAACATTATTATTATGGCATGTGTCATCAAATTCACTATTCAATCAGGAATCTATTAGTATTACTTCCTAAAAGGATAAATCTCACGCAACGCTTTAACCAACAAAAAAATACAAATGTATCAACTATATATCCCAGAGAAAACGATCAGTTAATCGTTTTTGTTTCCCGAGGCAGCAATATTCTTTATTTTGGTATAAGGAATATCAAAAAATTTAATCAAAACAAGAAGAGCAGTGATTATTAATGGTGAATATACCCTCTGCTCGTCTATATAATCGGCATCAAAGTCTTCGTCATTATAGTGCATGGTTGAAAATGGAGACAATGAGACCTTGATCCACCTCCTCACCGATTTTAATTTTTTCAAGGAAGGGTACGTATCCATTTTCTTTGCCAATCTGTTACAATAAGGGACCATATCCACAGGATACATTTGATCGGTATTAAGTTTGGGGTACCGCTTAGTTAGTAAATTTCGATCTAGGACATGCTTTTCATTAATTTTTGGCGGTCTTTGGTATTGCCCGCTAATTGTTCCCACAATGTACCGTGCCTGCATTTCACTGATGGTGGGAATATTACCAATTATGGGACGGGCAAAACCAACCAGAAACAGGTCACTATGATCAACGTGTTGGCATCCAAGAAAGAAGTCCTTTACTTGAATTGAGCCTTCGGAGATTTCATGAAGATTGGATTCATATCCTATCATGGGAACTAGATAATCAGGAGAAACATCCAATTCCTTTTCATTATCAAAATCAAAGTAATTGCCATAAGACTCATCAATATTCTTACCAATGATCCGAATTCTACCCTCAGCAACAGCACCCAAGAAAGTATCACTCTTATTATGGAACATATTAAAGAGATGACCCTTTGCCCTCTTTGTCAGCTTCGTGTCCCAGTACTTCCTCCGATCAGCTAATGAGTCCTCTTCATTCATTTTTGATTTGGATTTGAAAAGCCACTCGAATTTTTCTTGGTGCTTTATTCGTGCCTCTACAAATTTCTGGCCCACAGCATTTCTAATGTCTTCGTGTATTGAAATTAAGAATCTGTTCCGTAAAAAGTCAGAAGGGACTCCTCTTATGGGATGGTACCTCGGGCTGACACGAATTCCCGTCTTGAGGGAAAGGTAAATCTGATTCTCCAGTTCAGGAGATGCTAATCTGTTAGCTATATCAGTTGCTGATTCTCCTCCTCCAATCACAACTATCTTCTTCCCACGGATCTGTTCTTTCCCATCAAAGGAAAGTAAAGTCTTAATTGGGGACTGGACAGCCTTTGGCTTTTCAGCCAAGCCCGTAGAGATAACTAGATAGTCAAACAATTGAACCTCCTTCTCTCCCTCACATAGCATTGAGAGCTCCCACTTGTCTCCTCTCCTCGCTATCTTTTGTACATCATGATTTTTGTAAATAAAATCTCCTAGGTTCTGTTCTTTTACGAAACTTTGAAGATAGTCTCCGTATTCATTGTCCTTGAAAAACTCATTACATCCCTCGCTGCCACCGGCCTGGACTTCAGAGGTGAATTTACGGTGGCAGGAGAACTGTGTTGTATATTTCGTCGAAGTCGAAACGAATCCTTTGTAGGTTTTCCCCCAAGCACCTTGCGACGAAGATGTTTTTTCAAAACAACAGACCTCAAGATCGGGCAATTGATCCAAAGCTAATTTTAAAGTTACCAGCCCCCCACTCCCAGCACCAATGATCGCCAACCTCTTCTGTGTTTCCTTGTTCTTCATTTTTATCGGACCACTGTTAAACTAATGATTACAAAATTAAACTGCCCTGACTCTGGAACAAAAAGAAGAATCTTATCACCTCCATTCAGCTCGTGACTTTCAATGTATTCGTTAAGCATTAAATAAATACTAGCCGCGCCAGTGTTCCCGACCGTCTCTAAGTTGGTCCAATGATCGACTGTCTCCTCAGAGTCACTGCAAAGTTCCCTGATTATTTTCAACATCATTCGACGGAAAAAGTATGATGAGAGATGAGGTAAGACTATTCTATAGCTCCCTAGTTGGTCATTGTTCGCCTCCATGGCACTGATCACTGATTTTCGTGAATACTGGCTCATGTACTGATTGAGCACATTAACGTCCTGACTAAGGAGAAGCGAACGGCTTTCAAGCTTCATGCACAAGGGCGCTTCATGAGCAAATGACTTTGAATGGGTCCAGTTAACCTGAAAAGACATTCTGTCAGGAGCAGGCTTATCTTCAATGAGAAAAGCACCAGCACCATCAGAAAGCATGAAACGCAAAAACACTGACATGAACCACTTGGAATTCTTGATGTCTTCGGGATAAGAGTCACGGTCAGATGGAACGTCAATGGATGTTGATTTTAAAATATCCGATGGCTGATCAACACCAACACTGAGCGCTGAAGACTGCTCCCCTAATCGCACTACCCGACAAGCATTAATGATTGATTGTGCCGCAGAAGTACAGATTCCTGAATTCGAATTGATTTCAATACTTTCTTTGAGTATCCCCATTTCGGCTAAACGCGCATGCAAAATGCTAGCCAGGCCCGGCGCAACTAGAGGAGCATTGGTAGTGCCAGTCGATAGATATCCAATAGATTCTTTGTTCTTACAATTATCCAAGCAATCTTTAACGGCCAAAGCCGCAAGATCATACACTTCATGTGTCGGGCCCTGATGCCGATCAAGAGCATAATATCGCTGCTTGATTCCGTTCATCCTTAGGATCTTCTCTTTTATCTCTGATTCTCCTTCGAGCGTTCCAATGTACTTCGAAATATCTTCATTATTAATTGCATTCCCTGGAAGAAAGCTCCCAGTCTCTGTGATGTAACAATCCATATATTTGTCCTCTATATTAATAACTCTACGATACTGAGACCGAGGACTTCGTTAGTAATGTACTATAAACAAACTCATGAAATACTATGTGATAATAGAGGTATTGACTGGGGTCAGAGAAGAAAACACTACTATTGTAATGACTTCTGTTGTTATAGACCTGCATATAAAAATCAAGGTCCGTTAGCACTTCTTTGTTATCACTATAAATGTGCTTCATCGCCCAAAGGACAACAGAATCAGAGCCAAATGAATTGAGTGCTTTTACTGTCGTTTTGAGGTCACCGAAAATGCTAATGACTATGACTATGAGCATCACAACATTTGTGCATCCAAGGATTTGGAAAGAAGACTTCTTATTAAATTCTAGAATTTTTTTACTGTACTGATTATGATCTTCAGGCTTCTCCTTTCGTAGCTGGCTAAGATTTCTCAAGAAAAGCTCTCTATCGAACCGATCCGCCACTTCGTAGGATAACTCATCATGACCTATCGTCATACTATTAGCTATCATTTCCTTAAAGGATAGAACGCTAAAATCTCCTTCGATACCGTTTAATTTTTGATTGGTCGCGGCCTCTTGATAATCCGCGCTGTCTATTTTCTTCAAGTCATCCGAGCCTGCACTTCCTTCATTATCCTTAATACTCTTTAGCAGGAAACGGTAGGTTAATGGTTCGATTTGAATATGGCGAATTAAAAGATCCGCAGCCTCATGACTCGCAAGATATTTTAATCCGAAAGCTAGTAAACCGTCTATGAATCGGCCCTCAAATCCTAACGGCCGCCGATGGATCAAAAACTTTATCGGAAAGATCACTACCCTAAGGATAAAATATATAATTAACAGGATTGGCCTAAGAAAAAGATAATCTATCCGTTTTTTCTCTTCCTTGAAGAGATCATTCATCGCCTTTGGAATGTATGGATACTTATTCATCTTTATTCATGAGCCTCTAACAAAGCATAATAATGAGCCATCTATAAAATAGTAACCACAATTATCGAATAGCGGTTATCGATATTTTCAATGTGAAGATCACCCTAATCGATACTAAAGACTCTCTCCTTATAATAAAATAATGTAAATCACTTAATTATAGCCTCACCGAGTTGATTCTGAGCCTATCTCCTTTCAAGAATGACCGGCAGTCCACCCTTAGGTTCCATTGTCAAATTTGTGGCAACTTTGTGTTTGTAATGAGGATCCACTCGAAACTTATATCTTTGCATCATGGAGCACAGGATAATCATCATCTCCATCATTGCAAAATGACGGCCAATGCATACCCTTGGTCCGCTACTAAATGGCTGGTAGGCAAATGAGTTCACTCCACTATTCTCTCCAGAAGATTCTTCATTGAACCGATTAGGGTCAAACGTTTCAGGATCATCCCAATAATCTGTATTGCGATGTAAAGCATATCGACTAATCGCAATCATTGAACCTTTTTTGATGCGCACTCCCCCTAACTCCACATCATGCATTGCGTTTCGATTTTCAAACCAAAATGGTGGGTGCAACCTCATTGATTCCTGAATCACCATCTTCAAATACTTTAATTCCCCAATTTTGGAAAAATCTATCTGTGCCCCAGACGTCACATCCATGATCTCATTTAATAACTTCTCTTCGACTTCAGCATTCAGACTTAACTCGTAGAGAGTCCAGATCAAAGCCGTTGCAGAAGTTTCCTGTCCACCCACAATTACACCAAGGACCTCATCTGCTATTTCATCCTCTTCCATGCGCTGACCAGTCTCTTCGTCCCTCATACTTAAAAATACGGACAACAGGTCTCCTCCCTGATCATTGCCTTTCCGAGCCTCAATGGTTTTTGATATAAAAGATCTGTATTCTTTTAATGCGAGCCTTAACTTGAAATTAAGTGGGCTAGGGAACCATTTCTTGCTGATAATTGGGAACGGAATTCCTGCACTATATTTATTTATAACATGAGTCCACCTAATAATATCTTTAGCCGCACGAGTAAATCCGTCGCTTAACAACGATTTTCCGGCAATCTCAAGCGTTAACATGTTCATTTCCTCCGTAAGATTAAATGTAGTCTTGGACTCACAAAACTTACCCCACCGATCAATAGTTCTATTGCTAGAGCTTAGCATAATTTGAGAAAATCCCTCAATCAATTTCGGCCTAAATGAAGGTTGAATTAATTTTCTTTGGCGTCGCCAATGGGACCCTTCAGCTGTGACTAATCCGTTCCCAAAAGCATTTCTAAATCGGTTATAAATGACCGTATTTTTGTCAAAATTACGGTGCGTTTCGTTTAGTACTTTTTTGATCAGAGATGCATTATTTATAAGATAAAAATTAATCACTCCTCTGTAGTAGATGAAATCACCAAATTCCTTTATCAAGGAATTTATGAATCTCGATGGATCTCTTATAACTTCCCACTGCCTATAAAAGAGCGGTGCTGTGCAAAGTTTTGGAGGGTCCTCTGAGTCAGTTGTCATTTAATAGGAAAGCCTCTCTCAATGATTATTCTACTGTGACATTCAAACTAGACCGGAAAATGATCTGATATCTTCTTCCTTAAAAAATCAACACTCAGTCGAAGTTGATTAATCCCATCGACGCCATCTTCAATGCTAATCCATCCATCAAAACCAACTCCCCTCAACTCTCTAAAGATAGAATCATAGTCATTAAGACCTTCTCCGATCTGGCCATGACGGAGCCTCTTCGCGTATCCACTCGATCCACATTCCTCATTCCTTAAATCCTCTAGAGTACCTTCAATTAAATAACGGTCACTAGCATGCATCGTCTTGACTCTTGTACTGACTCGACGCAAGAGCTCAATCGGATCTTCACCAGCAAGATAAGTGTTACTGGGATCATAATTGACCCCGAATCGAGGATGCTCAATCTTTTCAACAAGCTCGCAAAAGACCTCCATGTGTTGAGCGAATTCGGGGAATTCCCAAAAGTCATCTTTATAATGATTTTCAATTACCAAAGAGACCCCGCATTGCTCTGCATAATCCAAGCAAGATTCAATGCACTCTGCCGCATACTTGAGACCTTCACTCATTGAAACATCAGGCCGCCTCTGACCGGACAATACCCTGCAAAAACTTGCCCCCAATTCGGCTGCCATATCAATCCATTGTTTTTCCTTATCTATTTGCTTCTCGCGAAAAGAGGGATCAGGGTGAGTAAAGTCTGGAGAACAACATAGCATAGGAATTTCTAATCCCTTTTCATTGGCAATCGATTTGAATCTTGCCCAATTAGTTCTTTCCTCATTTTCTATAAATCCCGCGTACCATTCGACCCCTTCGACATCCAAACTTTCTGCAATACACAACCATTCATGAACGGACATTGAACCATCCACGCACAAAGCATTCATGTAAGCCTTTGGAAAAACTGCTAATTTTGGCATGCTCTATTTATTCTATTCGTATGAATACTAAAATTAACATTTCGGAGCGTTCCTCCCAATGAATGGAAACTGAGACAACTCAATGACTTGGCCACTAATCGGACCAAACTCATCACTCAAAAAATGTACCGCAGTCGCTGCAATCTCGTCCGTGGTTATCATTCTCCCACTCGGCACCTCGTCTTTCCCCAAACGTTCGAACCAGTCATCTTTCATTCCTTCATCTATCTTGCGTTGCTTTTCAGCATCACTTAGAACCCAACCAGGATTAATTTGATTCACTTTGACTCCATAGTCTCGATGCAAAGTGTCACCCAAATTACGAGTCATTGTCATTAGAGCTCCCTTTGAAACACTGTATGCAAGCAAGTTAGGCTCGCCAGAGTACGCGTTCACCGAACCGATATTAACCACATAGCCTCTGGACTCAGCCAAGTATTCTAGAGCTGCCCGAATCAAGAGTAACGGGGCCCTAGCATTAACATTCATTACTGTGTCCCAAAAGGCCGCATCTGTTTCTTCAATAAGATTTCTCAAAACAGCTCCCGCATTATTTACCATTCCATGCAATTGACCAAATTCTTCTATTGCAGTCCTTACCACTTCCTCACAATGATCAGGCGAGGCAAGATCTCCCACGCAATGAGGCATCCCTAAGGATTGCGCAATTTCTTTAGTTTCGTCCGGTTCCAAGCCGTGAATTAAAACTCTCCCCCCCTCCTTAACTATTCTGCGAGCAATCGATTCCCCTATTCCCATGGAACTTCCTGTGACAATGTATGATTGATTTTTTAGTTTCATTATTTCTTTCTTGGCTCCGACCTAATTCTCATAAAAATGAAAATATTAATCTGGAATAAGCACTGATTTAACTACCTTCCCTGACTGCATTGCCTCAAAGGCTGAGTCCCACTCATTCAAAGCCCACTTGCCCCCAATGATCGGACTAATATCCAGTTTCCCACTATGCATTAATTGTAAAACCCGCTCCCAAATCGGCCAATTATGGCTAAAGCTACCCCGCAAAGTAATATTCTTTTGAACTAAGGGATCTAGAGAAAAGTTTAGAGGCTCTGGCCCCCACCCCACTTTAGTAATGATTCCCATGGGTCTGACCAAATCAATAGCTGTCCTCAAAGATGCAC
>Ga0163108_10000359_pt1 | contig 33974 bp, 28 predicted proteins | sample Fk1155metaG_FD_109644 | JGI IMG/M metagenome (GOLD analysis project Ga0163108, IMG submission 109644) | Marine microbial communities from the Central Pacific Ocean - Fk160115 155m metaG | ecosystem: Environmental > Aquatic > Marine > Oceanic > Photic zone | place: The Central Pacific Ocean...
GAGTTTGTTAAGTGGTAGTTTTATAGTTTTTCCAGCCTTTGTTTTCAGGGTCACCTGATTACCAGTTAGCGAGACAAGTTCAGCTTCAACTTTTGTGCCAACGATCGATGTCCAAGTTCTCAGCTCTGCATGACACACTGACCCCAGAACAAAGAACAGTATTAGAATCCTCATCCAAAAAACGTAACACCCTCCACAAATCTAACCAATTACAAAATCCACCTAAGATTATAACGGGAACAGTGGCTCATTGCTCGGGATCCTTAGACGCTATCGCTCCCCTATACTCAGTTACAGATTGGCTTAGCCTGTACCAATTCCTCCCATAAAAGAAAGTACATATACCAGAAGGTATGAGTAGGATCGGGAAAAATATAAGTACGGGAACCAACCCGTCTGGTTTAGCCATCACCCAAGTGATTCCAAGGGCTAATGAAATACTGAATCCGAAGAAATAGCTAACTGCTAATTTGCGATGCTTTCACAATTCCCCCTTTAGGAAAGTATGCTTCTCCTTCATATCCTCTAAAGTCATTTCGTTCAGCGGCATTGATCCTTTATAACAGAAGACACTGAGAGTTATCAATCCATTCTAGTAAACATTAAGAAGGATCTGGAGTCTCTAGGCTTAGCCTTTTTGACCCCGTACTTCTTTAGAGCTTTCTTGACATGAGCAATAGCTGAAGGCAAAATTTAGCCCTACGTTAGAAAACAGAAAAAATACAAACCGTTAATCACTCATGTCATTTGCGAAAAAAATCTACCCTCTTGCTTTGCTCTTTGCTCTGACCATTACTTGCCAATCTGAATGGGCCAATTGGAGGGGGCCAAACATGGATGGATCAAGTAGCGCTAAGAACGTACCCGTTTCATTCAGCCAAGAAAAAAATGTTCGCTGGTCAATCCCAATGCCAGGAAGCGCAGCTTCAACTCCTATCATTTCGAATGGGAAAGTATTCGTTACATCAACTGACCCCAAAAAAGAAGAACTCCTCGCCCTGGCTTATGACCTTAAGTCTGGAAAGAAACTATGGAGCCATGTCGTCGGCACCGGACTTAATCAGGATGACAGATCCAATTACGCGGGAGCCTCTCCCGTCAGCGATGGAAAGCACGTTCTGTTCTTTTACGGGACAGGTGACATGGCCGTCTATAATCATGACGGCAAACTACAATGGAAAAAGAATATTCAGGACGAATTTGGTAAATTTTATTTCTTATGGACTTTTTCAACCAGTCCAATACTTCACGACGGCAAAGTAATATTACAAGTTTTACAAAGAGACACGCCAGTTCACCAATCTCATCGAGGGGGCGGAAAGCATGATTCTTTTATACTTGCCCTATCGTTATCCGACGGCAAAGAAATATACAAAACATCACGAGCTGATGAAGCAAGATCAGAATCCAAAGAAGCATTCAGCACTCCGGTCCTTTACAATTTTGAAGGAAAAACACAATTATTAGTCACGGGCGGAGATTGCATAACAGGTCATGACCCCGGCACAGGAAAAGAGCTGTGGCGCTGGGGAACCTGGAACCCAGACAAGATAGGACATTGGAGATTAGTCCCCTCGCCTGTCGCAGGAAAAGGCATTGCCTTAGCATGCGCTCCTAAGGGCGCACCAGTATATGCAGTCAAGTTAGGTAAATCAGGCAAGTTAGATAACTCTTCAATTTCATGGAAAAGTGAAAACGGAAGTAATGTTGCGAGTGATGTTCCTACGCCCCTCTTTTATGAGGGCCTCTTCTATGTCGCTCATAATGGAAAAAAGCGCACACATACCTTGAGCTGCGTTGAGCCGGTATCAGGAAAAGTTCTCTGGAGTGAAGACCTAGGAGTAGATGGTAAAATTGAAGCATCACCGACCGCTGCTGATGGAAAAATATATATTATCACACATCATGGTGAGGTCGTTGTCGTGGCCTCAGGCAAAGAATTCAAAAAACTTCATCATACCGGCATGGGACCAGGCAGAAATGGTCGGGTCCGCAGCTCAATCGCTCTGGCCAATGGGACAGCTCTGATTAGAACTGACAATAAGTTATTCTGCCTTGGCAAATAAACCGGTCGCCATTACAGATAAAAGCTTCGCTGTTTTCTGCAAATACATTACAGAACCAGCCCCCTTAATAACAGCATGAAAGCCCAAACAGTGATCTTCAGTGCAGCAATAGCTACACTAGCTTGTGTAATATTAATAGCCGGAGAATCAGATTCAAAACAATCGGATGAATCCGCTTTCTTAAGTTCTAGCAGACAGTTAACTTTTGCCGGCAAAAGATCAGGCGAAGGATATTTCAGCTCAGATGGGAGTCAGATGATATTCCAAAGCGAGCGCGAAACAGGGAACCCTTTCTATCAAATCTATCTCATGGATCTAGAAACCGGTGATACAAACCGTGTTTCCCCTGGATTCGGAAAAACTACCTGTGCTTGGATCCACCCAGGAGGCGAGCGAATTCTCTTTGCATCTTCACACGCTGACCCAAAAGCAAAAGAAAAGCAGGCAAGTGAAATCGAAGAAAGGAAGAGCCGTCGGATCCGAAAGTATTCATGGGATTACGACGAAAATTATGACATCTGGCAGACTGCATTAGACGGATCCAAACCAAAAAATCTTACTAACTCTAAAGGATATGATGCTGAAGGATCTTATTCGCCTGACGGCGAATGGATCGCCTTTGCATCAAATCGTCAAGCGTATGATAAGCCATTAAATAAAGAACAAGAAGAAAGGCTAAAGATAGATAAATCCTACTTCATGGAAATCTACCTCATGAAATCTGACGGCACTGGATTAAAGCGCCTCACAAATGTACCCGGCTACGATGGCGGGCCTTTCTTTTCTCCGGACGGAAAAAAAATCTGCTGGCGGCGCTTTTCTGAAAAAGGTGATACTGCCGAAATATTCACAATGGACCTAGAGTCCGGAGAAGAAAAACAACTAACTTCGATTGGAGCCCTTTCGTGGGCCCCTTATTTTCACCCAAGCGGTAAGTATCTGATCTTTGCAACCAACAAACACGGTTTTGCTAACTTTGAGCTATACCTGGTAGATTCAGAAGGAAAAAAAGAACCGGTCCGTGTAACTCATACTGAAGGATTTGATGGCCTTGCCTCTTTCAGGCCAGACGGAAAAGTACTGTCTTGGACAAGCAATCGAACAGCTCAAAAACAATCTCAAATATTTGTATCTAACTGGAACCATGAAACCGCTCTCAAAGCCTTAGCAGAGAGCGCATCCAAAACCTCATCAGAGATAACTACCAAAACAGATCCTAAGATTACCGCGAAGGATATTAAACAACACATCGAATACCTTGCCTCAGAAAAATTACAAGGAAGGCTCACTGGAACTGAAGGGGAACGACTGGCAACAAAATATGTTGCTGATTACTTCAAGGGCCTCGGACTAGAACCAGGAGGCGATAGGGGATCATTTTTTCAAGAATTTGAATTCACTGCCGGCATTGACCTAGGAGAAGAAAATAAACTCATTTTTTCGCCTAAAAATAAAATAAAATCTGCTCTTAAAATCAATGAGGACTGGCGCCCTCTATCATTCACAAAAATAGGTAAAATAGAAAAATCTGAAATTGTATTTGCGGGATACGGTCTAGAGGTCCCCGAGGGTAAAGCCGAAAACGGTAAAAAACTTGAACTCTACAGTTCGTACTTCCATCTAGATGTCAAAGACAAGTGGGTAATGGTGTTTAGGTACATGCCCGAAAATCTTTCAGAAGAACAGAGAAGACGTTTCTCAAGATACTCCCACCCAAGGTACAAGACCATGATCGCCAGGCAAAAAGGGGCAAGAGGCATAATTATTGTGAGCGGGCCCAATGCTAAAGTGAAGAGCCAGCTCATACCGCTAGGCACTGACGCCTCAATGTCTGACTCTGGCATGGCCTGCGTATCAATCACCGATAAAATTGCACAAGAAATACTTCAATCTGCAAACGTTAAAGAATCCCTTAAGGAAATTCAATCTTCGCTCGACTCGGGGAAAATGAGGTCAGGAATCCCGTTGAAAGGAATCCAGATAGATGCAGAACTAAGTATTATTCAGGAAAAGCGAAAGGGCCGTAATGTTATTGGAGTAATCCCAGCAAAAGACCCTCACTCACCAGCCGTATTAATTGGTGCGCATGTTGATCATCTTGGCCCAGAGATAGGTTCAGGGTCAAGGGCCAGTGGAAAAGAGAAATCCACAATTCATTATGGCGCAGATGATAATGCCTCAGGAACGGCCGGACTCATGGAGATTGCTGAATATTTGGCCGATTTAAATAGCAAAGGGAAATTACCAATTAAACGTTCCGCAATCTTTGCCGCATGGTCAGGCGAAGAACTTGGTCTGCTCGGTTCCTCTCATTACGTGCGAGCAAACGCCAAAATGTTTTTTGCTGATGAGGATGCAAAACTGGACAAGCTCTTTGCTGCTGCCTTAAACATGGACATGATTGGACGCTTTGAAAATAAATTAGTCCTCCAAGGCGTTGGCTCAAGTTCTATATGGCCTGCTGAAATTGAAAAGAGGAATGCCCCACTAGGCCTCCCAATCACGACTCAAACTGACTCCTATTTAGCGACCGATGCAACTAGCTTTTATCTGAGAGGTATACCTATCCTTAATGCTTTCACAGGTGCACATGAAGATTATCATACGCCACTAGATACTGTGGATAAGATTAATTTCGAGGGAGCCTCTAAGGTTACAAAATTCATGGCACTAATTACAAGAGGTCTAATAACGTCTGCTGAGAGGCCAGATTACGTAGCGATGGCAAAGCCAGAAGAAAAAGGTACTCGGGGAGGGATGCGAACATATCTCGGCACAATACCTGATTATTCCCAAGGAGACATAGTTGGAGTCAAGTTAAGCGGAGTGACCAAGGGAGCCCCTGCAGACAAAGCCGGGGTTAAAGGAGGTGATATCATCGTGTCACTTTCCGGCAAAGAACTTAAAAATATTTATGACTATACTTATGTCCTGGGCGCATTAAAAGTTGGCGCAGAAACAGAAATAAAAGTTAAGCGTAAAGGAAAAGTCATCTCACTCAAGATCGTGCCAGGTTCTCGAGACTAGTTATTATCTTTCTCAGGTTAGAATCTCGGAAAACTGCCCCACTTGAACCCGTCTAATTCAGAACACAAAGAACACAGCAACAAAGGCGGCTGTCCACTTTCAGGGCAAATTGCTCATAGGTGGGATCTTGCAGTATCAAGCAAAGATCTATGCACTGAACAGCACGATGAAAAAGATCTAACCACTTCAGCTCGTGAAGCATGGAGAAACTCGGTAAGGTGCATCGGCCGATTGCACTGGAAATCACTCAAAGTTAATGACGCTCAGTCAGTCGACGAGAATGATGAAATTTTTGACGCTCTATTAAAACACATCGATACGGCAACTAATGGAGGTGCCATCAGACCAACCATAACAGTTTTTAAGCCATGGGAAGATATTACCAACGAAATTAGAATCTGGAACCATCAGTTAATTAGATATGCTGGACACGTGGCAGAAGACGGCACGGTGATAGGAGATCCAATGAGCAAGGAAATCACAAGAGTCGCTAAGTTGCTGGGGTGGAAACCAAATTCAAGTCCTGGGCGGTTCGATGTTCTGCCACTTATATTACAGTGCGGGGAGGAGCTAAAATATTATTCCATTCCAGAAAAGTACATTGCTGAGGTTGTGATAAGGCATCCAAGATATGATTGGATAGAGGGGCTCGGACTTAAATGGTACGGGGTACCTATAATATCAGATATGATATTTGCTACAGGCTCAGACATCTACCCATCTGCCCCTTTCAATGGGTGGTATATGGGCACTGAAATCGGAGCAAGGGACCTTGGAGATGAGGACCGTTACAATCAGCTCCCAGTAATCGCAAATCGACTCGGTCTGGACATGACAGTCGAAACTAGCCTTTGGAAAGATCATGCACTCCTAATATTAAACGAAGCTGTTTTATGGTCATTCAATGAGAATGGCATTAGAATTGTAGACCATCACACTGCATCTAAAGAATTTTCTACTTTCTGTAATAATGAGGAAAAAAAATCACGTGTTCCAAACGCTGACTGGTCATGGATAGTGCCCCCAATGTCTTCATCTGCAACGTCTGCGTTCCATAGGTATTATGAGCTAAATCTTGAGTTTCCCAATTACCTACTTCAAGAGCCCCCCTGGCATACAGAACGCGGAAAAGCTTTAATCAGTAAACATACAAACCGTTAACTGGCCGGATCCTTTCATGGCTTCGGAGCAACTTTCCATTTTTTATTTCGCTTCAAACCATAGTAAGGATAATAGTCCCAAGGAGCTGGAAGCCCCAAAGCTCGCGGATCTTTGGTTTGAATTAACTTTTCTCTTAACTGCTTACTAAGTTTTTTCTGGATCGCTTTGTATTCTGGTTGATTGGCAAGATTGACAACTTGTTCTGGATCCTTATCGATTAGGTAGAGTTCCTCCGATGGTCGCTTGGCAAAGGCAAGATCGTAATACCGCTTAAATCCGGACTCGTCTTTATTGTCCATGAGTAAAGTCTTTGTTGGTGATGAATCGACCTCACCAAAGGGTATGTAGCGTGCGCAGAATTCACGGTTGGGGTTACCTGCCGGCCATCGTCCGGGCTCATGATTGAGAATGTAGAGGAATTTATTCGTTCGGATTGCTCGACATGGATAGCCTTTACCTCCCTCGCGACAACCGTCATGTCGTTCCATCGCGATGAAAGCAGCATTATGATTCCCTGAAGGACGATCCTTGATTATGTCCATGAGCCCCCTAGCTGTCATCATTTTAGGTACTGGCGAGCCCGTTGCCGTAAGGAATGTCGGAGCCAGCTCACTTAGGTTTACTGGCCCATCATAGACTCGACCCGGGTCAATGATTCCATCCGGCCATCGAATAGCAAGAGGCACTCTAGAACCGGCGTCATACAGACTGGCTTTGGCACGAGGAAAGGGCATACCATGATCACTGGTTACCACAATGATGGTATTGTCCAGTTGCCCTGAGATCTCCAACAATTTCATGGATCTAGCAACCATTTGGTCGAAGTGCTCGATTTCCATATAGTAGTCCAAGATATCACTTCTCACTGTAGGATGATCGGGAAAGATGGGTGGAACAATCACCTTAGATGGATCCTTAGCGTTCCTCTTTCCATTCCCCAGATCAAATCCACGATGAGGTTCATAAGTCCCCAGCCAAAAGCAAAACGGCTGACCTTTATCAACTTGTTTCAGGAAGTCACCGAAGTTAGCAGCGTAATCTAAGTCGCTCATTGCCTTTAACCGATTTTTCAATTTCCGATTAGTAAATTGACGTCCGGCTGGATTGGCCTCACGCCCTCCCGCATTGAGGCGCCCCGGACTCCACCCCTTACCTGTATAACCAACAGCATATCCCGAACCTTGAAGTAATTCCGTGTAAGTATTGAACTTCTTCGGCAAGGTACTGTGAATATTTCCTGCCTCCTCAAGCCTCCATATATGCTGTCCTGTCAGTATAGCGCTACGAGATGGCCCACATGTCGGAGCATCACAAAAAGCATGAGTAAAACGAATTCCCTCACGAGCGACCCTATCAAATGCGGGTGTCTGCACGACAGGATCTCCATTGGCTCCAGTATGGACGTAACTCTGATCATCAGAAATACAAAAGAGAATATTAGGGCGTTCAGCATGCAATGTGCAGGAAAAAGATGTAAGAATAATTGAAAGACCAACCAGAATCGAGAATCGGAAATATGGGATAAGGATTTTTTTCTTCATAGGTTTTTGGTCAGTTATCATCTTAATGACAAGATTAGCATATTTTTTGATGCAAATCGTTTTGAAAAAATGGGGTACTCGTAAGCACTACCAATTGTTACTATTGATACTTTTAGAATAAAAAAAGCCACATGGTACATATTTGTTATGTTCCCATTCAAACTCTTGATTGCCTTCCAACCGCGACCCTCTTGACCTCGTTTGACATCGTTATAGACTCACTTATTCTCTAAGTTCTTATCATTTAATTTCTCGATGCTATTAGGATATTACCTTCATGACCTGAGCCCATTTCTTATCCGATTTAGTGAATCGATAGGTGTCAGATGGTATGGATTGGCTTATGTCGCGGCTTTCATAACAGCATACTTCCTGCTCAAACGTTTCGTGCGTCTCGGATATTCCGAGCTTCGTCAATCACAACTTCAAGACTTCATCACCTATGGTGCTCTGAGCACTATGGCAGGCGGGAGGCTCGGATACATGTTCCTATATAACTTTGAGGAATTTATCAATCGCCCTCAAATATTCTTTTATTTTCTCGAAGGAGGAATGGCAAGTCATGGGGGTATTGCAGGATTGATTATTTTTACCTTTATTTACTCGAGAAAACACAAGGTAGGGTGGCGAGGAATAGGCGATAACCTCTGCACCGTTGCGCCACTTGGCCTCTGCTTCGGAAGGCTTGCTAATTTTATCAATGGAGAACTTTACGGACGAAAATCAAATGTCCCGTGGGCAGTTCAGTTTCCTGAAGAAATTCGCGAATCAGAATTCGCGTCACCAGATGGTTTAAATCGATCAGATCTCAGCAATGCTCTAGGACCTTCAAATTTTAAAGAAGTTTCAGATAAATCTCTTTTTGAGCAAGATACTTTTGTCATTGAACGAGCCAGAGAAAGTGAAGAAGTACAGGGCATCCTTCGTGAATACCTTAATGCCAGGCACCCTTCACAAATCTATCAAGCACTCTTAGAAGGGTTAGCTTTATTTATTATTCTTTACCTCATTAGAAAAAAAGGGCCCAGCCTTCATCATGGGATCCTCACTGGCACTTTCTTTATAGGGTACGCAGTTTTTAGAATCATCGGAGAATTTTTCCGTGAACCTTCGGATGGGTACATCGGATCTTTGACCCGAGGGCAGTTCTTCTCAACGTTCATGATTCTAATTGGAATCGTCTTCATCGCTTCCGCTTACAAGTGGCCCAAAAAAACTCGGTCCCTCAAAGTGAATGAAAATAATTCAGGAACTTAGGAACTGGCAAGAAAAGGATTATTTGATTTCTCAAAACCGATAGTAGTTTCTGGGCCATGACCAGGGAACACTGTAACTTCATCATCCAATGGAAATATTTTTTCACGAATTCCGTCCACTAGGAGATCCATATCCCCATTAGGAAAATCAGTCCTCCCAACACTCATCTGGAAAAGCACATCCCCACCAAAAAGTGCCTTAGCCTGCTTCACATAGAAACATATACTGTCAGGAGAATGTCCAGGAACGTGACTGACATGAATCAACATACCTGAGACGTTCAGCTCCTCGCCCTCCTTGGTCTCAGCAATGACTCTATCAATTTGATAAGGTTTCACATGAATTGCAGGGCCTCCAGCATCTTGAAACAGCCTCTCTAGGGTCAATGAAGTATCATATTCGGCAAATGCCCAGATAGGGCATTTGAAATACTCTGAAACTTCTGCCGCTGCCATAACATGATCAAAATGCTGATGCGTAAGTATAAGTAACTTAGGGTCAACGCGTTCCTTAATTGCCCACTCTAAAATACCTTCTGGAGCATCAAACAAAACCGCCCCCTCTGGTGCTTTAAGCAAATATCCATTAGTTGCACAAATCCCCCCAGTATAAACGAGACAATCAATGCTATTATTACCAATGTTAAGATTAAAATGATTAGACACTTTTGACTGAATAGGAGACAATTTAACTTAAAGCAACTTATTCCCTGTCACTTTTTAAAGTGACACCCCTCAGAAACAATGAATATCAAAAGGAAAGCCCTTTCCATACTATTTTCTTGCCTCTTAGGCAGCTTCTTATTCTTAACCACTATAAGCGCTGCTCCAAATTATGGAACAATCGCACAATACGTAGCTAATCTGATACAAAATAATCATTATTCCAAAACTGATTTTGAAGATGAAGTTTCAGAAAAGTTCTTAGAAGCCTATATAAAGTTCCTCGACTCTAACAAACTATATTTCAACCAAAAGGACATTGATTCATTTCAAAGGAAATACAAAACAACACTCGATGACTACATTTTTGAAGGCTCAATAAAGCCAGCAACAGAGATATATGCGCTTTACGTAAATAGAGTAACTGATCGCGTTAAAAAAATTGAAGAAACTCTTAACAAGAAAGAATTCAAATTTGACAGTGACAGGACAGTAGAAAAACGGCGCAAAAAATCAGCATGGGCAGCTGACGCTAAAGCTGCAGACCAGCTCTGGGAAAACATCCTAGAAGGACAATTATTGGAAGAAGAATTGCGGCTAAAACGTCAACGTGACCGAGCAAAGGAACTAGGGAAAAAGCTCGAAGACATTCTTGGAGAAGATGGAAAAGAATCCCCTAAAGAAAAGATCCTGAAAAGATACACCCGGTTCATGGAAACTCTGGATGAGAACGATGAGGAAGAAGCTTGTAACTTTTTCCTTTCGACTCTGTCACAAGTTTATGATCCTCACTCTGAATATTTCAGCCAATCCGAACTAGAAAATTTCCGAGTAGGAATGCAAAACAAGTTAGTTGGAATAGGCGCTCTCCTAGGCATGGATGACGGTGCGGCTAAGATACAAGGACTTGTAGTTGGAGGTCCAGCTGATAGAGGAGGGCAGTTACAGATTGGAGACAGGATCGTGGGAGTGTCTCAGGGAAAGGGCAAAGAAATGAGCGACATTCTCTTCATGAAACTTAATCGGATAGTAGACATGATTAGGGGAGAAAAAAATACAACAGTCATCCTTAAAGTCATCCCTGCCGATGCTGCTGACGATGCGGAAACAAAATTAATTTCCATTGTAAGAGACGAAGTCAAACTCAAGGACAAGGCAGCGAACGCCGAACTCATTGAAATTAATGACTCAGAAAAAAATAAGCACCAAATAGGATGGATTAATCTTTATGCATTTTATGCCGATATGCAACGTGGAACAGTTAGCTGCAGCAGTGACGTTAAACGACTTTTGGAACGATTAAAAAAGGAGAACATAGAAGCACTCGTTTTTGACCTTAGGAGCAACGGGGGCGGCTCACTAGAAGAAGCGATTCGCCTCACTGGTCTTTTCATTGATGGAGGTCCAGTCGTACAAGCCAAGAACGGCAAAGGCAGAATAACCAACAAAAAATCAAAAGTTCCCACCGCCGTGTACGATGGGCCAATGATCGTACTCACTGATCGAAGCAGCGCGTCAGCTAGTGAAATATTCGCTGCTGCACTTCAAGATTATGGACGGGCTGTGATTGTTGGTGATAAATCAACTTTCGGAAAAGGAACAGTGCAAACAGTCATGCCGGTCAAACAGTACATGCCTGCCATCTTCCCTAAAGACACCAAAGAAAGAGCCGGCGCTCTAAAAGTCACGATTCAAAAATTCTATAGAATCGCGGGAGGATCGACACAGCTAAGAGGTGTAGTTCCTGATATTATTCTACCCTCTTACCGTGATGAATTAGAAACCGGAGAATCCTCACTTCCGAATGCCCTCGAGCATGATTCCATCCCCAAGATGAAATATGAAACTGATGACCTTTCCCAAGTAAAAAACAATCTGAATAAGTTATCTCAAGAACGAGTGAAGACAGAAAAAGAATTCAGTTACATTATTGAAGACAATAAGCGCTACAAAGAAATCAATGACCGAAACACTGTTTCATTGAATATGAATACTCGACTCGCAGAAAACAAAAAAGAAAAGGAAAGACGTAAATCACGAAATGATGAACGTAAAAAGCTTTTCACTGAAATCGCAGCAAAGGAAAAAGGCAGATACCAGGTCAGTAGATTGACTCTTGAAAATGTCGAGAGTAATGAGATTAAAGCTACTGACAACTTCAAGAAGCCGGATCAAGAATCAATGCGCAGAGCCAAAGACAAAGAAGAAGAACTGGCCGAAGAGACTCCAGATTTTCCACATTTCCTAGGATCAACTAAGCGAGAAGCCTTGAACATCGCTCAGGACCTTATAAGGGCTAATAAAGCCAAAACTGCGGGAAGCAATTCTGAGGAGAACGGCTCTTAACCCAAAATTCTATAGAAAAGTTTGCGCATTTAAGGTGATTCCTATTATAGCGTAAGACATTACCAAATGTGATGGCTTCAATTAGTGAATCATATGAGCTAATAAAGTCTCAAATAGAATGTGCCGCAGAGGAATCAGGAAGAAATCCTGAAGAGATTGAACTCGTTGCTGTAAGCAAGACGTGGCCAATAGAGACTGTGTCTGAGCTCGTTGAGTGTGGCCATAAAATCTTTGGAGAGAATAAGGTACAGGAACTTGAAGTTAAATCTCCTTCCCTCTCATCCTCTCTCAGATGGCATTTCATCGGACATCTTCAGAAAAACAAAGTGAGGAAAGTGCTGCCGTTAGCTGAAACAATACACAGCGTTGATTCATTTGATATCGCCGAGAGAATAAACACAATTGCTCATGAGCTTGGCCTTTTTCCAAAAATTTATATCCAGGTCAATCATTCAAATGAATCCACAAAGTTCGGATTTTCTCCTGAAGAATTATCCCAGTCATTTGATTCACTTATACAACTCGACAGGATAGAAATTGAAGGATTAATGATTATTCCTCCCTTTGATCCAGACCCCGAAAAGGTCAGACCTGAATTTTCCGCACTCAGAGAGCTCAGAGACAAGTTAGAGCAAAGAAACGGCATTAAATTGCCTAGTCTCTCAATGGGAATGAGTAACGATTTCCATGTTGCGATTGAAGAAGGATCAACTTCAGTGCGCATTGGTTCCTCTATATTTGGAAAACGGAAAGTTATTAAACCCGCCCGAATGGAGTAACCACACTTTTTCTTATTCCGATAACTGTAATAAAGATTAATTCTAATCTTAAGCAAGAATCCCTTTCACGACACGACCATGCACATCGGTTAATCTAAAGCGGCGGCCCTGATACTTGAAGGTCAATCTTTCATGGTCAATCCCTAGTAAATGGAGCATTGTCGCATGAAAATCATGCACATGGACTGGATCTTTCTGGACATTATATCCTAAAGGATCTGTGCTTCCATACGCTGTCCCAGCCTTCACTCCTCCGCCTGCCATCCATAATGAAAAACAACGGGGGTGATGATCTCTCCCAAAATTGTTACCGTTCAATTTGCCTTGGCAATAATTAGTGCGACCGAACTCCCCTCCCCATATGACAAGAGTATCATCAAGCAGTCCTCTCTGCTTCAAATCAGTGACTAACGCTGCCGAAGCTTGATCAGTTTCAGAGCACTGACGTTTGATCCCTCCTGCGAGTCCGCCGTGTTGATCCCATCCAGGGTGATATAATTGAATATACCGGACACCACGTTCAGCCAATCTACGAGCCTGTAAACAGTTCGCAGCAAAAGATCCGGGATTAGTTACATCTTTCCCATAAAGGTCCAGAATATGTTTAGGCTCATCACTTATATCTGTCACCTCAGGAACCGAAGACTGCATCCTATAAGCAAGTTCATACTCAGCTATACGACCCTCAATTAATGGATCAGAATCTTTTTCAACTTGTAACCGATGCAAATCAACAAGCTTGTCGAGCATCTTTCTTCTTCCAATTCTCGTGATTCCATTTGGATTATTCAGATATAGGACTGGATCTTTTCCTGAGCGCAACCTCACTCCCTGAAACTCAGAAGGCAAAAAACCGCTCCCCCAGAGACGCGAAACTAAAGGTTGTCCTCCCTTATTTTTCGTCACCATAACAACAAACGTTGGCAGGTCGTCATTGGCTGATCCCAATCCGTAACTTAACCATGCACCTATGCTGGGTCGACCAGGGAATTGGGATCCGGTCTGAAGCATGGTCACTCCTGGCCCATGATTAATTGCTTCGGTATGCATTGATTTCACTACACACAACTCATCAGCAACCTTGGCCGTATGAGGCAAAATTTCGCTCATCCATTGACCGCTGGCACCGTGCTGCGAAAATTTAAAAGGGGACCCAGCGAGAGGGAAAGAAGACTGATTCCCAGACATGCCGGTTAACCTTTGCCCTTTCCTAACTTCTTCGGGCAACTGTTCACCATGACGCTCTTTTAATATAGGCTTATGATCATAGAGATCCATTTGGGAAGGCCCTCCGCTCTGAAAAAGGTAAATGACCCTTTTTGCCTTCGCTGGCAAATGAGTCTTTTGCTCGGCCCCAGCAGCGGAAGCATCGCCATTAGAAATCATTTCTGACATCGCAATGCCACCAAGCCCCATTCCAAACCGATTCAGAACTCCCCTGCGGCTCATGCCAAAAGTAGATTCTTCACCAACACATAAATGACGCTTCATATTTAAATACTATCTTAAAAAACAGAAATGATTTCAACCAAAGTTTAACTTTCTCAATCATATATAATAGTGATATCATTAATACATGATCCATAAAATAGCTCTATACGTCGCTTTAACGGCAATACCTTTTATATCATCTGCCGAAACAGAAAATAAAATCGATAAAAAGAAACTATATTCAGGGAAAAAAATCCAGGCACTCCTGATTACAGGTGGATGCTGTCACAATTACCCTTTTCAAGCCACTGCACTTACCTCAGGCATTGAGAAACAAGTGAACGTTGAATTTACTGTGATAAATGAAGGAGGCAAAGGAACCCGAGCACAAATCTCCTTATATGACGATCCTAAATGGGCAGATCCCTATGATGTTATTATCCATAATGAATGTTTTGCTGACACAGTCGATTCAGACTATATCCGCAAAATTACAAAGGCACATGAATCAGGAAAGCCAGCCCTTGTAATTCATTGTGCAATGCATACTTACCGTTCAGCAAAGATTGATGATTGGAAAAAATTCCTAGGAGTAACAAGCAAACGCCACGAACACAAAGCTCAATATCCTGTCATCCCTTTTGCTAAAAACCATCCAATTATGAATGGATTTCCTGAAAAGTGGGTCACACCTAAAGACGAACTTTATGTCATTGAAAAGCTATGGCCGAACAGTAAACCCCTTGCATTTTCAGTCAGCGAAAGGACCGGTAAAAAACACGCCGTAATATGGACCAATGAATTTGGTAAAGCTCGTGTATTTGGTACAACTTATGGCCACTCTGATGAAACATTCAAAGATCAAGTCTTTATTAATCTGCTAGCAAGAGGTCTGGTCTGGGCTGTCGGCAAGCTTTAATATTTAGCCACGCTTTCCCAAAAATTAAATAAAGCAGAACCCAAAACACCCAACGCTGCTGCATTTTCTTCAGGTATTGTCTTATCATGAGGCGAATCACCTACAGCAAGATATTTTTTTGCAGATTCTGGATCCTTTAAGAATCCATCTCTCTGTTCATTATAAAGCGATTCCATTAATTTGAGCTCTTTCTCTGATGGACTACGACTCGTTAGGTTAGTAAACATTTCGATTATAGTCGGGCCAATCTGACCCTCATTCTTTTGATATATTTTTTCACCAAATACCCTCGAAGCCTCATTAATTTGTGGGTCATTCAACATCACTAAGGCCTGCAGAGGAGTCGAAGTTCTTTCTCTTTTAACTCTGCAAACGTCTCTTTTAGATGCATCTAAAGCCATCATTACTGGAGCTGGCCCTGTCCTCTTCCAGAAAGTATATATACTCCTCCGATATAAGCCTTCGCCCTTGTCTCTTCCCATAGGTTTGAATGATTCTGCCACCTCGTACGGTTTAACAGGAGGTCCTCCAAGTTTTGCAGACAATAGCCCTGAAACTGCCAATGATTGGTCTCGTATCATCTCTGCAGAAAGTCTTGTGCGTGACATTCGGCTAATGAACCGGTTCTCAGGATCCTGAACTAATCTTTCCCTAGGCACGTCTGAACCTTGCTTATAAGCAGAAGAAGTTAAAATAAGACTTAATAGCTTCTTAACATCCCAACCAGAATCGATAAAATAATTAGACAACCAATCCAATAGTTCTGGATGAGTAGGAATCTGTCCTTGGCTACCAAAATCTTCAGGCGTCCTCACTAAACCTTCTCCGAAACACATTTGCCAAAACCGATTCACTGCGACTCTCGAAGTGAGAGGATTTTCTGGAGAAATTAACCATTCAGTGAGTTCCAAGCGGTTAGCACCTCCATCCCCAGGCAAAAAAGAGGGAGTACCAGCAAATACTTCCTTCCCACGCTTATCGTAAGCTCCACGCTCCAGTATATAAGATGGTTTAGGTTTGCCCAACTCACGCATTACCATAATCTCCTGCAATCCTTCCTGAAAATTTGCCAGATCAGCACGAGCCTTTTCCAAACGTTTCTTTTGTTCAAGAGATTTCATATCTATCGCCGAAGTATAAAATTCTAGGTCCGGGTCAAATTGATCTCCAGTTACCTGACTTATAACTTCGACCCGGGTAAGCTCTCTATTAAAAACTTTAAACTCATCAACCAATCCATTCTTGAATCCGCGGTCACGAAAACGCTCACCAATGGAAATATTGTCTCCACCACCACCAGTAATTCCCTTGTATAGATAATCACGAATAACATCACATTCAGCTTCAGCACCATTGATATATATTTTTAACCCTGACGATGAACTTGATCCGTCATTACTGACAGTCACATGAACCCATTCCCCAGCAGCTACCTGCTGTTTTGTTTTTATGCGCAATGCATTGCCAGGCCAAAAATGAATGAGCGACCAACTCAATTTTCCCTCTTCTATCAACAATTGGTAGCCCCTACTTCCTGAATCGGTCCAGGCTCTGGATCGATGAAAAACCACTGCCCTTTCTTTTACATCCGGAGTCTTCATCCATAATGAAATACTGAAAGGCTGATATCTTCTAAAATTACCAACTTTAGTTCCAAATGCATCGTCACCTGTAAGCTTAATTGCCTTACCAATTTTGCCAGGGACACTGGAATTACGCCCAAGATTTCCTTCAAAATCCTGATGAAACACCTGCCCCTTGACTTCGGATTTCGGGTCCGTTTTCAACCATTCTTGAAAACGTTCTTTCACATCTGGAATTATCGCATTTTCAGCAACTATCACTTTTTGCTTAAGTTCCTTAAGATTAGCCTTCTTCTGATCATCCATGATCCTCATCGTAGGAGTCGGAACAGCAGAGGTAAAATATGAGTAAAGACCAGATTCAGATATGTTCTGAAAGTACGAAAACAATTGGTAATATTCTTTCTGCGAAACAGGATCATATTTGTGATCATGGCAGCGTGCACATTCAAGCGTTAGCCCCAAGAAAGCCGTTCCAAATGTATGTAAACGATCAGCCACATACTCTACACGGAACTCTTCTTCAGTACTTCCCCCTTCTACTTTCTGAGGGTGCAGCCGGGAAAATGTCGTGGCCTGAATTTGCTGCTCAGTTGCATCCGGCAGCATGTCACCTGCTATTTGTTCCGTTATAAATTCACTATATGGCTTATTATCATTAAAAGCTGATATCACCCAATCGCGCCATGGCCACACAAAGCGATCTCGATCGACTTGGTATCCATAGGTGTCGGAATATCTAGCAACATCTAGCCAATGCGATGCCATTCTTTCTCCATAAGCGGTTTTAGTCAAATAGCGATCTACCATTTGAGAATAAGCGGCAGGAGAATCATCCTCAATATACTCTTTAACTTCTTCGGGACTTGGCGGCAAACCGGTCAAATCAAATGCTACTCTCCGAATTAATTTCTCCTTAGACGCCTCTGAAAGAAAATCCCAATCTAGATTCTTTAATTTATCTGATATGAAAGCATCTATAGGATGATCATTGTCTTTAGAATTTGGTTTCTTACTCGTTTTTATAGGAATAAAAGACCAGTGACCTTGCACTTTCCCTCCGCTTTCAATCCAATCTCTCAATATGGAAATCTCTTCCCCTGTGACGGAAAGTTTCGATTTGGGAGGAGGCATTTTCTCCTCTGGATCCGTAGAGGTAATTCTTGCAATGAGTTCTCCACTCTTTATTGCCTGATTAATCCCCTCTTGTGTATCAAGTCTAAGGTCACCCTTACGTTTACCTTTGTCTGGACCATGACAATGATAACAACGATCCGAAAGGATTGGTTTTACATCAAAATTATAAGTCACTTCAGCATCCAGAACTGTAGCGAAGGTTGAAAATGCAATTAAAAGTAAAACAATAAAATTCACAAATCAGGAAGAATAATAACTCAAGCACAGAAATAAAACCAGACAATTTAGATATAATGGAGAAGCTATTCTTACATATATGACCTAAGAAAAACACAAACTTATCTTAACCTGAAAGTATAATAGAGAATCAGTCGACACAGTGCCCTGATCTATCGTAAATAATTAACGTAATGAAGCTCCTACTATATATATCTTCCTTAATCATTCTCCAGTCATCTTACATTTTCGCCGAAGAAAGAAATATCGTTCTTTTTGTTACTGACGATCAAAGTCCTGATGCAGGTTGCTATGGAAACAAAAGAATTAAAATGCCGAACCTAGACAAACTAGCTTCGGATGGAACCCTCTTCAAACATGCCTTTGCGACAACTGCAAGTTGTTCAGCATCCAGATCTGTCATTTTGACTGGACTTCACAACCATCTGAATGGGCAATTCGGACACCAACACAATTACCATAAATTCTCATCCTTCCAAAACATTCAATCTCTCCCGGTCCTTCTAAACAGAAACGGTTACCGTACCGCTCGCATTGGAAAATTTCATGTGGCTCCAGAACCTGTTTATCACTTCGAAACAAAATTGAAAGGGAACTCAAGGAATGCCGTTCAAATGGCGAACCAATGCAAAGATTTTATTAGCTCAAAAGATGAACGCCCCTTCTTCCTGTATTTTGCAACTTCTGATCCACACAGGGGGGGAGGAACAGATAAAGGATCGCCTCACAAGCCAGACCTCTTTGGAAATAGACCTAACAAAGGGTCTCATCAAGGTGTCGATGAAGTGTTCTACAAACCTGAAGAAGTTGAAGTGCCTGATTTCTTACCTGACACTCCAACATGCAGAGCCGAGCTTGCACAGTACTATCAGTCTTGCTCCAGAATCGATCAAGGACTCGGTCAGCTCATTCATCTCCTAAAGCAAGCAGGTAAATATGATAAGACCTTAGTGATTTTCACTTCTGATCATGGTATCGCAATGCCAGGAGGAAAGACCACAGTTTATGAGCCTGGCTTGAGGGTACCTTTCGTCGTTAGAAATCCTTACATCAAAGAACGAGGACTAATTAATGATGCACTCATAAGTCATATTGATATCACTCCTTCAATACTGAACTTTGCCAATGCTTACGACTCGAAAACAAGAGGCCCTCTAAAGAAACTCATTAACTTTGATAGCGCAGAAAAACGGGCACCAGAAGAAAATAGAGGAAAAAAAATAGTTAAATTCCATGGCCGTTCGTGGATTCCCTTATTAAATAAAACAGAAACTACAGGATGGGATCAAATCGGAGCTTCTCATACATTTCATGAAATTCAGATGTATTACCCAATGAGGGTCATTCGTGATCGCAATTACAAACTCATCTGGAACATCGCACACCCGCTTCCATTTCCATTTGCAAGCGATCTCTGGGCCGCTCCAACATGGCAAGCACAATTCAAACAGGGACCAACAACAAAGTATGGGAAAAGGACAGTACAAGAATATATAAAAAGACCAGAATTTGAACTTTTTGACATGCGCAAGGATCCAAATGAGTCCAAAAATTTGGCAGCGGAAGCAAAACACTATGAATTACTACAAACTTACAAAGGAAAACTAAAAGAAATGCAGAAGCAAACTAATGATCCGTGGATCATTAAATGGAGATACGAATAATTTTCATTTACGCTTTACTCGAACCCCATCCACCCATACTGCTGCAACAATAATCCCTCCTATGAGCACCTTCTGCACCCAATCATCTACTCTTAGCATCACACATCCATTGTAGAGCACCGTAATTATAATAGCTCCAACCATAGAGCCAAAAACTGTTCCACGGCCACCGGCAAGTGAAGCTCCTCCAATGACAACTGCCGCGATAATGTCTAGCTCAAGAGCAACTGCAGTCGTTGGATCACCGTCACCTATTTCCGCATAAGACATCACTCCAGCCAAACCAAACATTGCCCCTCCAAGAGTAAAAATAAGAATGCGGTTTCGTATCACATTAATTCCCGAGTACCTTGCCGCCTCTTCATTGGCTCCAAGGGCATAGATGCGGCGGCCAAAAACTGAAAACCGCATTAAAATAACCATCAGCAAGAAAAGGAAAATATTAATCCAAACTCCATAAGCAAAGATCAGCCATTTAGGATTAGGCTCCCTCATCATTAGCGTTTTTAGAAAATTATCAGGCGACCTGACAACTGTCTCATCCGCGAACCCTTCTGCAAGGCCCCTTGCAACCAACATCATTCCCAGTGTCACGATAAATGGAGCGATGCCAAGGCGAGCCGATATCGCTCCGTTTAAAAATCCCACTCCCGCACCTACCATAATTGCAAAGACCACAGGCAAAGGAATGAACCCTCCTATAAAAACATTTCCATTACACCAATTCACTGCGTGAGCACATGAGACCGCGGTTAGGGCAACAACAGACCCAGCACTAAGATCAATTCCCCCGCTGACTATAATCATTGTCATCGCCAAAGCGCCTATACCAACGATGACAGTTTGCTTAAGGATCGTCTTTAAATTCTGAATCGATAAAAAATTGTCTACATTATCCGGGACATAAATAATTATCAGTAGAAGCAATAACAGAAATACGAAGATTAACCCACTGACCGGTATCAACAGAGCTAAGAAGTTCTTTCCATAGCCTTTAGCTAAACTAGAATCCACGGAACTTACGCCCTCTGTGCTTCGCATTTTTTCTTACTTCTGAGATGGATTCAGGAGCTCCTTTACCTCCTGAGAATCAATATTCTCCAAGTCCAGAAGCACAGCCCCAGTATCGACATCAGCCTCAAAAGATTCTCCTTTAATGGACGCTACAATATTTTTAACTGCAGTATATCCCATCCTGAAAGGATCCTGTACCGCAAGGGCTGATATTTTATTTTTTCTTAGAGCACTTAGCAAAGAATCATTAGTGTCAAATCCAACAAAAGAAATCTTTCCCGCTAGACCAGCTTCATCAAGCGCACGCAACATCCCTTGGGTAGTCGATTCGTTTGGTGTGAAAATGCCCTGAACGCTGTCACCAAACTGGTTTAATAAATTTTCTGAAGCCTTTAAGGCTTCATCAATTGAAACCCCACCACGCTGATCAATTGAGACCAATTTAATGTCTGGTGCCGATTCTTTTATCCCAGCAAGAAAACCTTCTTCCCTATTAGTAGTACTTGCATGATTCACGGCATGCCTAAGCATAATAACCTTTCCAGTATTATTCATTAATGAAGCGAGGCGCTTCCCACATTCCTTCCCGGCCCCAAAATTATTAGTCATGACATTGCTTACCACCGCTTCTGCCGCAGATTCATCAAGACCCGAATCCCATACAGCAACCTTGATTCCAGATTCATGCGCTTCCTTCACTGGGCGAACGAGGGCCTTGTCATCAAGTGGCGCAAGAGCAATCCCGTCGACTCGCTGAGTAATAAAATTTTCAACTACTTTTAGTTGGCCGGCCCTGTCACTTTCCTGTTGAGGCCCCTTCCATATTATTTCAACACCTAATTCCTCTCCTGCCCTTTTAGCTCCCGCTTCTCCTGATTTCCAAAATTCATGAGTAGTGCCCTTAGGGATAACAGCTATTCGCAATTGTTTATTACCCGATCCAGGATCAGTTTTATTGCAACCAACCAATGCAATGAAACAAAAAAGCAGAAAAGATGATAAATATCGTGTCATTTCATTAATCCAAGCCATTTGACGGCTTGAAATCAAGCCTTCGTGAGCACAAAGTTTATGTAAATGGCGAAAGAACTTAATTTTAAACAAGAACTCGTGGGTTGCTTTGGCTTCCCTGTGGCAGAAAATCCGACTCAGGCAATGATCGAACCCGCTTTCGATGCATTAAACCTCGATTGGCGGTACTTAACTCTTGAAGTAAGTCCAGAAAATCTCAAGAGAGCGGTTAACGGTGCAAGGGCCTTTGGATTCAAGGGCTTCAATTGCACAATCCCTCATAAAGTTGAGGTGATCCAATATCTTGATGGTCTTGGGGAATCTGCAGAATTAATGGGCGCAGTAAATTGTGTAGTCAATAGAAACGGGGAATTGATAGGTGAAAATACGGACGGAAAAGGATTCGTGTCATCGCTAAAACAAATCACCAATCCAAATGAAAAATCATGTGTTATTTTCGGAGCGGGTGGAGCAGCAAGAGCAATTAGCGTAGAAATGGCTATTGCTGGGTGCTCTAAAATAACAATAATCAACAGATCAGTTAATCGCGGTGAACAGCTCGTACAATTACTAAACACGAAAGTTAAAGATTCAATAAATAGCACATTCCATGCAGAATTTGTACACTGGGAGAACTGTTATCAAATCCCACAGGGCACTGAAGTCGTTATCAATGCAACTTCTATTGGTCTTTTTCCTGATATCGAAGCTCGTCTGAACATCGATTCAGAAAGCTTAACCGAAGAAATGGTAGTAGCAGACGTAATTCCAAACCCACCAAAAACACTATTTGTAAAGGATGCCACCGAAAGAGGCTGTAAAGTTATCGATGGCCTCGAAATGTTAGTGGCTCAGGGAGTGATTGGGATTGAATACTGGACAGGGCAAAGCCCTGACTCAGCAATCATGCGAAAAGGGCTTGAGGATGTATTTGGATCATCCTGAAAATTTAATGCCAATCCTATTATTTAAGATTCTTCATTCTCATCTTTAGTGTCACCTTCCTGACTACTCTGATGGAATTTCCTCTCCTTGGCAGCTACTGAACTATTACGTTTACGACCCAGCGTTCCATAAGCATACCAATAACCAAGCCCAAAGAAAAGCATCGCAGCAAGAGCAAGAATAAGCCCCATCTGGAAAAATAGGTATAACACGACAATAATAAGTTTAGTAGAAATGCGGAGATTGCAGTAGTCCCTTCAATTTGTCAATACCGCTAACTATTTGATTCATGCGCGGCTATTTATTCTTGCTTAATAATATAAATTGGTTTGTCAAAATCCGCGTCCAAATCATCAAACATCTGTAACCTCCTCATTGTTGGATAATTTTGCAGCGGCACCATCTTCCACGCTTTTTCAAACCCCAATCGATAACGCGATTTGGCTGTGTACTTACGATTAAATACTCCATAATGAGCAACTCGCAAAGTTTCATAAGGATAGTAGCCCTCCATCACTTCTTGCACCTCATACTCATATAAAATCAGACAACTCCTGTAAGTGACCGCTTTGACTCTAGGAATTTCAGTTTTAATTTTTAGGCGAAGATTGACATCAATTTCACCCCAAACAATTGTCGATGAGTCCACAGGTATCGCCTTCTTGACCTCAACATTCTTGGCACCAAAAGGCTCGTCAGGATCTAAAGCCCGGCGACCAACAGCATCATCCCCCGCGTAAATTAAAAAATCAGATACCACATGTTGAGCCCATTCTTTCGCTTCTGTCGGGCCATAATGAATGCCATCCGTTTCCGGATAAGGATCAACAAATTTAGTTACTTCTCGACTATCGAACACTCGTCCAAAGGGGCTGACGGCATCATTCATTATGCTACTCATTTCATCCTGAAGATCATAAGAAAATCGTTCAGGATGTGAAGAAGGTGGGGCAATCCAATAACAGCGTCTACCTCCTCTCACCGCTGCCTTTGCCATGTCTCTGCACAACCCTTCGACTACTGCAATATTATCAGATCTTTCTCGACGCTTTGAAAGCAAACTCGAATATAAATTAGTTCCAGTTTGAATAACAACGATATCGGGATTCCAATTTTCAACTAAAGACTCTACCTTTGGTACTGCTTTTATAACTTTCAGACGCCTATCCACTTTCGGAGTTTTTTCCCAAAATCCGATGTCAGAGGCTATCGGCTCATAACGACTCAGCCAATAGTAAGGAGTTGCACCACCAGCAACATATGTATACACCTCAAATCCAGCCTCCCTCAGCTTCATATCAAAAGAATTACCAAAAGCACCCATGCTCATTGAATCTCCTAAAAATAAAATACTCGTTGGCTTAGGAGGGCTTGTTGGCTTGGAAGGTTTTCTTTCTTTTTTGATCCGAGCTTTAAAACTTTTTTTAAGTTTCGATAAAATTCCTTTCCCTTGAACATCTTGCGGTGCCATGAAAAAGAATCCCGCGCAAAATACTGGGATGCAAAGCCATGTCCGGCTCAAAAGTTTTATAATCAAAGGGCCCATCAATTTAACCATTAGAGATTTAATGAATATTCACCTGCCAATCACTCAACAATCAAAATCTCATAAAAATATCTTTCATCGCATCCCATACTCACGCTGCATTTTTTTAACCTTCCCTCGCAGGGAAATCCTGGTCGCAGCTGACATTCGATCAATGAATAAAACACCATTTAAATGATCAGTTTCATGCTGAATAGCTCGTGAAAGCAAACCGTCCGTCTCAATTGTAACTTCATTCCCATTCATTAGTAGAACTTTAGCTTTCACTTCATAGGGCCTAGTAACTTCTCCGCGTATTTCTGGAAAACTAAGGCACCCTTCACTCATCACATCTTGTTCACCATCAAATTCGAGCTCCGGATTGACAAAGACCAGAGGCATCATATCAAGAAGATCAACGTCCTTACCATCTACTCTCAAATAGCTAATGCATTCTGGATCATGCGAAACGTCCACGACTGCCAATTGAATCGGAATGCCAATCTGCGGAGCTGCCAAGCCAATCCCCTCAGCAGACACCATTGTTTCGAGCATATCATCCACCAAAGAGCTAATATCCTCAGAGAAATCCTTAACTAAATCACACTTTTTACGCAATACAGGATCACCAAATATAACAATTTCACGAATCACGGTTGTGTAGAATTATTCTGTTTATCAATTAGAATGCGCGCTGGAACATCCTTAACCGGATATCCGGCCCGAGTCAAAGCATCCCATGCGGCAACAAGACTTTTAAGTGGAGCCCTCTCATCAGCTCTGAGCTCTAGACCAAGGTCCGGCCGTTCTTGCTTTAGACGCTTAAGCCTCGTTGCCAATTGATTTTGAGGAACGTCCTCCGAACCAAGAATCAATTTAGAATCCGCAGTAAGAGCAAGTTCAATCCTTGATTCAGCTTCAACCTTTTTAGCCAAAGAACTCGCTTTAGGAAGAGTAATACTGGCAAAAGCCTTATCTTCTTTGGGAGCAGAAGTGAGTATGAAATAAATTAATAGAATCGCTAAAATATCAATTAGAGAAACTATGGGAACTAGGGGCCTAGTAGAACGCTTACTAACAAAATTCATTAGCTCTAATTATTTACTCCTTATTTTTCCTTGTCCCCTACTAACCCCTTGAGTTTAGAATAAAGTATTTCGGAGGGATTTTTATAGAAAGCTGAAATTAGATTGTCGGTGAGAACTTCCATACGAACACCCATTCTTTCTAATTTCTTTGTAAAATAACTGTGCGCGATCACTGTAGGAACAGCAACAGCCAGGCCCGCTATTGTTGTATTTAAAGCTTCTGCAATACCACTAGAAACTTGCACACGAGAGCTTCCAGATCCCTCAGCATCAATATTACTAAAAACCCCCACGAGACCCGAAACGGTTCCCAATAGACCGAGTAAAGGAGCAATCGTTATCACGACCTCTAGAAGAGCAATTCCTCTTTCCAAAACCACAATCTCCTCTCGTGCCCTCGCTTCGGCAGTTGATGATGATTCTATACGGCTCGAAGGAGCGCCTTCGATGACGCCTAAGCCAATGCGAGAAAGAGCTGACCGGTTCGATTTCAAGCAATTGACCAGATTTATAACATTATCTGTCTCAATGTACTTCTGGGCTCCGTTCATTGCTTCCTGAACCTTTTTGGGCACTACTCGCTGTTCCCTCAAGGAAATCAACTTCATTAGTATGACAGTCAGTGATAGAAAAGACAGTAACAGAAGGCAAAACATAAAGACGCCTCCATCCATGAGAAACTTGTATACAGAATTTAATGAATTTGGTAATTCAGATATAAAGCCGACGTAATACATGTATTCAGTTAGTATATAATAATCTCATACTCAAATTCCATCCTACCGTCCTGAGTCAATTCAATGAGATCTCTTGGCACAGGAGGAATATCTGCCCGGAGTATACCGCTAATCGAGAAATCAACCATAACTGGATCAGCATCGTTGCGAAGAAGTCTAATATCAACTATATCGCCCTTCTCATTAACCCAAAATCTAACCTTTAAAGAACCAAATTTTACAAAATCAGCATGGGCAGTTCGTGCGCGATGCCAACTCTTCTGGACCGCCAAATCGACCTTCTTCTTGTAATGGCCCAATACCGTTTCTTCCACATCCAAAGCCGCCTTCCCAAGATTACTTAATTTCCCAATGCTCTTTTTTTTAGGTGAATGGACCTGAAAGGCTTTTTTCTGTTCCTCATGAACAGGGACCCTTTCATTTAATTGGTTCGAGGAATCTAATTCCTCAGTCACTAAAGATTCCTTGCTATCTTCGGCGACAAATTCAGATTCGTTATTTTTTTGAAGCTCATTTGAATCAGAATTATTGCTGCTGTTTTTTTTGTTTAACTCCGCCTCGATGAGGTCTTTTTCTTCGATTTCTGGTTCCTTAATCAAAGTTTCAGAAAACAATTCGGTCGGTTCTTCTTCTTCAGCCTCAGATCTTTCATTTCTACTCTCATCATTCTTTTCCTCAGAGTTAGAATTTACACTAATTTGTTTCTCTGGTGCCCATTGAGGGAGGATCGGTAGAAAGTCCGCATCCTCTTCTTCTCCATCCACATAATCCTTTTGGGCAAGGTCCCCAAATGGAAGATCTCTCCCATCAATATTTGGAACATTATCTTCTCCCTCATCAGAAGGTTGCGTATCACTTGCAGCCAAAGTATTGCGATCAGATTCTAAATCCGTATTAGAGGGAGCAACCGTCGAAGGGCTATTGGATTCAGTCCTTATATAATCTTTTTCCTTTTTAAGGTCATCTGGATCATCACGGATAAACATTTCCGGCAACAAAACTATTAATTCTTCTTCCTCCTCGCCTCTGATATCCATTTTCAATTCTACCGAGCCCTCTACACCTGGCTGAGTAGAGGCCACTGCAAAATGATATAAAGTTTCTGGCTCAGCAAAGAACACCAATGATTTACTCTCCGCCTCTTGACGAGATGTAACTTTGACCAAAGTTTCCATCATAGATCCCCTGTAAACTCCCACCACATCTTCAAAATCAATCGAATCCACATTTAATTCAACCTCACACTCTTCTAGTGCATTCCATTTCCACCAAACTGATCCACCGATAGACACTCCACCATGGACTGGCTCACCAAGCTCACGGGACGCATATGTAAAATCAGAAAAAGAAGATAAACTATAACCAGAACCTAAATCCAACGCATTCTTAAAATCATCATTACCCGGCGGCAGAGAACGCTTATAGGCAAGCATCGTTGTAATTCCAAAAGCAAAAAGCAAATGCAAAACAACAGACCCAAAGACAGCAAATCTTATTTGTTGCCTAATTATCATCAGAACCACACTAAATAAATACTCTCCATATAAGCAGAAATCATCATTCTCTTATTGCTCTACATTGCCACCTTTCATGAAACATATCAACGAAGTAAAGTCCGAATCCCACTGGCTATTTCACGAAGTAGCTCAAATGCTCGAGCTCTAAAGCCAAATCAACAGAATTGACAATAACATTATCGGGAGTCTTCAATACGGTCGGAGAAAAATTAAGGAATGCTTGAACTCCTACCTGAACGAGATTATTTGCCACTTCTTGGGCTGTTTCTGGAGGAACAGCCAAGATAGCAATCTTAACATTATTCTCATTAACGTATTGAGCCATTACGGAAGCATCCATTACTGGCACATTCGCCTTCACTAACTTGGCACGATTCGGATCAGCTTCAAAAGCAGCAGAAATTTCAAATCCCTCTTTAACAAAACCGCTATACCTTAGAAGCGCCGCGCCCAAATTACCAACTCCCACTAAAATAACAGGTACTAGACTATTGGTTCCTAAGACTCCTGTAATAACTTCAATCAATGCTTCAACGTTATAGCCTAGTCCCCGAGTTCCAAATTGCCCAAAATGCGCTAAGTCTTTCCGTAACTGAGTTGATTTCACACCAGCAGCTTTTGCCAGAGCATTAGAAGAAACAGTTTCAAGACCATTCTCTCTGAGCCTCTCGAGGCAACGCTGGTAAATCGATAATCTATAAATCGATTTCCTCGGTATGTCAGTTTGTGAAGACATCTACCTGATAATGTGATTTTTCTCAATTAAATCTCATTGTGACGACCCAACGCAAGCCCAAAAAATAGATCTGCTCCCGACTATCATTCCGCTAACTCAAAAACGGAACAATTTAATTAAGCTATTTCAATTTACTATTCTTAAGAATAGGACTCTTCAACGCGCTTAGCCACGTCTCTATAATCATAGTCCGCATTGTAAATTTCCTTGAAACTTTCAAGAGATTTATCCTTGTCGCCTAACTTGTTATATACCAATCCAAGATTAAATAAAATCTCCTTCTTTGTATTATCCATGGCAAAGAGCTCTCCATTAGCATCGTTCAGAGAACTGACAGCCAAGTCATACATTTTCATTTCATCATAGCACCGCCCAAGCATTAGCATAGAGCGGATACGAATGTGGGGATTGTTTTTCGCTTTCTGAAGATGAGGGATCGCTTCTCGGTATTGCCCAGCTGTAAATAAATGTGCACCAAGATCAAAACGAAGCTGTGGATCAGTCGGATTACGTTCAACTCGAATTTCAGCTTCTTTAATTTGCTGCTCAATCGAAGCATTCTTCAGTTCATCTAGTTGTGCCTTCTTATCTTCAACCTCGTCTCCTCCTCCTTCAATATCCGATTCTAAATTCTTAATCTTTTGGGCCCTTAAATTATCTTTAGCATCTTCAGCTTTACGCTGAAGCGTTTCGTCAGATTCACTCAATGAAAAAGCATACTCATAATAAGATGCCGAATTCTCCCAATCTTCTAACCTCTCATACAGATCCGCTATCTTCTTAACAACATCAAGGTTCTGAGGGTCATCCGAATATTGAGCTCCGAGATCTGCAAGCTGGGCTTCCATCTGCTCCTTAGTTGCACCAATCCTTGCAGCGCTCTCAAGACTCTGAGCCTCATCCTGATCCTTGAGAAGATCCTTAAAGGAACGATCCGCAAGGCCCCACCCACCTTTAGCCATTGTTGCCTGCGCGGAAGCATCCTTCGCTTTTTTCCGAGCATCCCCATCAGAAGGATCTGACTGAACTATTTGATCATAAATCTTAGCAGCTTCTGTCCCATCCCCTTGAGCCAAGTAATGATCACCAAGCTTATGAAGGTTTTTGGAATTACTTGGATGACCTTCACGGATAGTTTCTAATCCGAAAGTGGCAACTTCAGGAATTGCTAAAGCCATAAAGGCTTCATAAAAGAGGGTATTTGCTTCAACATTATATGGATCGCTATCTAATTTTTTTTCTATTTCCTCAATGGCCCCAAGAGGATCCTTCTTAATTTTATTCTTAACCTTCATCATCCCTCCCGAAAGAAGACTCTTGCCTTTCTTACCAGATGTACGCCACCTCGCACCTTGAGCCGCTCTTAATATTTCCCGCCCCTTCAAGAAAGTAGGTTCTTCTTTCAATATATTATGAAGAATGCTCAAAGCATAATCGTAATTCGATAACTCAATAGCACTTTGAGCCTTAAGAAAAAGTGTAACTTGTTTGGGATCGAGCTGCTCTTCTGTAATGAGCTCTTTAGGTGCATCCATATTCAATTCTGGGGGTTTATTTTGGGAGTATACGGAAAAATTAAAATAATAGTTTGGAGCAGAATTTAGCCTCTTACTGATAGATCATGCAAGGCATCTAATATCATTTTTACTCCTTTCCTAAATTTACCAATTTGGACTACTAAAATGAACATTTATTATAACCAATTGCCTTATAATTATTAGTATCAGATACAATCCCTCAAAAAGATAAAAAATATACTAATATTATAGACATTTAATGATTTCCGCTTAACTCACGGCAAATGGCTTAAAGTAAGTTAATAATGCTGGTTGCGTGAAGTTTTGACTGTGGTTCAATATTTAAATGATTAAGAGATTCAAACTATTCCTTATTTTTCTCCTTTTGTTGTTTTCGATTGCAGCAAAACGCAAAGATTCTGGAACGATCAGTTTTTATCTTGAATCCGCAGAATCTGAGGCTCAAAAAGACACTGTTAAGGTTAATATCAATTCCAAAGTACATCAGGTACTCATTAAGCCCATTTTCAAGCAAAAAGATGTAGAAGGATTTTATCCGTTCCTCACTGAGAAGGGTGAAAGTTTTGGTATCTCCTTCAAACTAAAAAAGAAAGCAGCTACAGAGTTACAAACTCTTTCAACTGTTGCTACAAGACGAAAAATTTTTACCGTGTTTGGAAATGATCCCATTGATTTTGTTGTAATCGATGGGCCCATATCCCATGGATATCTTACTTGCTGGAAAGGATTTAATGAAAAACACATAGAAAGATTTAAAGATGCAGGCCTGCGACTAATTACGCCAAAAAAAGAAGGCCCGACTATAAATCCACCACCTGCCATCGATTGATCTGAATTGCTTTCGAATTAATCAAGCAAACACTTCATGCACATCGGAACGCATTTAATAATGTTGGTCAGAATATCCTCATTAATTTTTTGGTTCGGTTTATCGATAATATGTGAAGCTCAATACAAACGACTCGAACTAGTATTAGCGACTCCGAACAAAGCTATATTTGGTCCGGACATTTCTCAGTTTTATATGTACACAAACCGGTCCTTTGAGGGGCAGCCAAGTAAACCTTGGCAAGGTGGAAAATATGGTTATGTGCGAAATCCAAAAAGAACTGCATCGGGTATAATATATTCTAAATTTCATGAAGGCGTCGACATTAGACCGATCGAAAGAAATTCAAGAGGAGTTCCATTGGATAAAGTATGCTCAATCGCTTCAGGTAAAGTGATACATGCAAGCCGATCAGCAGGAGCAAGTAACTACGGTCGCTACGTGGTAATAGAGCACGATTGGGGCTATGGTAAGTTTTATAGCCTTTATGCTCACCTCGCAGACATTTCTTGCCAAGTCGGGCAATCAGTCAGACCAGGGACAAGCATTGCTACGCTTGGATACACTGGCGACGGAATCGACAGGACCCGTGCTCATTTGCATCTGGAACTCAATTTGATGATCAGTCGAAACTTTGAGAGGTGGTATCGTAGACACTATGTCGCGCCGAACAAACATGGGCTCTACAATGGAATTAATCTTGCCGGGATTGATATTTCAAGACTGTACAAAGAGCATCAAAAGAATCCCTCGATAACTTTACCGCAATTCATTAAAACAACTCGCCCGTACTGGAAATTATTAGTTCCAAATAAAGGTATGCCGTTAATCATGAAGTCTTACCCTTGGCTAGCAAAGAACATGGCAAATGCCACCAATAATCCATCATGGGAAATTACAATGAGCCGATCAGGAATTCCACTCAGCATCAGTCCTCATAATAAAAAAGTGAACTCACCTACAATTAGTTGGGTCGAATATTCAGCCACTCCTCACTCATGGAACACTAGATCTCGACTCACTGGAAGCAAAGACAAAGCCAAATTAACGGCGAGTGGATTGCGTTTTGTTCAGCTCCTAATGGAAAAATAAAACAGTAATAATTTAATTACTAATTTCTCTAATCAATAGACGGTTGAGGCGAATACCATCATAAAAGTTCTTGATAAGAAAATTTTCGTTTGGAGCATGGATCTGGCAATCGGGCAAGGCAAGGCCAAGCAACAAAGTGTCAACTCCTAATACATCCTTGAAGGTCTGAACGATAGGAATACTTCCTCCCTCACGTATAAGAGCCGGCTCACAACCAAAAGTTTCCCTAAGAGCATTTTGAGCAGCTTTACCATAAACAGACTGTGGATCCATTAGGTAAGATTTCCCGCTATGTCCAAATTCGCATTCCATTCTAGTGCCAGGAGTAAGATGTGATTCTAGGTGCTCTCGAACAAGTTTTAGTATATTTTCAGGTTCTTGATCAGGAACCAGTCTGAAAGAAAGCTTAGCGAAACTCTTGGAAGGGATCACAGTCTTCGACCCTTCTCCCTGATAACCACCGCCTATGCCATTCACCTCAGCAGTGGGGCGGGCCCATCTCCTTTCGGCATCGGTGAACCCTTTTTCACCAAATAATTCACTGGATCCTGTGAGCTCTAGTGTCTCAGCTTCATTGACAGGAAGCCCTGCCCAGGAATCCTTCTCCCATTCTTGGATTTCTCTTACATCATCATAGAAACCCTCCACTTTTATCTTACCGTCAGAATCATGAAGACTTGAAATGAGTTTTGCTATAACCGTCGATGGATTTGCTATGGATCCTCCAAATACCCCAGAATGCAAATCAGTTGAAGGACCATGAACTGTAACTTCCATGCAGGTAATGCCTCTTAATCCATAAGTGAAAGTACCAATTCCAGGCCCTATCATTCCTGTATCTGAAACAGCTATAACATCACACTCGAGTTCGTCCCGATACTTTTCCAGAAATGGCCCGAGGTTTGGGCTACCTATCTCTTCTTCACCCTCAACGAGTAAAATAACGTTCACAGGTAACTCACCTTCTTCATTAATTATTTCACCTAAACCTAGTAAGTGAGCAAGGTTCTGCCCCTTATTGTCCGTGGAACCTCTAGCATAAATTTTACCATCATCAATCCGTGGCTCAAATGGAGGCGATTCCCAAAGATCAATCGGATCAGCTGGTTGAACGTCATAATGCCCATAAATCATGATCGTTGGGAGCCCTTCACGATGCTCATTCTTTCCTATTACTATCGGGTGCCCCGGCGTCTCATGGATCTGAGCCTCAAGGCCCTTATCGATCATTTTTTTTCTGAGCCATTCCGCACAATCCTTTACATCTTTGGAATAAGAACTGTCTGTAGAAATACTGGGGAACTTTAGATATGTAATTAAATCTTCAAGGTGCTCATCATTCATAATTAATACCAATACACTAAATTAAAATTTATTACCAATAGCCTCTCTTTGCACGTTCTGCTGCCTGCAAATTCTGATAAGCAAGGAACCCAAAAAGAACCATTCCAAATAGAAATCCCAGCTGCATTAAAATGACCCCTGCCACAAAAGCAGTGAAGGCTCCTATTTGCCCACGAAGCACTGGCTTCTTATCATGCATGATATGCCCAAGTAATTGGCCGCCATCCAATGGCATAATGGGGAGAAGATTCAAGAAAGACCAAAAAGTATTGAGATAACACATATTCATTAAAAAAATATACAAATAAACACCTCCAGCTGATTTCCAGTTAATCGGAAAAAATCCCATAACATATAAAAGTAAAAGCCCATAACATATTAGTGCCATAAGAAATCCAAATAAGGGACCAGCAATAGTAATTATAATTTTTTGTTTCCTTGTGTAGTGACCATGCACGGACGCCATCCCGCCCATCCCATGAATAAAAACACTTGGCCTTCCTCCGTACCGCCGATAAGCGAATGCATGACCCAATTCATGGCCAAGAATCGAAATAAAAAAAACGATAACAAGTATTAATAAGGTCCGTGCCTGTTCGACTGGATCTCCGCCCCCACCTGCACCAAATAGAATCGGTATTACCCAGAAGGACCAATGAATAGAGATCGGAAAACCAAATAAACGGAAACGCAACGTTCCCGGCTGATTTGGATCTGTTCTGAAAAACATCTTCGCAAATAATTTACAGCAAAGCGAAGATAAGTTTTCTTAATCGCAGTCTAGATGC
>Ga0163108_10000360_pt1 | contig 33963 bp, 31 predicted proteins | sample Fk1155metaG_FD_109644 | JGI IMG/M metagenome (GOLD analysis project Ga0163108, IMG submission 109644) | Marine microbial communities from the Central Pacific Ocean - Fk160115 155m metaG | ecosystem: Environmental > Aquatic > Marine > Oceanic > Photic zone | place: The Central Pacific Ocean...
CAAAATTATCACAACTTGAAGGGTTAGCAATCAAAGCACCAGACTTTAAAGTCTGTACAGTTTGGTTAACAATTTTTTGATTGAAATTTTCATCTGAAGTTAAATTTGCTGAAATGTTTTTTCCATGCCAAGCTTTATTGTCAAAAATTTGAGTTGAAAGATTTTTCTTTACCAACTTTTGTTCCATAAACTCTTTTTTTGCAGCATAAGTTTGAATCTGACCAACTTCAGTTTCGTATAAACTGATAATCAAGGGAGTCATTAAAAAACACAAAATAAAAGACATTAAGACCATAAAGTACCCTTTTTTATTTTTAGTTTTATTCGAAAAACCACTTAAATCAATATTGGCTTCTTTAACGTAGTTTGGAATTATTTGTTCACAATCTTTTAAATTCACATTCCCATCTATGAAAGCTTTTAAAAATACATCTAAGTTATATTCAATGGGATTAAATTCAAAATTCAAATCGAGTTTTTCAATTTGCTTCTTAGATACCTCTGCTAAGTACTTTTGATTCGGAATTTCTTTGAAATTTAGTAGTTTTATTTCACCATTCATTAATCGATAAAATTCACTGCCACCTGCCGACAGTAGTAGTTTTTCTTCTGAACCACAAAAATAATTAAGATAATTTAGAGTATCAATTTCAAAAAGCACACAATTAGTTTGAGATTTTAAAGTATTTGCAATTATCACTCCTATTCTGACAGCCGTAAAACTTCCTGGACCCTTAACACAAACAATCTTTTTAATATCAAAAACAGTTTTGCCAATTTTATCTAAAATTTGATTTAGAGAATTTAGAATAAATTCAGAATCATTCTTTTGGTGTAGGCTTGAATTATATTCAACTTTTCCATCCCAAATTAAGCAAATTTCGATCTTTTGAGTACATGTGTTTATACCAAGAATCATTTGAAAGTTTTTATATTAGTACCTGGCAGGTAGTATTTTATTATCTCTTGAAATTTATAATTTTTCAAGGCCATATTTTTCGATCCACATCCTGAAATTCCAACTCCATGCCCCTTAAATTCAGTTTTCGGACAGTCGTCTTTTACGGATTGAAGGTATGGAGTGTTGTTCCATCCCCAAACTTCTTTAGCGGATTTTGTATAGCCATTTGATTGGCTAAAGTAGGGAACTTTAATAACTTTATTATTGTATGTCACCATTTGCCCTTGAGTGTTGATAACTTCCTTAATTACATTTGGAGCTCTTTTTTCAAATCCATATCCTAAATATTTTTGGGAAACATTTGGATCATCATCTAAATTATATTTTTTTCCAGCGAACTTAGTACCATCTGTTATATAGTGATAAGCATAACTTCTAGCTGCCACCACAATTGTTTTTATTTTTTCTGGATGTTCAAAGTCTGAAATCTCAGCTAGACCCTTTAAATAACTTTCAAGACCAAGTTTGTTCACGACTTCAAGTTTTTGCTTGTTAGCCGAAATTTTTATTCCACCTCTAAATTGATTATCGTTTAAAGATAAATTAAAGGCTGGACGATTTTCATAGTTTAAGAGAGTTGTAATGTTTTCATCTGATCCAATTATCTCAAGTCGGTTAGCAGGCGATCTTTTTCCATTGATGGTAATTATCATTCCTTTATTTAAGGCTCTGACTTTTACAATTTGATTGGCTTTAAGTTTTTGTATCCGAGAATTTATCTTTAAATCAACATTTTTAGATGTTTTAAATTCTAAATTTGACATATTAACTTTTGAAAGAAGAATACTAATATCGTCTTTTTTTAGTTTTCCAATATTCGATGTTTTAGTTGGTGTTTTATTTACTTTCGTAGTTTTCTTTACTTTTGATTTTTCATTAAAGTTTATATCACCTTTATAAACAATTTTAGATCCAGATTTTAGCTCATAGTTAAGTGTACTTTTTTGAAGATTATTGTATTTGACTCTAAAAAATACATTGTAGTTTTTTCCTATCTTTACAATTCTAGCTTTTCTTAAGAGCACATCTTTCTGATCAACTTTAAATGTTGGTCTTTTAAGACTAGAAATAGGGAAGTCTAACTTAACACTTATATACGAACTTTTACCTTTTTTAATATCAAAGTTTTTACTTTTAACTTTTGAAGTTACTGTTCTGGTTTTTGGAAACTTAATCTGAAGGCCTTTGTTGTTCAATGCACCTTGCTCATTAAATACATTCAAAAAAACATTTCCTTTATATTTTTTTAAATTATTAACTTCAATTTTGATTTTCTTTTTTTGATTTTTCTTTAGAACAAACCGACTAGGGGAGACTTTAAAATCCGGAAAATTATTTTTAGAATTGTAATCCATAATTGCTAATTCTAAATCGGTAATCGTTTTTTTGCTAGTATTTGTAAGTTCTAACTCTAAATTACATTTTTTAGTTTTGCAGTTTAAGCTTTCTTTTGAAAATTTAACCTCTGCTTTAGAAGCAAAAGCATTTACAGGTAGCTGTAAATTAAGATCTTTATTAAAAGATAAAACTAAAGATTGATTTTGTAAGTCTTTTAAAGCTCTTAATTTAACTTTAAGTTCATATTTATTCTTGGATTTTTTTCGAAAACTTGAAATTGAAGATTTAAGATTTTTAAGATTTTTAAATTTTGGTTTTGCTAAATCTTTCTTCGGATTGTTGTGTATTATTTCGTATGTTTTAATATAATTTTTACCAACTTCAAGATTTAAAATACTTCCTTTTTTATTTATATCTAAGCTGGATATATTTTTTGTGTATTCATTGTCTAACTTACCAAGTCTTGATGAAATTTTCTGTTTTATGTTTGGAATTTTTTCATATAAATACTTTCCAGGACAAAGCGTATGGTCATTGTCTTTATGGCCTTGGATTACATCATAGGTTTTTCCTTTAACTGTGAACTTTCCATTAGGATCTAAATTAAATTTATGAGCCTTTAATGCGATTAAATCAGACAGCGAATTAATTAAAGATAATTTTGGTTTGTTTTCCTCAAAGTTTCCCATTACAGCAATTCCAATTGCATGCTTATTTAATGTTTTAGAGTGGCCTCCAACCACAACATCTCCACCAAACTTACCTTCATAAACATTACCATTTTGATCCATTAGATAATGATATCCAATATCTCCCCAGCCCCTAACTTTAGTATGGTAGGTATAGATATTATTAAGAGCTTGTTTTGGTTTGTTTAAAAGTTTAGTTGATGCAGTGTGGTGAATGATAACACTATCTACGTTTTCAAGATAATTCACTGGCCATGTATACCACTTCCCATTTTCTTTGAAATCTATAGCTGATACATCTTTTGTATTCCACTTTGAAACATATGAAAGATTATTTAAATTTCCTAATTTAGATGATGATCTATATGGAGTACTATTTTTAAGCCAAGAGCTTCTTTTTATAACATCATCCTCTTTGAAATTTTTACCTAAAAAACTAACTAAATTATTGTTTTTAGAACTATTAGATTTTTCAAAAAAACTTATTTCAAAATCCAAATCGGAAGATTTATTGATAATAATTTTTTTAGTATCAAAAGTGTTAACTAAGAAGTATTCGTATTCATCTAATGAAGGTGTATCGTGATCTTTTTCTAGATGTAGATGCTCTCTATAGTTATTTTCATTGACTACTGTTATATCAAGATCATGAAGATCTGAATGTTTAGACTTAATAACCATTCCAGAACTTTTAATATCAAAAGACATATCTTCACCGATTTCTAGATCAGAAGAGATGATTTTTAAATCCATTAAATCAGCATAACTCAAATTAAAAATTAGTAGAGCAAAAATAAAAATTAATTTTTTCATAGGCTTTTTTTATATTATAACAAAATCTAGGTCTAAAACTAATTAAAATCTATTTCTTAAAATTAAATATCATCTCCATGTTGACAGACTTGTTTTTTAGATTATAGTCGAGTCTTAAGGTTTAATTCAAGTCCTGTAAAAACATTTAAATATTATTTATGATTAGTTTTTTTTTAGAAAAATATATGACTATCAAATACACGGATGTTGCGAATCAGTATGCAAGTCAGTATTTAACTAATCAAAGCCAAGAAGATGTATTTGCGAAGATTGAAACAGTTTTGCAAAATACAGAGTTTTATCATGGTACCGGAAGATATGCTTATGAAATCATAAACGAGTCTAAGTATGAAGGAACTTCAAATCAAGCGATAGATATTTTAGAAAAAATCTTAACTGAAGGTATTAATCCTAATAAGGACTTGTTTAATGATGATTTATTTTTGGAAGCTAGTAAAAATACAATTTCTCTTAGCAAAAACAGAACCTATGCCAAGCTTTATGCAATGTTATTTATGGATCAAAATCAAAAACTAGATTTTCAGTTTTTAAGTCAAAAGTTTCTTTGGTTTATGTTTTTATTTTTAATTTCAAAGAAAATATTATTCAAAACATCGAAAAAGATTCTTAAAAAAAGTTATTTAAAAAGATTAGAAGCTAAAAATAATCCTAAATCTTTTGATGTTAACTTATGGTCGAGTACATTTAGAAATGACAATAAATACAGAGGAAAAAGTCTGAGTTTATTACTTAATGGTAATTCTACTATTCATGAAAATTATCCTGTTGTATTGGGAGTTAAGAGAAATCAAATTCAGACTTTAAATTTAGATAATCAACCTCATTTTAAAATTTTTGAATCCAGAACAGATAGATCTATTCTTCCTGAAAACCTAAGTCACATACAGGTTCCATTTAAAAATATAGATGAAACTCAAAGTTTAATCTCAAAATTTGATTTAGATATTCCAATTCTTCCTTTTGAGTATTTAGAGTTATATAATTTTCATTTAGGTCTAAGTCAAATTCTTGAAGGTGATTGTTAAAATTAGATTGCGAAAAAAAACAAAATTAGTTAATTTATATCTAATTATTACTTAATTTTAATAGTATGAAAGTATTAAGTTCAAAGGAGTTTAAAGAATACATTCAAAACTCAAAAGTACCAGTGTTGGTTGATTTCTTTGCTGATTGGTGTGGACCATGCCAAATGCTTACTCCAGTTTTAAAGCAATTAGCTGAAGAAGTAGATGGGAAGTACGATATCGTTAAAGTAGATATAGATGAGTCAGAAGACATTGCTACTGAACTTGGAATTACATCGATTCCAACGTTAATCACTTATAAAAATGGTGAAATTGCTGATAGAATGGCTGGTTTCCAATCAAAAGATGCAATCTTAGCTAAATTAGAATCACTCTAGTTCCATAGCTTTTTTACGAGCTTCGGTATCACAATATTCATTTTCCGGATGATTGTTGTGAGCTTTAACCCAATGCCAACCTAATTTGTTGGCATTTTTTTTACAGTTCATAATAGCTAAATCTATTTCCTGCCAAATGTCTAAATTTGCTTTTCTTTTCCATCCTTTTGAAAGAGTGCTAATTACTAAGTTTGAGTCGCTATAAAAATCAATTTGAGAATCGGAAATTTCCTTAAGATTTAAAAAGATAATTGCTTTTAAAATAGCCATCATTTCCATTCTGTTATTTGTGGTAGCTGGTTGATTTCCTACTAAAGAAACTTCCGTAACTTTTTCACCATCTTTAAATTTCTGAAGTAATGCGCAGTAACCACCATTTCCAGGGTTTTTTAAGCAACTTCCATCTGTATAAACTTTGATTTGAAACATTCAATAAAATTAATTTCATTTATTATTACAAATTAAAATTAAACGCGCAATTTAAAGTATTGTTTTTTTTATTAAAATCTCATAGAATAAGCCAAAATAACATATAAATATGAGTCTTCAAATAGGAATTGTAGGACTTCCTAACGTTGGGAAATCTACTTTGTTTAATGCCCTAACTAAATCCCACTCTGCCGAAAGTGCAAATTACCCTTTCTGTACAATTGATCCAAATGTAGGAATTGTTGAAGTTCCAGATTTTCGATTACATTCAATTTCAGAATTCATAAAACCAGAGAAAGAAGTTCCAGCTATTATAGAATTTGTAGATATTGCAGGGTTAGTTGAGGGAGCATCCAAAGGCGAAGGACTTGGGAATAAATTTTTAAGTCATATTAGACAAGTTGATGCAATTGCTCATGTAGTTAGAGTTTTTGAAGATGATGATATTCACCATGTTAGTGGATCAATAGACCCAAACAGAGATAAAGAAATCATTGAAACCGAATTAATTTTAGCAGATTTACAAACAGTAGAGAAAAGACTATCTAAAGCAAAATCTGAAACAAAAAGTGGTAACAAAGAAAAGGTAGCCTACGCTAGTATTATCGAAAGATTATTCCAACATTTAGCCGATGGTAACAAAGTAAATTCTTTTGAATGTACAGAATCAGAACACGAACAACTTCATGATCTACATCTTTTGACTGATAAGCCTTTTATTTATGTTGTAAATAGCAAAGAAGATGAAGTTGCAAATTTAGATTTAGCTGCAATTAGAAGTCAATTGTCTTTAGATGATAATGATACTTTAGTACCAGTTTCTGCTAAATTAGAATCAGATCTACTTTCTTTCTCAGAAGAAGAAGCAAAAGATTTTTTAACTGAAATGGGATTAACAGAGCCAACTTTAAATAGTTTAATTAGAGAAGCTTACAATGTTTTAGGTCTTCAAACTTATTTTACTGCAGGAGTGAAAGAGGTAAGAGCTTGGACTGTTAAAAAGGGAGCTACAGCTCCAAACGCAGCTGGAGTAATTCATACGGATTTTGAAAAAGGATTTATCAAAGCAGATGTTGTTGCTTACCAAGATTTTGTTGACTGCCAAGGCTGGAATGTAGCTAAAGACAAAGGTAAAGTTAGATTAGAAGGAAAAGAATACATAGTTCAAGATGGAGATGTGATGTTATTTAAATTTAATAATTAGTTTGATTTTTAGAAAAGAATATATAATCTACATTTCACAATTAATAAAAAAAAATGAATAGTCTAAACAATCCAGTTAAAATTATATCTGGTAATGATTTCATTCCAAGTTTAATGTCTTTTCTTGAGGGCGATATTATAATTGCTGATCATAGTGTATTAATAATATTTGATTCTTTAGAAGTCCCAATTGAAAATAAAGTTAACTTCGCAAGATTAATTTTAGAACGTAATTTATTAATCGATTTATCATCAAAGGATTACTTGGAAAACTTTATAACTGAAAATTCACTTCACGAAATTCATAGTAGTGTATTTGAAAAGATATCGAGTAAAATAAAGAAAATACTAAAAATATCTTGATTTAAATTTCAAAGAAAATATACTATGTATATAGAAAAAAGCGAGTATGGTATAGTGGCTATTACGGCGCCTTGCCAAGGCGCAAACAGGGGTTCGATTCCCCTTACTCGCTCCACATTATCATTTGTAATGATAGTTGAATTCAGTTTCTATAAGTTTTTTTTCAATCAATCCAAATAAGCAAAGTTTTGCTGATAAAGCCTTTGCTCTTTTTGAACTGTTTGCAACCACACCATTTGTATTGGAATAATATTTTCCGTCTATTGTAAGGAGTATCCTTGAGTGAGTATAAGAATCTATTGGAAATATTTCAAAGTCAATTTTGGCAATTTTTAAAAGATGATTATTACAGGCTTCTAGTAATATATTTAGGGCTAAATTAGGTAAAGAATCGATTTTTTCCTTGATGGCTGATTTCACTCTTAGCCATCCTTTTGTTAGTTTCCTTTCGTCCAATAGAATGTTTGTGATGATCTTCGCGTTTATTAAGTTTCGATCAAGTAAATCTAAAATTTTATTTTCATGAATTATACTCAAATTAAAAATATATAATGAATCCTCTAAAAAATCCTTATCAGAAATATCGGTAATGTTTGAGTCAACATCCAATTCAAAATCATCTCCAAGTGATTCATCAATAGTGTCAATCTCAGCTTGATTAAAGTATTCACACATTTCTTTTAACTCCGATTCTAGATAAGGAAATGATTTTTCATCAAAGTGACTATGTAATATCCTTCCGATTGCCAAATCCGGATACCGCCTTAATGGAGAAGTGAAATGAGTATATGAATCTAAGCTTAATCCTAAGTGTCCAAAGTTATAATTTGAATATTCAGCTCTTTCATTAGGACAAGAACTTTTAAAACCATGTGACCTAAAAAGACCTGGTATTTTATTACTTATCATATAGTTTGAAACTAGATGATTTGTTAAAACCATTAATTCCGAGACTATCTCCTCTGAACTTAAGCTCTGAATACTGTATTTTTTTCCTATTCTTTGAGATTTTAGGCTAGCAGCTAGATTGCCTATGCTTATCAGGAATTGGTCAACTTTAAAACCGTATTCTTTATTCAATATCTTTAAATCTATTTCTTTATTTAAAACCTGAGTACAAGTTGAATAAGTTAATCTTTTTTTTAGATCTATGCAGGATTGAAATATTTCATAATTAACAATAGTAAATTCAGAATCAAAAAACGACCTTACAGTGATACAGGGTCTTTTAGATTTTTCTTTTAAAGTTATTAAATCTTCAGATAGTAAGCTTGGAATCATAGGATTGTTGTAAGTATTTCTATATAAAGTAAAAACTCTCTTTAAAGCTTCATTATCAATTTGAGACGACATATGTATTATAGAACTTGGATCGGCGATAGAAATGTCTAATTTATAACCAGACTTAAATTTTGTAAAGTCAATTGCATCATCTAAATCTTTGGAAGTTTCACCATCAATTGTAACTCCAGAAACCTGCATTCTAGTTTGGTTGAAGGCTTCATCGAGAATTATCTCATAACTTTCTTTAAGTACATTTTCTGGAAAAGTTCTGTTAATATCATAATCAGGTTTTTTTGGAAGTAAAATTGCCATAAAATTTTGTTACTACATGTATATAATAATTGAAATTATTAAAAAAATTAACCCATTTCTAAATGAATGAAGTAACTATGTTTGACGTAAGGTCTTATTTAGATGGTGAAATTAAACCAGGTATTTTTAATCTTCTTGAGAAGATGAAAGTAAAAAAAATTGAAAAATTGATAAGTGAAAAAACAAATTTCATTCTTAATTCACAACTTTATATGGATCAGTTACCTGACCATCCATGTAGCGCATCTATGTTTCCTGTTTTTCGTGAAAAGTTTTTAAAAGGCAATTTAAATCAAAAATCTGAATGGTTTAGAGTATTATCTTCACCTGGAATATTAAAGAAATTTACTCAGATTACTCCTGATATATTAAATTATGTTCCAGATAATGTATTAACAGATGATGCATTTTTAATTAGATTTTGTAAGTACAATCAAGTACTAATGATGAATATTATTAGAGAAGCTTTTACTTCTTATAATCAAATTATTACTTATTCTTTTACTGGTAATGATTTTAATTCAACTTGGTTTTTCCAAAATGTAACAAATCAAACTTTCATAAATACCTTTGCACCAAACTACGTAGATGAAAAGGGTAAGGCAAGTTTTAAAACCAAACAAGTTGAACCCCTTCAATTATGGACCTTGAATGCTGAATTATATTTGTCTAAAATTAAATCCATACAATTAAACCCAGATATGTTTAATTTCACAGAAGAAAGTATTTCTATTCAAATGACTCCAGGCATTAGTCAATACACTCAAGAGGTTGATGCTACCAGCTATCAAGCTTTCGATCCAAGGATGTCAATAGTTCCAGTAAAAGACTTGAGTAGAGATTCAGCTAATCAAAATTACGAGTCGAATTATAACTTTTCAACCTCTTCACAAGTAGTTGATGACCCGACTAATCCAGAAGAAAGAAATAGTTATACGAGGATTGAAGGAGATAATGCTCGCAAATTAAATTTTTCAGTGATTGATGCAAGAATAATAGGAAAAGAAGCTTATTATTTTAATGGGGAAGAAACAATAAAAGTAAGAATTCAAAATCTTTCTTACAACTTTGAACAAATTTATCTACAAGTTTTAGAGGATACTTATCCTGGATCTGATATTTTAATTATTGATGTTGAAAAAATCTCTTATAAGCTTTCTGAGAACCAAGCTTGGCTGAACCCAGAAGTTTTAAAATTAATTGCTTAATTTTTTCTGAAAATTCCTATATAATAAGTTTGTTTAAAATACAATTATGAATTACATTTTAAGTTTTATTTTCGGTGCAATCACAGGATGTATTGCGATGCACTTTATTAACCAATACTTATCTCAAAGTTTAGCGAATCAATCGGATAAGTTGCAAAACCTTTTTAATGATTTGGCACAGCAAACGTTGAAAAACTCTCAGGATACCTTTTTGAATTTAGCTGAGAGCAAGTTTGAAAACCTAAGTTCTAAAGCTAATAAAGACTTGGATTTAAGAAAAGAATCAATCCAGAGTTTTGTTAAAAACCTTCAAAGCAATCTCGAAAGACAAGAAAACCTTATTAAGCATTTAGAGCATGATCGTTCTAAAAAATATGGAGCGATTTCAGGTCAGCTTCAAGAAATTTTAATGGCCGAAAAACGTCTTCAAGAAACTACTAAAACTCTTGAAACCGCTTTGACTGACAACAAAAAAGCTGGAAACTGGGGAGAAGTTCAGCTTAAGAGAGTGGTTGAAATGGCAGGTTTAACGGATAAAGTTGATTTTACAGAACAAACTACATTAACTACTAAAGATGGAAACATCCAAAGGCCGGATATGATTGTAAACCTACCAGATAGTCGTAAAATTATCATTGATGCAAAAGCACCTTTAGCAAACTTTCTTAAAGCGTCTAATGCTCAAGATAAAGATGTTAAAGATAAATTCCAGAAAATGTTTATAAATGATGTTAAAAAACATATGAATACTTTGGACTCAAAAGCTTATCATGACTCTGTAGATTCAACTGCACCATTTGTAGTAATGTTTTTACCTGGTGAGTATTTGATTCGAAAAACTATGGAATTAGACCCTCAAATTATGGATTATGCCATTAATAGAAAAATTATTCTTGCTTCTCCAGCCACTTTACTTTCTATCTTGATAATTATCGAAAAATCTTGGAAAGATGATAAACTTTCCAATCGAATAAAAGAAGTAAAGATTGCAGGTCAAGATTTAATCTCCAGATTACAAACCTTTACAAATCATTTAACTGATGTAGGAAAAGGTCTTCAAAGAGCTAATAAAGCATTCACTAGCTTATCTGGATCATGGAACCGTAATTTGGTTCCACAAATTAAGAAGTTTAATGCTCTTCGTGGTCATAAAAATGACGTAGTAACTCAACTAGATGAATCTTTAAATGTTGATGTCGATAATTTAAAACAAATACAATAATGTTGAAAATTACTTCACTTGCATTCAAGAGTCATTCAGAGATTCCAAAGAAATACACTTGTTATGGTGAAAATATAAGTCCGCCTTTAAATATTTCAAACGTACCTGAAAAGACTAAGTCTTTTGTTGTAGTAATGCAAAATCTATCTTCTCCATCCGGAAGATGGTTGAATTGGCTATTATGGAACATAGAACCTCAGAATACATTTATTCCGGAAAACTCAAAATTAGAATGGAGTACAATTGGACTTAATTCATTTAAAGAATATGGATACTCTGGTCCCTGTCCTTCAAATGAGAAACATGAATTTCAGATTATGATTTATGCCTTAAGTGATGTTTTGTTTTTAGACAAAGATGCATCAGTTGATGAAGTAATTTATGCAATGGAGAAAATTACATTGACCCAAGGATCAATCACTTTTTATTCTTCTGCATCTTAGCTTTTACAACCTTGTAAGCTACAACTCCCAGTGTAATGTATATTAGTAATTCTAAATATGGTTTTACTAAGTTCAAAAATTCAACTCCGAAAATAGTTGCTGCAAAAATAAATGGTAAAGTGCCAAGTCCCGTAGCTAAAATAAAAGTTGTAACCTTCATATCTATTGCACCGGCGAAATAACTCACAGAATCTACAGAGGTTAGGGGATTTAGTCTTATTAAAAACAACGATAGACCTCCTCCGTATTCTAGTTTTTCAAGTAATTTTGCATTTTTCTTTTTATCAATAAATGCATCCATTAATGTTTTTCCTTGATAGTAATTAATTAAATTACCAAGTAATCCCATTGTAAAAATTACAATTAAAGCTTTTTCAGCTCCAAGCACAAATCCTAAAATTGGATACATGATAATTCCAGGTATTATTCCAATCACAACTTCAATTAATACCAATAAACAAGCTGTAAAATAACTCATTAGCGGAGTTAGAGTTTCAAAGTAAGCTTTTACTTCGTAAAGGTTATTTTTAGAAAGCCAATAAGTTAGACCTTGATTGCTGTAATCATAATAAACAACAACAATTAGAAAAATTAGTACAGTTAAGTTAATATAAGCTATTAAGCGTTGCACACGTTTTTTATGAATTTTTTTAAGCAAATTTCTTTATTTTTAGTTCCAAACTAATTCTACTTTAAGCTATAATATAATTGCAAAATAATTTTTAAACTATGAAGGAATACTTAAGTTTAGTCAAAGAAGTTTTAGATAATGGAGAAACCAGAAGTGATAGAACTGGAACTGGTACGATATCTGTTTTTGGAACGCAAAGAAAATATGATTTAAGAGAAGGCTTTCCTTTGGTTACCACTAAAAAAACTCTGTTTAAGGCTATAGTTCATGAACTATTGTGGTTTTTAAAAGGTGCAACCAACATTAATGATGGACTTACTCAGCATACACCTATATGGGACGCTTGGGCTGATGAAAATGGAGAACTTGGACCCATCTATGGGCACCAATGGATAAATTGGCCACAGTATTCTATTGATGAAAATGGAAAAGCTGCAAAATCTACTATTAATCAAATCCAAAAGGCAATCGATACTATTAAAAATAATCCAGACTCTAGACGAATAATTGTTAGCGCTTGGAATGTATCCGACATTCAAAAGATGGCTCTTCCGCCATGCCATACAATGTTTCAGTTTTATGTAGTAAATGGAAGATTAGACCTACAATTATACCAAAGATCAGCCGATATTGCTCTTGGAGTACCATTCAACATAGCTTCATATGCTCTTTTATTAATTATGGTAGCTCAAGAATGCGGACTAGAACCAGGAATATTTGTACATACAATTGGAGACGCACACATTTACTCAAACCATGTAGAAGGATTAAAAAAACAGCTACAAAGAGAACCTCTTGAAAGACCAAATGTAGTAATTGCTAAAAAACCTATTTTTGAATTAACCTTTGAAGATTTTGAGCTTAATGATTATAATCATCATAAGTTTATAAAATTCCCAATAGCTGTTTAATATGAAATTAATAGTTGCCACAGATTTAAATTTTGGAATTGGTAAGGATAATGATTTACCATGGAGTTTTGCAAAAGACATGCAACACTTTAAAAGTCTGACTACCCAAAATCCGAATACAATTGTATTAATGGGAAGAAAGACCTATGAATCAATTCCAGATAAATTTAAGCCTTTACCAGATAGGTTGAACGTTATTATTTCAACTCAAAATTTAGAATTGAAAAATTTTATTCCTTTAAAAGAATTTAATGGAGATTTCACAAAGCCTTATTTTATAAATAATTTAACTCAACTTCAGGACTTTGTTTCTGCAAATTTAAATTTCGATATTTTTTGTATAGGAGGTAAAAGCCTTTATGAATTTTGCTTCCAGCAGAATTATATTACTGAAGTGTTTCATACTTTAATCGATTCAGAGTTTGAATGCGATACGTATATTCAACCTTTTTCAGATAATTTAAACCTTTTAAGTCAAAAGAAAATTTGGGATACAAATCGCAATGACAACAATGATTATCAACTGATTTTTAAGCACTTTAAATTAAATTAGTTTGCTTTTGAAAATAAATAATGATATAAAATATATACAGATTTGCCGGGGTAGCTCAGTGGTAGAGCAGAGGCTTGAAAAGCCTTGTGTCGGTGGTTCAATTCCGCCCCTCGGCACCACTTGCAAAAAAACACCTACTTAATAGGTGTTTTTTTTATGCAGAATTAAATACTGGTGATTTTGTTTATTAAATCAGCTTTGTATTCTTTTATGATTCTGTTTAAGAATCAGTATTTGAAATAGCCTCTTGCATATCTCTGTGAAAGCTTGCATTTATAGCTTTTCTTGCTCTGATTTGCAATTCTGCAATTTCAACTAATCTTTGAATTTTTTCATACTAAAATATTAAACGCACAACAACAATAATAACAACATACGAAAAAATAAAAATATCAAGTAGCTCTTTTATAAAAAAGAATTAATTCAGAGTCTTAGCCTATATACTCATGAATTTTTCCACTTGCAAGCAAAGCTAAAATGAAAGATATACCAAGACCAATTCCGGCTCTAAATAAATCTTTCATTACTAAAGCAAGTGTTCTTTGATAAGGTTGCTCATGTCCAGAAAATCGAGTAAGAGCCAGCTCTCTTCCTGCCAGTAGTCCTAAAAACACCCATGTGGTACTCATTGGAAGATCGTTTATCCACTTAAAATAAACCAAGATAAACCCATAAACTAAGTCAATAAGAGTCGCTGACTTTACTCGAATTACATCAATTTTCTCAGTCACTATTTCTTGAATTTGGCCACCACGTTTATAAAAAATATATCCAATTCCAATAAATAATAAAATAGAAACTGATAATGCTTGGTTAAAACTTAAGGATCTTGGAAGGAAAACAACAGCATTCGCATTGTCTTGCATTAACCATGCTGACCATAAAAATGCAGTTGAACACCATTGGAAAATTCTCCAGTTTTGTTGATTTTTAACAGATGGAGCTTTTTCAATTTTACTTTTCTTGTTTTTAATTAAATATGCCACTAAACTCCATACAATCCCAGCAACAAAGAAAGATAGAAAGTATCCTGTGAAAGTTTTACTAAGCATTCCATTAATTGTTTTGGTCGAAGAAAAGGTTGCAAGAATTAAAAAAGTTGTACTAACTGGCATTTTAAACTTTGTCAAAATAAGCAGTACAATTGGCGCAAGCATTTGAAAGAAATTGAAAGTTTCAGGTTGTGGAATTTTATTTAAACGTCCATAGCTAATATCACCAGCATGGCTATACCATCCATACATTACAGTTGCAATTAATATACTTCCAATAAAAAACCAAAGGTAATACCATTTTACTTTCCGATTTGAAGAAAGGAATGTTCCAAGAGTTTGCACGCTATCATTGGAAATCGCACTGTACCCAGCAACTAAAAACCCAAACCACATAGCAAGCGTTGGTTGGTTAGTTACAAGACCAGCAACAATAATTAATAACATAATAACAAACAAAAAAGATCTTTCTTTTTTTATTCGATTCCAAGAAGTTAATTTCATAATATAAATTTTATTAGCTTATTCGATGGAATTATATTAAGTCTTTATAAAATCGTCTACGTATTAAACTTGATAAAAAAAATAAAAGTTGAATCAGTTACTATAGTTGTCATCCAAATATTCTAAAATTGCATCCGACTCATACATCACTACCCCTTTTTGTTGGTCTAGCAAAAGGGGTACTTGTGTTTTACCACCAATTTTAAAACCCCAGGAGTTTTCTCCAGCCATAAAATCATGCGACCTCCAAATGAAATCAATTTTTAATTCGTTCATCTTTTTAAGAACTTTTTGGCAATAAGGGCATCCAGCATTTGCATATAATTCTAGCATTTTTTAAAGGTTAAAAATTATTATAATTTTACCAAAAAAATCCTAAGAATCAAAAATCTCTAAATGAATTTGTTTTTTATCTAAACCTTGATCCAATCCAAACTGTCTTACTTCACGAATCATAGCTCCGTTTCCAAAGATAAAAAGATGCATTTCTTATTTTAAATAAGGATATAAGTCTCTAAAAAATAATTAAGCCCAGTTCTAACATAAATTTACATTAGAAAAAATTTCCCAATATTAAGAATTAATTGCATCGGATTAAAAGTTGCTATCATCCAAACTGTCATCCAAAATTGAGTCCTCGAAATAATCAAGTTCAGGGTTGTATGTCGATGCTAAAATTTGACGACTTGTGTCTACTTCAATTTCAAATGGTTCTAGATTATGTAATCCCAAATCCCATTCCGAGTCTTCAAAGTTCGAATCATCAATGCTTGAATCATCATTGTTCCATGATGTAGATTGAGAAGATAAGAGGTTTACATGTGATTTCCAGTTAATATCTTGATCAATAATTAACCCAAAGGTCTCATCTATTCTAGATGTAATTTCTCGGTTTTCAATAATCACCTTTAATATTTCAATTTCCTTGGGCATTAGATTTGTAGTAATCAATTTTCTGGGATAATTAAGAAAAGGATCCAATTCATTGTATTCTAAGATCTCATAAATATCATCTGCAATTTGGTCATAAAGCATGTTTGTTGCCTCTATTAAAAAACACATTTGTGCAAACTTAGACTGTTTAAAAAAATCTATTATTTGAAGGATTGCATCGCATTTCCAAATGACATCTCTTGACTTTGCAGTAGTTGCAAAGTTTGCATATAAAGAAGAGCGAACTGCAGAAATATTTGCAGCTAAACTATGAGCTTTTCTAAATGTAAAAAGATACATAAGTTCTCCAATTTTACCATCAGAAGTGTGATAAATAAAATCATGAGAATCTTCTTTGTTTGATGAATTTCTGGATTCAATCTTATAAGGTAATAAATTTTGTAAGTGCTTTTTTTCAATCATGTTTGGGTATTAATAAAGGTCTATCTTTTAACGGATTATATTTATTAAGTCAAATTTTAAGAGTCAAAAATTTCTAAATGAATTTGTTTTTTATCTAAACCTTGATCTAATCCAAGCTGTCTAACTTCACGAATCATAGCTCCGTTACCACAGATATATAAATCTTTATTTTCCCAATTAAATTCGTCTAAATGACTTGTAACTCTTCCTTTTAAACCATTCCAGTCTTCACTTGGCTTAGAAAGAGTAATCCGCGCATTAATATTTTCATGTTTTGAATAAGCATCTAATAAATCTTGGTAGAAAATATTTTCTTCGTATCTTACTCCAAATAAAATTTCAATTTTTCTTTTGTCACCTTTAGCTATTAAATCATCCACAATCGATTTAATAGGTGCAATCCCAGTACCGGTTGCAATCATAATCAGATCATTTTGATTTTCTGGTTTTAAGTAGCACATTCCAAATGGACCCTTAAAGTCTACAATTTGTCCTTCTGTCAAAGCCGAAAAATAAGTTCCAGCTTGACCACCTTCGATAATTTCTACGCACAATTCAAACTCTTTGGAGTTTGGTTTCGATGAAATAGAGTAAGCTCTCGATAAGTTTTTAGTGTCATCAATCAAGCTATCAAAAATTATCATTGCAAATTGCCCCGCTTTAAATTCAAAATCACAATCTAAAACTTCAAATTTATACTCAAATATACTTGGTACTAAGTTTATAATACTTTTTACTTTAGCTTTAAATTCAATTGGTTTAACAAACATAATTAGATTTTTAAATATTTTTCAAGATTTCTAAAGGAAATCGCTTTTAGTCCTTTTTTTTGATATTCCTTAATTTTTTCTCTCTCGTCTCCATCTAGTGATTTTGTGCAGTCTACAACTATCCAGACTTTTAAAGTAGGTTTTAAAAGTTCAAGACCTAAATTGATAACTTTTTCAAAAGGAAGTCCATAAATAAATAAAGTTTCAATTTTATGATATTTGATATAATTCGAAATTTCATCTAGATATAGGTTTAAATCTTCAGAATCTTTTTGCAATAACACTTGCTTAGAATCAAAGTTATAATCTTTTTTAGCTAAATCTATTTCAGTATCCATCATACATTCTAGATCCATTTGGGAGTAATCTTTTGCATTAGTTTTTAATGAAATAAAATTCAAATCATCATTTATAACCATAGCAGAAATATTCATTAGGTTTTCTCTGATTTCGCTTACGCCAAAAATGGCCTTAGATCCAAAGTTTTCTCCATATAGTTTTTGGGTAAATAAGTCTATAAATACAAAATTTTTCATACTTTTCTTTATATGAAAAACTATACTCTCTCAGTATGAAAAAATCAATTCTATTGACTTTGCTGTAAATGCTAGTATATTCGCTAAGATTTTCATAGCTTTAATATCATGAAAGCTATAATATTAGCAGGAGGACAATCCTCTCGATTCAAACCAATGCCAGATAAAACAACCATTGAGTTTTTAGGAAAACCTTTAATTATTCACAGAATAGAAGCTCTAAAAGCTGCAGGATTTACAGATGTAGATATTGTAGCAAGTCCAAATAACATTCAAGAGATAAAAAGCGTAATTAGAGAATTTAATCACCAAACCTCACAAGTTTTCCTTCAGGATAATCCTTACAATAACGGAGGAGCAGTCTTAAGTGTTCCAGATCAAATTTTAGAAGAACCAGCTATGTTTGTATGTGCAAATGATACAGTTGAAAACTATCTGTTAGATGAATTCAATCAAAGAATTCAAACTGAAAAACCTGGAGGTCTATTTTTAGGTCAAGAAAAAAAAGAATATTTTAATGGAGGTTATTTAGATATTGATCAAAATGGTTTTTTAAGAAGGATAGTTGAAAAACCTGGTGAAGGGAATCAACCCTCAAATCTTATAAATATAGTTTATCAGTATTACGAAAAACCACTATATTTCAAACAAACAATACAAAGTCTAATTGAACAAGATTCTTTTACTACAACCTCATATCAAGATGCAATTCAATCTATGATTGAAAATGATTTACAAATTAAAGTTCATGCTTATTCTGGAAAGTGGTCGCCAATCAAAACTCCTTTTCATGCTATCGAAACAGGATCATTGTTGATGTCTAACTTTGACGAACCTTTTATTCACGAAAGTGCGCAAGTTCATTCTTCAGCTCAAATTACCGGCCATACTTATATAGGAAAAAATGTAATAATTGAAGAAGATGCTAAAGTTCACAGTTCCCATATATTAGATGGTTCTATAGTTAGGCGGAGCACTATTGTTTGTGATTCTTATCTTTCTTATAATGTTAAAACTGGAATTTCTAACATTTTAATAAATCTTGTATCTAATAAAGGTTTTATTTTTCCTGACAGAGAACTCTACACAAATAAAGTTTACACTAGAAGTGTCAATTCATAGTTGATTATGTAAACTCAATTCCTTGTTCTTACCTTGCAAAATTTTCTTAAATGATTTATTTGTATAAAGCATTAACTTTATATCATGCAAGCTATAATCATCATAGGTGGAGTCTCGTCACGATTTCAACCACTTGGAGATAAAACCAGTTTCGAATTTCTAGGAAAGCCACTTTTAGAGCATAGGATTACTTCATTGCAAAATGCTGGATTTAACAAATTTATTATTGTCCATGGTGACATCAATTTAGAGCAAACTAATGCAACGCTAAAGAAACTTAATATTGATTCTAAGCTTTATCATCAAAGCTATCCAAACGGAATGGCAGGAGCGATTATGTCGATACCAGATCAAGATTTAAACGAACCGAGTCTAATAGTGTCAGGAAACGATACAGTTGATCAAAAACTTTTAGATGACTTATCATCAAAAATTCAAGACCCCAATTTTACAAATGATGCAATTTACGTAGGCAAACAAATGCACGAATACTTCCCAGGGGGATACTTTAAACATAATCAAGAAAATATACTAGAAACTATAGTTGAAAAGCCAGGAGAAGGAAATCAACCTTCAGATTTAGTTAATATTGTTTATCATTTTCATAAAAACCCTATTAAATTTAAAAATGCTATTTCTAAATACCTAAGCAAAGATCCAAATGCTCAAGATGGATACGAAACCGCTGCCCAAAATTTAATTGATTCTGGTTATCAAATTTATATCCATAGGTACGATGGAAATTGGAACCCAATTAAAATCCCAAAGCATGCCTATTTAACATCTCAATATTTTATTATTCAAAACTCAGGCCAAAGTCACCCATCAAGTCAAATTCATCCTTCTAGTATTATTGAAGATACAGTAATTATTGGAGCCAATGTTAAGGTATCTGAAAATGCAATTATTAAAGGCAATACATATATCGGAGATAACTCTCTAATTGGTGAGAATTCCATAATTATAGACTCCCATATTGGAAAAAACTGTAAAATAAATACTAACTCTGAAATAAAAAGATCCTATATTGGGTCAAACTCTAAAACTCATGCTGGATACGTTGGTGATACTATTACAGCTCAAAATGTTTTATTTGGATACGGTGCTCACACTGCTAACTTAAAGTTTAAAGATATGTTCGAAAACTCATATGAAAAAATGGGAGCAGTTATTGGATCCAATGTTAAAATTGGCGTAGATGTAAGTATTATGCCAGGAGTGAAAATAGGAAGTAATTCAACTGTTTTTCCAAAGTTATGTGTTTACAATGATATTGAAGCAAACACTCAATTTAAAGGAAGATAGAAAAAGATACTTGCAACTAAAACTATTCCAAGAGTAAAAAGATTTAATTTTTTATAATTAAGTCTTTTTGTTTTAGTAGTCACTAAGATTAACTTCATTAATTGATTTGCAACCAAAGCTAAAATAATCCCCATTAAAGCTGTTTTACCATCTAAACTATCTAAATTTCTACTTGCTAAAGCAAGACTTACCGCATCCGTATCTATGAATCCACTTACGAAGCTACTGATATAGACTCCATATACTCCGGATTTAGCTTCTAAAAATCCGATTGTTAACTTAATCAATGAGTAAAAGACAGAAAAGAATAAAGCTTGTTTAATTTCGAATGGATTTTCATAGGCATTTGTAATTTCAACTTTCTTTTCTTTCTTTTGATTTTTCCATAAATAAATAAAAAGAGAAAAAATTACAAAACTTATGGTAACTTTACTCAAAGAAATACCTAAGTTTAAATTAACAACACTTACTTCTAGTAAAACTCTAATGAACATTGCAATACTTGTAATTATAATTGCATTTTGAATTTTAAAATCATCTTTTGTTTTTTTTAGTAAGATTGCCAAATTCAAAGTTGTTGCAGTTGAAGAGATAATTCCACCCAAAAATGAAGTTAAATAAATAGTATTTTTAGAGGTGAAAATTCTTTCAAATATATAACTAACAAAAGAAATCCCGCTTATTAAAATTAACATAGTCCATACTTCTTTTAAGTTAAAAAAACCATAAGGTCCATAGTCTGCATTTGGCAGTAAAGGATGAATAACTAAAGCTAGTACTAAAAACAAAACTCCATACTTAAATTCTTTTGTTGAGACTTTTTCAACAAATAAATGAATAGAATTTTTATAAGATAAAATCAAAACTAAAAATAAAGTTAAGAATACCGATTCAAATAAATATCCAAGCCCTACTAAAAAACCAATTATCAAAGTAAGTATAATTGCAATCTCACTAGTGGCCCCTGATTCTTTATCTTTTTTTACATTTAATAAAAAACTTCCAACAAGTGCAATTAAAAAGCTAGCCACGACTAAAATTGCAAAACTAATGTTGAAATCATACAAAAGGGGAGTTAGTGCTCCTAGAATTCCAATTAAACTTGAAGTTCTAATTCCCGCAAAATTAAAAGACTTTCGATTTTTAGATAATTTTTCTCTGTCAAAGCCTATTATTCCACCTAAAATCGCTGCTACTAAAATTTGACCAATCAGATTTAAAACCATAATAATATTTTACTCTTATTATTATAACATACTTTCTAGATGTTTTCATCTAGAATTTGCTCTCTTAAAAGAAGATTCAATTTTGGTGTAATCATTTCTTTTTTGCTTAAGTCGTTAATGATTTTTTCTTCAACTGTATGAATTCCCATTTGAGCAAAATTTTCATCGAGTTTATATGAAATTCTTTTGTTGTTACTTAAAATTTCTTTCATTTTTTTTGTAGATTGTCTTAAGAACTTTTCATAATTTTTAATTATATCATTGAAAACCTCTGATTTATCAAAATCTTTTAGATGGTTATCTTTTGATATTTCATTTAATTCTTCTAAGACTTTAATTGAAATAATTCTTAAGGCTCTGTAATAAGTGAACAAATGTTTTGGATCTTTGTGAATCTGGGTTTTCAAATCAAAATAAGGAAGATATTTTCTTAAAAATCCATTTGATTTATATTTAAATTCATAAATCTGAGTTTTATTATCTTCAACTAAATCCATTTGATAATTAAGTTTTTCGTTCAAATATCTAAAAACTTTTTCTGTTACTTCCTGTTGAATTAATAAATTTTTCAAAGAATGTTTTTCGATACCTATCGCATAAACAAGAAGCATTTTCTTAAATACATTAGTATTTTTCTCTGAAACTTTTCCACAAGTTTTATAAGCTTTTTCATATAATTTAGAGTATTTGGCTGTTAGCTTTCTATGAGTTTCTGTAGTTATATAACCTCTTTTTTGAAATTTATTAACTTCATTTAAAACCTTTGAAAATATAATTGCTTTAGATTCTAGATACTCAAGTTTTTCTAACTTGGTTAATTTATTAATACCAAGCCGATCCATTAATCTTCCCAGGAAAGTTGCTTTAAATAAAAGTGTAAAAAATATAACCCCAACCGTCATTGCTGTTAAAACTTCATACAGATTAAATGCTAAATTGTAGCCTTCAACTGTAAAGTCAGAAGGAACAAGTAAAAGTAAAATCACAGCTAAAGCTCCTTTTAGATCTCCAAAAGCTAACAAGTGTTGCCATTTTCTTGGGATTTTCGCCTCTTTTTTATTTAAATTGCAAAGACCTATTGTTGGGTAAACAGTAATAATTCTTACTAGACTACATACTAAAATAGTAACAATTACAAGTGGCCAAAAGACATGAAAGTTATTTACTAAGGTAGCAAACTTAATACCCATCATCACAAACACAAGAGAGTTTGATATAAAAGCGAAATAATCCCAGAACTTATGCATATATATTTCAATCTGTGGTGATATTTTATACCTACCATAGTTACCAATAACTATCGAAGCACAAACCGTAGCTACAATTGAAGATATTTTTACTTCAAAACCACCTAAAACTAAAGTTTCAGATAAGATTTCAGCCATAATAAATGTTAAGTGAGCCACAACCATTGTAAGTGTAATTTCTACATTTTGATAATTTCGAATCTTCTCTATAACTTTAGAAAAACCAAAACCTATTGCGGTACCAAACAAAGCCCCACCAATTAACATTGATGCAAATGTTAGGATACCCCCTAGTAAATCTACACTAGAGTTTTTTAGAATTATCTCTAAGACAATTAAAAATACAGCCAAGGAAGTAGCATCATTAAAAAGACTTTCTCCTTCAAATATCATAGCTAATCTTTTTGGAGCTCCATATTCTTTAAATAAAGCTAAAACTGCCACCGGATCGGTTGCGGAAATTATAGTTCCAAATAGTACTAGGAAAATAAAAGGTAATTCAAACCCAATATAAGGGAGAATATAATAAAGACTTCCTGCAATTAAAAAAGTTGATGCCAGAAAGCCAAAGATAGATAAACTAAAGATTGCCACTTTATTATTCCAGAATTTTTTAAACTCTATATTAAAAGCCGATTCAAAAATTAACGTTGGTAGAAAAATAAAAAACAGTAATTCAGAGGTCAGTTCAAACTGTGATAAAAAAGATAAAAACCCAATTTCTGAAATAGGTATAAGTAAAAGACCTGAAATTAGTAATAAAACTGTGTAAGGAATATTGAGTTTTTTGGAAAGAAAAAAAACTCCCATGCTCAGAAGTAATAGGCTGAACAATGACAAAAAGATGGTTACCGAAAACATAAATATATATTAAACAATTATATTGTAAAACTTATCAAGATATATACAAGCTATTTTTTATTATGCTATAATAAATTCAACTAATTTTAAAATTTGGAAGACAATAGCTTTTATAATTACTTAAAGAAAAATAAAAAACTTCCAAGAAGTAAAGGTTTTGAGCAAAAAAAAACTCCAACTGTTTTCTTTGCTTCAAATAAGTTATCCTCTCACAAGATATCTCTTGCAAACGTTAAACTTAAGTCAAAACTTAAAAATCCACCAAGTAACACCAATAAAAAAGAATTAAAACCTTGGTTTTTAGATTTTAAATTTCTTTTTACTAGCTTATTTATATTTTTAGTCTCCCAGGTTTTTCTTAACTTTTCTGCCTATAAAGATTTTATCCATGTCAAATACATGCAAGTTTTCAACATAGAAAACTCTCTGCAAACTACAGCTTTTAAAGCCAGACAAGAACCTATAAAAGAATCGTTCATTGAAGGATCAAATCAAACCCAATCAATTCCACTCTATGATTTTGAAATAGTACCAACTGATTTTAGAATTATAATTCCAACATTGAATATTAACGTTCCCATTAAAGAAGTACCTAAAAACAATCTCTTTTTAAGAGACTGGAAAAATCTAGAGAAAGATATTCAAAATTCTCTTCAAGACGGTGTAATTCATTATCCCGGTACGCCAAGTCCAAATCTTTCTGGAAACTTTGTAGTTACAGGACACTCTTCTTATTATCCTTGGAGCATTGGAAGGTACAAAGATGTATTTGCTGTGCTTCATAATTCAAAGCTTGATGATTTAATATACGTTTATCACAATCAAAGAAAGTATGTATACCAAGTTACTGATATTCAAAGTGTTTACCCTGAGGACATAGAAGTTTTAGCTGATATGGGCGATAACCGTATTACTTTAATTACCTGCACACCACTGGGCACAAATATAAAACGACTGATAGTATCAGCCGTTCCAGTTGAAATTTAAATAAATTTTACTTTTAATCCTCCATAGACTCTATTTCTTTTAGAATTTCAGCTTCTAAAAGCTCTTCATTTTTTTCATACTCTTCTTCAATCTTTTTACGACTTTTAGCCTTTTTCTTTATAGAATCCATTTTGAAATCTTGTCTTGAATTTTGAAGTTTTTGCAAGTTTTGCTTATACTCCATATCAATTTTTTCAAGTTCTTTTTTTTCAGTAATTAGAATTTTAAAAAGCTTTTTAACATGATTTTTTTGAACCACTGGTAGTATTCTAAACCAGTACTGTTTTTCTTCGTCATTCATAGACTTAGCTTCCAAAATTAAATTCACTAATTTCGGATAACTATCTTTAACGACCTGTGGTATTTCAAATTTTTGATTCATATTTTTCTTAAATTTTTTATCAGTAAGATATTATATTATTTGTTCGCTTGTTTCAACTCCAAGAGCATCTCTAAATATTTGATTGAATCTACCTTGAGTATGAAACCAAGGTGCTCTTCTTCCTAGGGGCAATCTTTTTTTAACAATGGCAGACCTTGTTAAAGCTCTACCTTTTACGCGGTGTCTATTTGCTTTCAAAAAAGCTGCTGCTTCAGGTGTAATACCTTTAGCAAGGGGCGGAAATTTCTCATAAAATTCTAAAAAGAAATCCACGTTAGATAATCCAGAGTTATATGCCATATACATTCTAGAAGCTACATTTGAAGTATTCGTTCCTGGCTTGCTTTTAATTTTATTAAATAATTCCATTACGAAACTTACAGTTAGTCTAACATTAAAAGTCGCAGATCCTAAAAGCCTTGCTCTTATTAAAGGTTTAATTTGTTCAGCATTTGCTGATGCAAGTTCTGGGTATTGTTGTCTTTCTCGCTCTGGTAATTTCTTAAATGTTGCAATTGCAGTCCTTAGCAAAAATTGACCAAGACCAGTTGCTGAACTATTACGATTGTTTGTAATTATATTTGAACCACATCCTGATTCTGTGTTCATAGTAGATAAACACATTGAAAAAATTACTTTAAAATAATTTGCTTCTAAACCTCTTTCTTTTAAAACTCTTATAGTTAAAAGTGCTGTTGGCAATGCATAGTTATTAAAGTAATCTTGGTTTCTAAAACTTGGAACATTTTTAAGATTCATTAGATCTTGGTATGAAATCGGAGTGTTAGCAATAGTTGCATCAATAAAATCTTTATCAACTTCACCGTTTGTAAATTTAATATCTGCAAATTCTGGTATTGCAAATCTTTGTTTGTTAACAGCTTTTCTTTTTAAATCAAAATAATTTAAAGAAGATGCTGTATCTCTTGTTTCACCAAGCTCTCCTGGATTCAGGGATGTCTCAATATTACCTGTTGATTGGTAATTAGAATTTTCTTGAAAGGGAGATACTTCGTAGTTTTCATTTCTATCATAAGTTTCTTGATCGAAAACTTCCTCGTTATTATATCTATTTGTTTCATAATCTAGAAGCATATCATAGATACTTTTTACAATAGCAGCTTCTAGTGAATATTGAGATGGATTCTGTTCAATAAATTCTAAAACAGAAAATTGAAGTTCAGTATTTTCATTTCTGAGTGTGCTTATAATTTCACCAGAGTCATTCTGGTTACTTGTTTTAAGTCTCTCTACAACCTCAAGTATTTCTGATTGTTCTGGAGCCTGTGATTGATCATCGTCATGTTCTTCAACAGGTGTGTTTTGATCTTGCGACTCTGGTAAAGTCATGTTAAAAGGGTTAAAATTTTAATATATTTAGATTAGGAACATATCTCCATACTTGTTTTCAAACTGTTCTTTTCTGTATTTCAAGTCCATAACTAAGTTTTTAATTTGATATGTTGGTTTTACATACAAAGCTTCGCCACCAGAAAATTCATATAAATTTTGCATATCCCTTATTCTAGCGCAAAAACTAATACTTGTCAAATCAGCTTTACCTTTAGCTTCTTGTGAAGCTTGTTCATAAATTACTTGATTAATAAGAGTACTTGGAGTCAAAGGATTTATTCGATTATCAGAAATCATCATCATGATCATTCTTAAAAAGTCTTCTTCCTCTTTTGTAAATCCATCTGGATCAACAGGGGGAGTATTAACCATTTCTTGTACATCAGAATCAACTGGTAAAATTTTTGTATCATTATCTTTGTTTCCTGGTTCATGAATTTGAGGCATAAACTTTTATTTTTAAAGAATATATTTATAATAATTATAGCAAAATTTACTTAATTTCTCAAATGTCTAAACAAATCCAAGAGCAAATCAAAAGTCTTACTCAAAAAATTAATGAATGGAACAAAGAATATTTTGAAAATCAAAAACTTTTATTCGATGAAAGCACTCGCGATCAATTAAAAAAGCAACTTCAAAAACTCGAAAATGAATATCCAGACTATCAGTTCCAAAATTCTCCAAATTTAACAATTGGGGCTAGGCTTTCTAATGATTTTGATAAATTAAAGCATAAAACCCCTAAAAAAAGTCTACAAGATGTCTTTTCTACTTCTGAAATTATAGATTTTTTTGAAAGAGTAAATAAAAGTATTCCAGATCAAAAGCATGCTTATTTTTTAGAGCCTAAATTAGACGGACTAAATGTGACATTATGGTACGAAAAAGGAGTTTTTAAAAAAGCTTTAACTAGAGGGAACGGATTGATAGGAGAAGATATTACACACACAATATCTACCATTAATTCCATCCCTAAGAATTTAAATCTCGATATAGATTTAGAGGTAACTGGCGAAGTATTTATTAAAAAAGAAGATTTCCATAGAATTAATGAGTCTCAAGAACAAAAATATGCCAATCCTAGAAATCTAGCTTCCGGAACCGTTCGACAACTTGATCCAACCGTAGCCAAAGAAAGAAATTTACAAATTTTCCTTTACAATCTTGCTCAAAACAATCTTAAGGACCCACCAAAAAAACAATCTGATGTTTTAAAAACACTTAAGCTCTTAAATTTTCCAGTTAATCCAAATTCACAAGAGATTAATACAAAAGAGAATTTAAATAAAGCAATTTTATATTATACAGATCAAAAAAATAATTTTGAATATGAAATCGATGGACTTGTAATTAAATTAGACAATTTAGTAAACCAAAAAAAACTAGGATTCACAGCTAAAACCCCAAAGTTTGCAGTTGCTTATAAATTCCCAGCGGAAAAACAAGTAACTAAAGTAAATGGTATAACTCTTCAAGTTGGAAGAACGGGAAATATTACTCCTGTTGCAGAGCTAGACCCTGTATTGGTTGCAGGGTCAACCATAAAAAGAGCAACTCTTCATAACTTTGATGAACTTTATAATAAAGACGTTAGAATTGACGACACCGTAATTATTCATAAAGCAGGGGATATAATCCCAGAAGTTGTTGAAGTTGTAATGGATCTTAGGCCAAAAGATTCAAAAATTTTCCAGAAGCCAAGTTTATGTCCAGCGTGTAACTCTAGTCTTGTACACGAAGAAGGCTTAGCTGCTTTGAAATGTATTAATTTTTATTGTCCAGCTAAATTAAAAAATCAACTAAGTCACTTTACATCTAAAAAAGGAATGAATATCAAGGGGTTAGGTCAGAGTATTGTAGATATTTTATATGATAATCAAATTGTTGAAAATTTTGCCGATTTTTACAACCTTCAAGAAGATAGTTTTCAAGGATTAGAGGGTTTTAAATCTAAAAGAATTAATAATTTATTGGATGCTATTAAAAAGAGTAAAGAAATTGAATTATTTCACTTTATTTATGCTCTTGGAATTCCACATCTAGGAGAGCAAATGTCAAAGGAACTTTCTGAAAATATTACAAATAAATTTTTATCAAATCAAGATTCTATTTCTGTTCAAGATTTATTAATTATTCTCCAGACCAAGTTGACTACTGATTACTTAGAATCTTTAGAGGGTTTTGCTTTGAAATCTGCATTTGAAATCATTGAATATATTAATTCTGAATTCTTGAGCAAACAACTGGAAAAACTTAAAAGTATTAACTTTGTTTTTGAATTACCAAGTTTAAATCAAAAATCCACAAACACAGCTTTAGCTAATAAGAAATTAGTATTTACAGGAACTTTATTAAAAACAGGGAGATCTGAAGCTAAAAAAGAAGCAGAAAAACAAGGGGCAAAAGTCCTAAGTGCAATGTCTTCCAATGTAGATTTTTTAGTAGCTGGTGAAAAAAGCGGATCCAAATTGAAAAAAGCAAAAGAACTTGGAGTAAAAGTTTTAACAGAGCAAGAATTCATAGATTTAATAAATTAAAAATTCTATTATTTTAAATGATTATTCAGCATCAAATAACTCTTCTAGGTTAAAATCTTCTTCCTCATTTAAACCAACAGTTGGTTCAGGTAAAGGTATGTTCCCAGAAGCATTTGGACTTTTAGGAGCAGATTTATTAGTTGACTCAATAACCGGTTCAATAGTTTTAATTTCTTTTACTTGGCTAACAGTTTTAGTGTCTTTGCTTGCAACTGCAGATGAATTACTTTTAGCACTCGGTCTTGAAGAGCTAGAAGAGAGGGTTTTTGAAACCCAATCTTTTTTTGAGATAGTTTTAATTCGAACGGCATAATTATGTTCATACAATAGTTTTTCAACAACTCTAATATATTCCGGATTTTGAATTTGTTCCAAAAAGAAGTTAGCGGAATAAACTAAGTATAAATTCTCTGCAACCTTTTCAATTGCAGCTTCATTTAAAAGTCTTGTTAGCTTAGGTATAGGTGCTTTTTTAACAATTTTTTTCCAGCTTCTTTTAAGTTCAGATATTTTAAAATTACAATCAGGTTCAAAACTTAATATATTCTCTTCTTCTTCTGGTTGTAGAGAATTAGAAACTTCAATTGCTTTCTTTAGATTAGAACTCATGTCATCGTTAGGTTCCAATTCCATAGATGTGGGAGTTATAAGTTTGGAATTCTTAGATATTTCTTTGTCTATATAGCTAAGTAATTCAAATTTAATGTCCTCAAGATTGATTGATTCTTGAGTTTTCGTTTTCTTGGGTTGATTGTTATCAAGTTTGATGTTTTTGAGCTTCGAATTAACAATTTCAAGCACTCTACCTTCGTCTATTCCAGAGCCTGTATTTCCAACAGAATTACTATCTGATTTTGATTCCAAAGAAATTTTATTGTTATCAATGCATATTATTTCTAGGGCAAATTTAAGATTATTACTTTGTCTGAATTCATTATAAATTTGCATCCAATGTTTTGAAATTTCCACAATTTTTTGACAAACTATTTGATTCTTAATGTTTTCAATCATTTTACTTTGTAAGCAATCAATAAAAGATTTACAGAACTCATCTAAGTTAAGACCATCTTTGTGAACCTGGGTAATTATTTCTAGATTCTCACCGATTCTAGAATTGATTAAATTATCCACAAAATCATTCACACTATCATTTTGGCTGGATCCCAGGATTTGATTTAAATTATCCAAATTTACATCTCCATAGCTAATAAGTTGATCTAATAAGCTTAAGGCATCACGCATACATCCTTCTGATCTTAGTGAAATTTTATCTAAAGCCTTTGTATCAACTTTAACTTTTTCTTCCTTACATATATAAGCTAAATGATTTGAAATGTCTTCAAAATTAATTCTTCTAAATCCAAATCTTTGACATCTAGATACGATTGTATCCGGAATTTTATGAAGTTCTGTTGTGGCTAAAATAAAATAAACATTTTCGGGTGGTTCCTCTAAAGTTTTTAGTAAAGCATTAAATGCTTCTTTTGTTAACATATGAACTTCATCTATAATATAGACTTTGTTCTTACTCTGGCTGGGTGCAAATTTAACAGATTCTCTTAAGTCACGGATTTCATCCACTCCACGATTAGAAGCTGCATCAATTTCAACTAAATCTACCAACGATCCATTGTTGATTTGAGTACAAATATCACATTTATTACAGGGTTCAAATGATTTAGGGTCTAAATTTTCACAGTTTATAGCCTTAGCTAAAAGCCTAGCAGTGGATGTTTTACCAGTTCCTCTTGGTCCGCAAAATAAATACGCATGAGTTAACATGTTTTTCTTTAAAGCATTTTGCAAAGTCTGTTTCACATGTTCTTGGGAAACTAAACCCTTAAAGCTAGAAGGTCGGTATTTTTGATATAAGTTCATAAATAATTTTTTTTCAATTCTGACATTTTAGGACTAAAATTTCAATTGAGATTTTTAAATTTCAAATCTTTTCCGGTATGTTTTCTATAAACTTCAGATGTAAATTCTTTAAATTCCAGCCTAAATCTATCTTTTGAAAACTTTTTCGAATGTTTGGTATTTACATCTTTAGACCATTTATTAGAGATGAATTCTTCAAATTCTTTAAACTTTTCATTAAAACATTCAATGTTAAGTTCTTTAAATAAGATTCCATTTACTTTATTTTCAACTGTTTCTTTTATCCCACCACTTTCGTAGGCAAAAACTGGTTTCCCACAAGCCATTGCTTCGATTGGAGTCAATCCAAAGTCTTCTGCACTAGCCAAGCAAATAAAGCCTTTGCATTTTGAAAATAATTCTAATCTTCTCTTGTCGCTTACATATCCTAAAAATTCAATATTTTCATCTGCTAACTTCTTAAGGTTACCTAATTCTTTACCGCTACCAGCAATAACTAATTTTTTACCATTTTCATTGAAAGCCTTAACTGCTAAATCGATATTTTTATATTTCGATAATCTTGAAATAATCAAGTAATAACCATCGGAGTCTTTATATTTTAATCCCTTTAAGTCAACCGGTGGATTAATAACTTTAGCATCTAACTTATAGTATTTTTTAATTCTTTTTTTGATCTCTTGGCTAATACAGATTCTGTAGTCACCTCTTTTAGATGCTGCAAAATCCCAGATTCTTAATTTCAAAGCAATCAGTTTCCAAATAAAATTCTTAAAGAATCCAAGTCTTAAGTCATTAGGGTATTTATGATAATAGTCCCAAATAAATCGCATAGGGGAGTGGTAGTAATTAATATGTACTGTATCTTGGTTTGTAATAACCCCATGAGAAAAAGAGTTATTAAGGCTAATTACTAGGTCATAATCACTTAAATCTAAATCTTCTATTAAATAAGGATACAAAAAAGCTAAATTTTGGTATCTTTTTAAAATGAATTTTGGAAATTTACTCGTTAAACTCTGAACTCTAGAGTAATTTATATTAAGATCTTTAAAAGAAGTATCTTGAACTAGGCAAAAAATATCAGCCTCCTCAAATAAAGAGTATATATCCTCAAGAACTTTTTCCGCACCCCCCATTTTAACTAGGTACTCATGAATTATCGCAACTTTCATTTTAAAAAATAAATATCTAGATTAATTTACATCTAATTGATTTACATAGCAAACTGGAGAGCTGCTTTTAGCAAGACATACTGCCACAATATTTGCTCCAGGATATTTGTCTGCTAATAGCTCACATGCTTTGTGCATGGTACTTCCCGTGGTATAAACATCATCAAAAACATAGATAACCTGGATATCCAATTCACTTACGGATCTCTTATCTATAGAAAGTTTTTTTTCAGAGAGAGAAAGGCGTTGTTTTTTTGACATAGACTTACTTTCTTTGTTTAAAAAATTATTTTTAAGAAGTTTATACATTGGTACATTATTTAATTCCGCAAATTTCTTTGCAATTTCTTCGCTAAAATCATAACCCTTATTAATTCTATTCTTTAGGTTAGATGGAATATACGTAATTATAGATTTTTTTGAAATAGACAGTTTAAAAGTTAGGCAAGCAATGAAATATTCAATTAAATCTAATCTCTTTTCATATTTCATTAACTTGAAATGTTTTTTTATTTTAGGGTAGTTACATGAGTAAATTAAGAAATCAAAACTCGAATTATTAAAGTCTTTAATTTTTGGCTCAATTAGATCATGAACTTTCGATAAACAGTTAAGGCAATAGTTTTCGCTCCAGTCGACTCCACATATCAAACAAGTTTTCTTTTTAATCATTTTTTAATGCTACATACACGTAATCTAATATATGAAGTTAAATAAAAGTTAAAGTTTACTTAACAAAAGATTAATTTTCCGTTAATATACGTCAAAAAGCAAAATATGTCAACCTGGCTACTTGAAAAATGGATGATGCAGGTCGCAAACTGCTTCATATACATCTGATCCAACAACAACACCTTTTAGGAATTTGGCTTCATCAATACCTTCTTTAAGCCTGGTAAAACTTGCCTCGTTACCACAGATATTACCGTTTTCGTTAAATCTACAAATTGCTGTTACTTTTACAACATTATTAGCTATTGCTAACAAATTTCCAATTGTTATTTCATTTGCACCTTCCTTCCAGTCTTTAAGTTTAAATGGGTTTAAAAACACATCCATATCACAGCAAGATAGGAAAACAGGGTAACCAAGCCTTCTGAGACTTGAGCAAACTTCAATTAAATTGCTGTCAAACATCATAGCTTCATCAATACCAATAACAACTGGCTCTTTATTTTCTGAGTCTAGATGATTAAATATTTGTTCGGCATTGTTGATTTTGATTGCAGGGTGTGATTTATTGCTATGAGTTACAACATCGGTATTAGAATATCTAGCATCTTTTTCTGGACTAAATAAAACACTTTTAATTCCAGCTATTGTATATCTTTCTAGCGTACTAATTAATGCGGTTGTCTTTCCGCTGTACATCGGCCCTGTGTAGACTGTTATCCCCCTTTTTAAAGGTCTAACAGAGTTATTCGTGGATTCTGGCTGATAAATCATTGATTCTGGGGTTAAGGCACATTAATAACAAACTTATTGATTTTTGAAATTCATGTCAAAAAAAAGCATTTGACTTAATCTGAAAAATTAAATTAAACAATGTAAACATTGCACTATTCAACAGATTTAAAATTTTAAAAAAAACACTCTTAAACTGGCTTTCTAAGCTAATTTATGATATTATAAGTATAGTTAAAAGAAATTCAGGTTAAAATGAATAAAAATACAAAGCCTACTCCACCACCGCTTTTCCCACCAGGATCTAATGCTAAAGGTGGTAATGATTTAAAAAAATCTCAAAGGAATCAATCTTCAGCTCAAGCTGCACCGGTACAACAACCAGCTCAAGCTGCACCGGTACAACAACCAGCTCAAGCTGCACCAGTACAACAACCAGCTCAAGCTGCACCAGTACAACAGCCAGCTCAAGCTGCACCAGTACAACAGCCAGCTCAAGCTGCACCAGTACAACAGCCAGCTCAAGCTGCACCAGTACAACA
>Ga0163108_10000367_pt1 | contig 33592 bp, 24 predicted proteins | sample Fk1155metaG_FD_109644 | JGI IMG/M metagenome (GOLD analysis project Ga0163108, IMG submission 109644) | Marine microbial communities from the Central Pacific Ocean - Fk160115 155m metaG | ecosystem: Environmental > Aquatic > Marine > Oceanic > Photic zone | place: The Central Pacific Ocean...
CCTTGCGGCGCTTGAGCTGCGTGACGATATCGACGATCGCCGGAGCGTTGTACGACCAGATTCCCACCAGGGTGTCGAGGTCGGCGTTGCGGTCGATCGCGTCCCGCACATTCTTGCGCGCGGTGTTCTGGTCGCCTCCATCACCGAAATTTTCCTTCTGCTTGAACTTGTCACCGGCGCCGACTCCGAAGCCGCCGATACGCTCAATCGCGTTGGCCGCGCCCTTGAGGCCGACGAAGGTGGCGTAATTGCCGCCATCGGGCTTGAGACCCTTCGCCGCCTTGCCAAGCTCTTCGCCTCCATAGATGTTGTCGGTTCCAAGATAGGCGATCCTCGAGCCGCGGTCGTTCTTCCGGTCGACGTCCGAATCGATAGTGATGACCTTGACGCCCTGCTTGGCGAGCTTGCGAAGCTCATCGGCGATACTCGAGTTACCCGAATTGGTGATCGAGATTCCGACCCCGGCGACATCGGACATGCCCTGGTAAGAGCGCAATTTGTCGATCTGTCCCTTGTCGGAGAAATCGTTGGTGTCAACGACGACCCGCAGCCCAGCCTCGGCGGTCTTGAGGTCCGTCGCCGCTTCCTGGGCGCCGATCTTGGCGGCGTCCCAGAAAGGAGAGGTTCCATTGGTCAGGATGATGATGCGTTTCCCGGCTCCCCCGCCATCGGAACCACCAGGCTCGGGTGTTGCCGTGGAATCTCCCCCGCCCTTGCCGCAGCCCGCGGCGAGAACGACAAGAGCAAGCAGAAGAACTGACCAGGAGAAAAAACGGGATGCGCTGAACATGGCGGACTCTTCCTCTAAAAAAACTTTTATTTCGACCTCGAAAGTATCAGAGGGGCAATTCTATGTTGAGGGAGCCTCCTGTAACAAGTGCCTTGTCGGAGACAACGGCCCCCAGCCGGAGGGATTACCGGAAGACCGAAGGGGGGAGCCCGCGCCGACAGGTTGACAACCTGCTTAATCGAGACCGGTTCATGGAGTATGCTGTCAGGTCCACGAAGGCACGGCCCCGCAGGAAGTAATGAACAGGTACTCCAGGCTAGTTTCAGTTTTCACGGTCCTCGGCGGTTTAACCTGCGCTGGCGTCCTCCGCGCGCGGGAAGCCGCGGCGGAACCTGTCTACGCGCCCGGGCTGCTGCAGTGCTTCTCAGCCGCGGACGAAGAGACCTCGACGGATTGCCGCCCCGCCCGCCTGGCGGCCCTCCATCTGCCGGCGAACGCGGCCCCTTCTCCCTTCACCGGGCAGGGCGCCACAAGGGTCCAGTGGCGGGGGTTTCTCGATATCGACCTCGCCGATGACTTCACCTTCAGCATCGAAGGCCGCGGCCGCTTCACCCTCACCCTGGCGGGGAAGAAAATCTTTGATGCCGACGGGAATGATCTCTCAAAAGAAAAACAGGTGACCGTCGAGCTCGACAGCGGCAAGGTACCGCTGCTGGCGACCTACACCGGCCCCGCCGCAGAAACCGCGGAATTGCGTCTTTTCTGGTCATCCTTTGATTGGCAGAGGGAGCCGGTTCCGCCTGTGGTCCTGTTTCATGATTCTCTCGATGAGGACGCCCAGAAGAGCGCCTCCCTGCGGGAAGGACGGGAACTCTTTGCCCGCCTGCGCTGCGTGAAATGCCATGCGGGAACCGAGATTTTGGAGACCTCGATGCCCGAGCTCTCCATAGACGCCCCCTCCCTCCAGGCGGCCGGCAGGAAATTCCAGACAGAGTGGCTGGCACGCTGGATCGAGAATCCTCGCGGCATCAGAAAAAAAGCTACGATGCCCCGGCTGCTGCACGGCACCGACTCGCAGGAAATGGCCCGGGATATCGCCGCCTGGCTCGCCGGCCGGGGAAAACCCGGAAAGGTCAAACCCGCGGCTGACCCCTCCGTCATAAAAAAAGGCGGGGAGCTCTTCGCTGACCTGGGCTGCTTCAATTGCCACACGCTCCAGGAACCTGCCGCCGGAGCTGAAGGTCCTGACCGGATCTCGCTACGCAACATCGGTGAGAAGTGGCGCCCCCTGGGCCTCGAAGAATTCCTCCTCGATCCGGACCGGGACTACAAGTGGATCCGCATGGGTGACTTCCAGTTGAAAGCCGCCGAGGCAGAAGCCCTCGTCGCCTTTCTTCTCTCCCTGCCGGGCGATCCGCGGAAGGCGCAGGTCTTCAAGCGTCCGCCGAATCCTGCTCTCGGCAAGGAGCTTGCCGAGAAGCTGCGCTGCGCCAATTGCCACCAGCTCAGCGAAGAAAACCGTCCGGCCGGCATCCCCTACCCAGCCACAAATAACATCGAGGTACTGAAAAAAGGCGGCTTCAAAGGAGGCTGCCTCTCCTCCGATCCACCCGGGCGCCACGGCATCGCGAACTTCGGACTCGAAAAAGAACAACTCTCCAACCTGCGGAGCTTCGCGAACTCCCGCCTCGATTCACTGGATCGCTCCTCGCCGGTTGAATTCGCCGCCCGGCAAATGCGGCAACTGCGCTGCGAAGCCTGCCACGAACGCGACTCCAATCCGGCGCGCTGGCCAACTCTCGAGGAGGAAGCGGCTCACCTCGTCGCCAACCGGCTGGAGCCTGGAAACAAACCCGAATCCCCGGAGGAAAAATTCAGCGTCGTGCAGGCCAGGCCTCCACTGACCTGGACCGGAGAAAAGCTGCGGCCGGAATGGACGAAAAAACAGCTCGCCGGCACGCTCGACTACGAGCTGCGCCCCTGGCTGCGCTCGCGGATGCCGCGCTTCCCGGCTCGGGCGCAGGGCATCGCCGAGGGCCTGGCCCTTCAGCACGGCTACCCGGACGTCTCTAAACCCCTGGGAAAATCCGATCCTGCCATGGCGAAGGTCGGCAAACGCCTCGCGCTTCGCGACGGGGGCTTCAGCTGCGTGAGCTGCCATGGTGTCGGAAAAAAACCTCCCGAGGCTGTTTTCGAGGTGCCCGGCACCAACTTCATGTACGCCAGCGAGCGCCTGCGCCGCGAGCACTTCCACCGCTGGATGCTCGACCCCAGCCGGGTGGTGAAAAACTCCCGCATGCCTCAATTCGCCGACGATGAGGCCCGCAGCCCCTTCACGGCGTACTACGGCGGCGATGCCCGCAAGCAGTTTGAGGCGATCTGGCAGTGGTTCCTCGAGGGCCGGAACATCACCCCGCCGGCAAAATAGGCTCCCCTGGTGTCGCCTCCACAAAGCCTCTCTTGAAAAGCCTCCCTGTATAATCGAGAATTCGCAGACACTCTCAGCGGGCCTCACCCGCTCCGCTCGAGACTCGAATCCCGCCGGCAGGAGAACCAATGTCCCCAACGAGCGACCAGGAGCTGATCGAAACCTGGCGTGATCAACCCGCGCCCCTGCTGCCGGTGCTCCACGCGTTCCATGACCGGGACGGTTTTCTCAGCGAAGATGCGATTCGCTCGATAGCCTCCGGCCTGAGAATCCCGCTCGCGGAGCTCTACACCACGATCAGCTTCTACCACCACCTGGCGACCGAACCCGGTGGAAAAGAAAAACCAAGGGTCTGCGATGGCCCTGTCTGCCGGCTGCGCGGCGCGGAAAACATCCTGCGGGAACTTGGCGAGGGAGCCACCACCATGCCCTGCCCCGGCCGCTGCGATGAGCCGGTGGCCGTACTGCGCGGCGACGAGGTGGCGCTCGGGCTAAGCGCCGGAGAGCTCACCTCCACCCCCTCCCCCTTGCCCGCGCCGAATCCAGGCGGCCTCGAAGAGTGCGTCTTCGGATCGATCCGCGAGGAGAGCCGCTCCAGCCTTGATGGCTACAAGAAGACCGGTGGCTACCAGGCCCTGCGGAAAGCGGTCGAAGAGATGAGCCCTCCTGAGCTCATCGATGAGCTCAGCGAGAGTGGTCTCGCCGGGCGCGGCGGAGCCGGCTTCCCAACCGGGCAGAAATGGAGAGCCGTGGCCGAGGCCGAGGGGCATCCCAAGACCATCGTCTGCAACGCCGATGAGGGAGAACCCGGCTGCTTCAAGGACCGGGCGATCATGGACCACGACCCCCACGCCGTGATCGAGGGCATGGCGCTGGCGGCAAGGGCCACGGGAGCGACCCGCGGCTTTATCTACCTGCGGTATGAGTATCCCGGCACCTTCTCCATCCTGGAGCGTGCCCTTTCCGATGCGGAAGAAGGCGGCTTCCTGGGAGACAACATCCTCGGGGTCGATGGCTTCGACTTCAGGATCTATCTGCGCCGGGGAGCCGGCGCCTATATCTGCGGTGAAGAGGGTTCACTCCTCAACAGCCTCGAGGGCAAACATCCCTTCCCGCGCAACCGTCCGCCCTACCCGGTCACCCACGGCTTTGAGGATCTGCCCACCGTGGTCAATAACGTCGAGACCCTGGTCTCGGCGCCGCCGATCGTCCTGCGCGGAGCCAACTGGTACCAGTCCCTCGGCGAGGGAGACCACGCAGGAACCAAGATCATCAGCCTCTCGGGAGATATCGCCCGGCCAGGCAATTACGAGGTGCCGATAGGCCTGCCGCTTTCTACCCTGCTCCACGACTGGGCCGGCGGCCCCGCCCGCGAACATGACATCCAGGCTGTCACCATGGCGGGTCTCTCGGGCGGATTCCTGGCCGGTGACGACCTTGATGTAACCCTTGATGAACCCTCGATCCGGAGCCGGGGTTCCTTTCTCGGGGCGGGAGGCATCATCGTCTTCGACCAGGGACGCGATATGGTCACCGCGGCTGAAAACGCGATGGAGTTTTTCGCCGATGAATCCTGCGGCAAGTGCTTCCCGTGCCGGATCGGCACGAGGAGACTCACCGAGCGCCTTGGCGGAAGATCCGGCCCCACCGAGATGTCCGACTGGGAATCGGAGGTCCGCGACATCGGCAAGGTCATGAAGGCGACGAGCGCCTGTGGTCTCGGGATGGCCGCTCCGCTCATCACCGAGAGTCTGCTAAAATACTTCCAGGAGGAGGTCGAGCTGCGGCTCAAATAGCCGCCGCCAGAGCAGATGACTGAAAAAGCTGAAATGAAAACAATGATCCTCGACGGCGTGGAGGTTTCCTTCTCTCCGGGGGAGACGATCTACGAGGTCGCAAGCCGCGCAGGCGGCGAGATACCCACACTCTGCTACGACAAGCGTCTCGATCCCTTCGGCGGCTGCCGCATGTGCGTCGTCGAGGTCGAGGGAGTCCGCAACCCGGTCGCCTCCTGCACCACGCCCGCGAGTGAAGGGATGGAGGTACGCACCTCCACCGAGACCATCGAAGAGCACCGCAAGATCCTCCTCGAACTCGTGGCCAGCGAAAACCGGGAGGTTGACGTCGACCCCCTGCGCGGCTACGCCTCCCAGGAACTCGCGCAGCTTGTTGACCGCTACGAGGCACGCACCGGGCGCTTCGAAGGCGCGCATTCGGGATGCTCAAGAACCGACGACGAGAACCCCTTCATCCTGCGCGACTACGACCTCTGCATCTCCTGCTACCGCTGCGTTCGCGTCTGCGCAGAGCAGGAGGGCGATCACGCCATCAACATCCTCAACCGGGGCTTCGAGACCCGCATCTCCACCGAGTTCAACGGGTCACTGAAGGATTCCGACTGCACCTTCTGCGGCCAGTGCGTGCAGACCTGCCCCACCGGAGCGCTCGGTGACAGGAAGGCCATGCGCTACGAGGGCGAGCCCGGCGACATCGAGAAAACGCGAACGATCTGCCCCTATTGCGGTGTCGGCTGCTCGGTCGACATCATGACGCGCGATGACACGATTGTCGGGGTGCAACCGGCCATGGATGGCCCGGCGAACCTCGGAGCTCTCTGCGTCAAGGGCCAGTTCGCCTACGACTTCGTGCAGCACCCCGAGCGGCTCTCAACGCCGCTGGTGCGTGGAGAGGACGGCGAGCTGCATGAGGCGAGCTGGGATGAAGCCCTTGACCGGGCCGCTGCCGGGTTCCAGAAAGCTCTCGATGACCACGGACCGGAAAGCGTCTACGGGATCGCCAGCGGGCGGGCGCCCAACGAGGCGGCCTACACCATGCAGAAGTTTATCCGCGCGGGGTTCGGCACCAACCAGATAGACAACTGCAGCCGGGCTTGACACGCCCCGACGGTTGCCGGTCTGGCAGCCACGATCGGCCGGGGAGCGATGTCCAATCCCCTCGTCGACATGCAGAAACCCGACGTGATCTTCTGCATCGGAACGAACATGACCGAATGTCACCCCGTGGCGGCGACCGGGATCAAGAAGGCTCTTGCGAAGGGGGCCAGGATGATCGTCGCCGACCCGAGGCGCATTCGGCTCGCCGAGCTGGCCGATCTCTACCTGCCGATACGCGTTGGCAGCGATGTAGCCCTGCTGCTGGGAATGGCTCATGTCATCGCCCGCGATGGACTCGCGGATGAATCCTTCATCGCTGAACGAACCACCGGCTCGAAAGAATTCTTCGATCACCTCGAAGAGTTCACTCCCGAATGGGCCGCGGAAATCACCGGCTGCAGTGCCGCGGATATCGAACAGGCTGCGCGGCTCTACGCCGGCGCCGACAGGGGGGCGATCTACTACACGCTCGGCATCACCGAACACATCTGCGGGGTCGACAACGTCAAGAGTCTCTGCAACCTGGCCCTGATGACTGGCCATATCGGCCGTGAAGGAACCGGCATCAACCCGATGCGCGGGCAGAACAATATCCAGGGAGCGGGTGACAGCGGCGCCATCCCGGCGAACTATCCCGGCTTCCAGGCGGTGGTCGACCCGGCAAACCAGGAAAAGTTCAGGAAACTCTACGGCCGGGAGATTCCCGCCGAGGTCGGCATCACCAAGGTGACAGCCCTCGACCGCTGCGGCGAACAGATCAGGGCGATGATCATCGATGGAGAGAATACCGTGGTCTCGGACCCTGACCGCAAGCACTGTGAGCACGCCCTCAAGAGCCTCGACCACCTGGTGGTAATCGATCTCTTCCTGACCGAGACCGGGGAGCTGGCCGACGTGGTCTTCCCCGCGGCCGGTTTCGGAGAAACCGAGGGAACCTGCGCCAATACCGAACGCAGAGTTCAGCGCCTGCGGGCCGCGGTCACGCCGCATGGACAGGCGAAGCCCGACTGGTGGATCGTCAGCCAGCTCGCCCGGCGGCTGGGAATCGAAGGTTTCGAGTACGAATCCGCCCGCGATGTCTTCAACGAGCTCTGCGAGCTCTCGCCAATCTACGCCGGCCTCGACTGGGACCTGGTCGAAAACGGAGAGTACCAGTGGCCCGTCCCCGAAAAGGGGCATCCGGGAACCCCCATCCTGCACGAAGGAGAGTTCACCAACGGACGGGGGATTTTCTCGGTGCTGAGCTACCGCGACCCGGCCGAAACCATTGATGATGAATATCCCGTATGGCTGACCACAGGCCGAAGACTCGAGTCCTACCACACCAGGACCCAGTCCGGACGCGCTCACGGCATCGACTACCTGCTGAGCGAGGAGACCCTCGAGATTCACCCCGACGATGTCAGCGCCTGGGGACTCGAAAACGATGGCTGGTGTGAGCTCGCCAGCCGCCGCGGCTCCGTCAAGGTCAAGGTCCAGGCCACCGACCGCTCGCCCCGCGGAACGGTCTTCTGCAGCTTCAGCTTCAACGATGTGCCGGTCAACATCCTCACCGGTTCCGGCTACGACCCGGTGACCCAGACCGCCGAGCTGAAGGTCTGCCCGGTGAAGATCAGCAAGGCCTAGGGCGGCCGCGGTTTTTTCTGATATGCTCTCGGTATGAAGCCCTTCGATTCGGCGGAAATCCAGGCACGGCACCAGCGGCTCCAGGAGAAGATGAAGGCGTCCGGTGAAAATCTCGACGCGATCATCGTCCTCAATACCGCCGATCTCTACTACCTCAGCGGGACCGTCCAGACCGCCCACCTGCTCGTCACCCCCGCAGAGGAACCGATGTTGCTCGTACGCAAGGTGCTCGAACGCGCCCGGGAAGACTCGCCCCTGGAACACATCGAGCCGCTGGAGAGCATGAAGACCCTGCCGGAGCGGCTCGCGAGTCTCTGCGGCCCGCCTCCCTGGAAGGTCGGCATGGAGCTCGACGTACTCCCCGCGACGACCTACGCCTTCTACAGCAAGCTCCTGGGCGAAGGGACCGAAATACTCGACGCCTCCCGCCTGCTCATGGCGAACCGGGCGGCGAAGAGCGACTACGAGATCGGCGAACTGAAACGGGCGGCCGAGGCGCAGCGTCTCCTCTTCGATTCGGTACCAGAGCTTCTAGGCCGTGAGAACATCTCCACCTGCGAGCTGCAGAACCAGCTCGATTGCAGGGCGCGAACCCTCGGCCACTGCGGAATGATCCGGCTGCGAGGCATGAACATAGGCACCGGCATCGGAACGGTCACCAGCGGACCGGATGGCGCCCTGCCCAACCATTCACTCTTCCCGATCGGCGGCAAGGGACCGCACACCTGTGTCTCGCAGGGCGGCTCGCGGAGCCCCATCGAAACGAACACCCCGGTCATCGTCGACTACCTGATGAGCCTCTCGGGCTACCACAGTGACTGCACGCGGATGGCTGTTCGCGGGACCATGCCCGATGGGGCTCTGGAAATTTACGAGAAGACCCGCGAACTGCTCAGGTTCTGCGAGGAGACGATCCGGGAGGGCTCCACACCCTCGAAAATCTATGAAGAGATGGTCACCCTCGCCCACGACAAGGGGATCGGCGACAACTTCATGGGGCCCGGCAAGCTGGCGGTGAAATTCACCGGCCACAGCGTGGGGCTGGAGGTCAATGAGCTTCCGGTGCTGGCGCCTCGTTTTGACGAACCCCTCGTTGCGGGTAACACCCTGGCCATCGAGCCGAAATACACCCATCCCGAGTGGGGAGTGCTCGGAGTCGAGAACACCTACGCTGTTCGCGCAGACAGGCTGGAGAACCTGACGGAGATTCCCGAAGACATCATCACCTGCCCGGAGTGACGGTGAACTCGCGGCGGACGAGCCTCGAATCAACCCGGCTACGAACCTGCTCGAAGAGATCGACCTCGAAGGGCTTGTCGACCCCATTGCCGGCGAGATCTTCCAGCGTGCTGCGGATCACCAGCTGGTAGGTCCCCGGACTCCAGTCTTTGTCAGGACGTAGCGACCAGCGACGCTCGCTGTCCTCGACGCGAACCGCGCCCTCCACCCTCTCCCCCGCCGCGCTCTCTACCCAGAGAAGCCTCTGGAGGAGGGCGTGATCAAGCGGCGCGTCAAAGGTGAGCGCCAGGGGATCGCGGCTTCCGGCAGAGGGAGCCGAGAGCTTCCAGGCAGCCGGGTCAGGAGACTCGTGGTCGGCGCCTGAAACCCTGAAGGATTTTCTGAAAGACGAACGCAGCCGCGCTCCGGCGGCATCTTTCCACCGGTCGCTGACCACCAGGGTGTAGCTCTCCCCCGCCCTGAATACCGGGCCAACGGTCTTGTTGGGAAGCACCTCCTGCTTGATTCTGCCTGGATCGATAAAGATCGTGAGGCGGCGGCCGGTCGGATCCCAGAGTTCTTCATCCAGCTCGAGAAAGGGGTACCTGACCACCTGCCCCTGCGAGTTCAGCAGACGGGTGTTCTCATAGGCTCTGCCGATGCTCATCGGAGCGGAGAAGTGGATATAGAACTTCAGCAGGTTCTCGGGCAGGACATCCGATGATGGATAGACCGCCGAGACCACCGTGGTGGGCTCAACCTCTCGCTTCGGAATCCTGAAACGGGTCTCCCGGAAGCGGCCTGATGAGCCATAAACCCTTGCCGAATATTCCAGACCTGGCTCGAGAGGAAAGAGGGGCCTGAAACGCAAGACCCCCCCGGTAAATACGTAGGAACCGGCGAGAGGCGGCAACCCATCCGGTGATGAATCTCTTTCAAAGAGAGTGTAGATCCTGACCGACTCTCTCCAGGAAGATTCATCCGCCCCGGGAAGACCCTCGAGGCCCGTAACCTCAAAATACCTCGATCCATCCGGGTCAGTAGCCAGGCCAATCCGGGCCAAACCGGGCTCATCCCTTACGGAGCGGCCGCAGCCAGGGATGATCCCCAGGAGCAGGACCGCCAAAATCATCCACGAGAGCCGGCGAATCACGGAAGCGGCAGAGTTTCCAGGTTGAAGGACCCTGCCTCGGTCTCACGCATCACCAACGCGTTGCTGTCATCGGCCCTGTCAAGCTGCAGGATTCCCTTCCAGCCTTCGATGGTCTCATAGGGAACCCCTTTTTTACCGCCCCCGGCAACACGCTCGGTAATGCCCGGATGTTTTCCCAGCTCCACGGTCGAGACCTTCATGATGCCGCGACTGGAGTTGGCGATCAGCATGTACTCTTTACCGGCTTTGGTATAGACGATCATGTCGAGCGGCCGGTTACGGTTGCCCAGCTCAGCCACGGTCTTTCCCTTGAGCTTCGCGCCAGGCTTGATATCCGAGAGGGGAATCGTAACCAGCGGCGTGCACTGGTAGGCGGCGACGAGGTAGGGCTGCCCGGCGACGTTCAGCGAGACAAAGGTGCGTACAGGGGAGCGGGTCTCGAAACGCCCATGGGCGCCATGATAGATCTCGACGCTGGCGGGCTTGCCGGAACCATCGAAAGGAAAAGCGACAGATCTCAGGCTCGAGGAGAACTCCTCGTTGGACATACCGGCCACCAGCACCCGGCCATTCACGTAGCCGAGATCTGTAATGGCCTGGGACCTGGCGCTCTGACGCCGACGGCCCCGACCTGTCGTAGCCTTGGCATCCGGAACCGAGGGCAGGGTGAAGCTTGCTGATTTCAGGCTGGAGAGGTCGAGAGTTTCAAGCTTGTCTCCGCGAACCGAAACAATAACCGCCGGGGCGGCGACTCCGCTTCCGCGCGCGACCGAAAGATAGGCGACCCCCGAGAGCGGATTCACCGCCAGGTCGGAAATACGGATCTTGTCAGGAGCGGTCCCAAGGGCCGCGGCGATCTTGCGATCTACGGCATCGAGGGCTACGGGTTTTCTCTTGGCGACCTTGCCGGTGTCACCGGTCGCGATCGCGTGAACAGCCGCCCCGAGGGGATCGGCGACAAAGAGAATGCCCTGCGGGCCAAAGGCCACGGGACCGGCTGATTTAAGCTCCAGGCTGGCCGTCTTCATGCCGGCGGTGAGATCAGCTGCGGCGGCGGGATTCAGACTGATAGAGAGAGAGCACGTCAGGGCCAGGCAGGCCAGCAGCTTCAACTTCATCTGGATTTCCTTCCTCAGTATTATTCAAAAGACCGAATGCATATCGTCCGCAAATGAAAGCGGGAGGACATCGTGCGACGAGATCACCCGGGCAGTCAATATCGAATTGGAAAGTCTTGACTGCCCCCGAAACTCGGGTAACACTTCCCCCTCGGGTAGTCTGAAACGGGGCTCCTCGGCCCCCTCCTGATTTCCTCAAAAAAGGCGGAACAATGCACCACAAGAACCGTTTCCACAATGTACTCACAATGTTTTCTCTCCTGGCCATCTGCGCCTGCCCCCTGGTACAAGCTGGCGATAACGCCTTCCTTCGCGGAGACTCCAACACCGACACCCGGGTGGATCTCAGCGACGCGATCTTCACCCTGGCCTACCTCTTCCAGGGCGGCGATGCGCCCCTCTGCCTGGATGCGCTCGACTCCAACGACAGCGGCGAGGTGGACATCTCCGATCCGAGTCATCTCCTGCGTCATCTCTTCCTGGGAGCGGCGGCTCCGCCCGCCCCCTGGCAGGAGTGCGGACTGGACCCGAGCGCCGACGGTCTCGGCTGCGCCTCCTTTCCCGCCTGTGAAGTTGTCGCGCCTCCGCCGAACCCATCCGAGGCTATAGCCCTGCTCAGGACAGCTGAAGATGGAGAGGTTGATGTGATGGTGACCGGCGCGGTGGTTACCTACAAGCGGCCGGCTGTTGGCGGCGCCCCGGCCGGGTTCTTCCTGCAGGCGGACGCCTCCGGCCCGGCGATCGTCGTTGAGCTCGATCCGCTCTCTCTCGACCCTGAACCCCAGGTCGGCGATCTACTCAGCCTTCGCGCCACCGAGCTCGGCACCATCTACGATGCCCGCGCCATCCGCGCCCTGGCCGACTACGAGGTTCTCGAAAGCGGGATCGACGTCTCCACCCTGGCCCAGGAGGTCTCCAACGCGGCGGATCTCGTCGACGCCCTTGATGATTACGAGAGCGAGCTGATCACCCTGACCTGCATGCTCCAGAGCGAGTTCGCCTCCGCCGGCGGCGGCCACCTCTCCGCTGTGGTGTCTACTGCGGCCATCAGCGACAACTCGGACCTTCGCCTCAGGATTACCGATTCCCTGCGTGACTCGCTGGCAGCCAAGAACAACCTGGTGAATGGCTGCGTCCTGTCGCTCACCGGCCCCATGTGGAGATTCCGAGGACAGGCCCAGCCAAGCGCCTACAGCATCGAGGACGTCTCCGTCGACAGCTGTCCCGCTCCTCCATCCCCCCAGGTTACAGGCGCCGCGGCTGGCAGCCGAACCGAGGTAACCATCTCTTTCGACATGGCCATCGATGCCGTGAGCATCGGAGACCCCGAGGCCGCCTTCACGTTCGCCCCTGAACTCGGAATCTCAGAAGCCGCGGTTGAGGGAGACCAGGTCATCCTCACAACCGAGGAACAAGCGCCCGGAACCGGCTACACCGTAACCGTGGCAGATTCCGTCACCAGCCTGCTCGGCGCAGGGGTGGACCCCGATGCCAACTCGGCGGGCTTCACCTCCATGGGCTCCGGATTTTCCATCAGCTCGGTGGACTATCCCGTGATCGCCCACGGCGCGAGCCTCCAGATCACCGGCAACCAGCTCTCGAGCGCCTCCGAGGTAACCATCGGCGGCGAGCCGCAGGGTTTCACCGCCGACTCCGACAGCCAGCTCACGGTCGCCTCCGTCCTTGACTCGACACCCACTGGTTCGACCGAGCTCATCGTAACGTCTGAGTCCGGCGCCGAGGCGGTCCTCGACCTGACCGTGATCCATCTCGTGATCAACGAGGTGGACTGCGACCAGACCTCCACCGACACCGGCGAATTCGTAGAGATCTCCGCCGGCATCGCCGGGGTCGATCTCTCAGGCTACGTGCTGGTCCTCTACAACGGAAACGGCGACAGGGTCTATGGCCAGCGCCAGCTTGACGGTGTCACCAACGATGAGGGTTTGCTGCTCGTGGGCCCCTCCGGTTTCGCTCCGGAACCCCAGGTCACCTGGGGCGGCGCCAGCAACCAGCTTCAAAACGGCGCGGACGGTGTCGGCCTCCACCAGGGAGATGCCGCGAATTTCCCCGGAGGCGCGGGCGTAAGCGCTGAGGGACTCATCGATGCGGTCGTCTACGGGACCAGCGATGGCGCCGATGCGGGACTGCTCGATGGCTTGTTCGGCGCCGGGAACGCCCTCGGCTCTCAGCTTGATGAGAACGTCAACCGCAGCAAGGACACCGAGTCGATCCAGCGCTGCGGCGAGACTCGCCTTGATTCAACAGGCTGGAACGTGACCGCCCCGACGCCTGGCGCGCCGAACACCTGCCTGGCGCCCGCGGGATAAGCTGGAGGTGTCTCAGCCTGGGTTTGGGCCCTGGAAGACGGGGCTGCGGTACGGCTTCAGCATTGGCGGCTGCCCGGCCGCCGAAAGGAAAAAGGGCTGATGCTTGACCTTGCATCGCCCGGGCGTAAGATCATTGGTCGGTCGAAGGTCCCCTGAAAACCAAGCAGCAGGAATCGTAATGGCAGCAAAAAGTCGTCAGTTCCCCGATGAGATGAATGACAGCCAGGATGACATCGGCATGAGCGATGCCGACCTCGAGGCCCTGATGGGCGGAGCCTCGGCGCCATCTCCCGGCAAAACCATTGATGTAGACAAGCTCGAGCCCGGCGACCGCCTCGAGGGAAACGTCATCGATATCCGGGCCGGCGAGGTTCTCCTCGAGCTCGACGGCAAGCACCACGGCCTCATCGAAGAGGATGAGTTCGAAGAGGACGAGGAGTTGCCGCTCCTCGGCACCAGGATCAAGGCGAGCGTCATTCGCTATGATGGCGCCCGTGACATGGTCCTCCTGTCGGTCGGCAAGGCTCGTAAAGAAGTCTTCTGGGAAGATCTCCGTCCGGGCTCACTGCTCGAGGCCCTGGTCACGGGAACGAACAAGGGCGGACTCGACCTCGATATCAAGGGAGTGAGGGCCTTCATGCCCATCTCCCAGATTGACATCAAACGGATCGAAGACGCGACTCCCTTCGTCGGAAAAAAATTCCGCGTCGAGGTCACCCAGGTCGACAGGGAAGATCAGAACCTGGTGGTGAGCCGGCGGGCCGTGCTCGAGAAGCAGGCTGTCGAGCTGAAGGGCAACGCCCTGGCAAGACTATCGGAGGGAGAGATCCTCAAGGGAACCGTTGTCAAAACCAACAACCATGGAGCCTTCGTTGATCTCGGCGGCGTCGAGGGCCTGATCCACCAGAGCAAGCTCCACACCTGGAGCAGGGAGACCGGGCAGAGCGCGGAGCTCGCGGTTGGCGCCGAGGTCGAGGTCGAAATCCAGCGCGTTGACTCAGAGCGCGAACGAGTCAGCCTGGACCTGCGCCGGGGCTCGGTCCTCGATTGGAGCGCCTCGGCCGCGAACTACGAGGTTGGCGAGGAGTTTACCGGTTGGGTCTCGGGGAAAACCGCTGATGGCGTTCACGTCGCGATCGAGGAAGGTGTCGAGGGCATCATCCCGCGGGCGTGCCTGCTCGAGATGAAGGATCCCCCTGTCAAGGGAGACATCATTCGCACCTGTATCACCAGCATCGATCCCGAAAAGAAATTGATCGAGTTGAAGCCGCTCTAATAGCGGAGGAACACGGAGTCACCATGAACGCAGAACGTAAAAAATCTCCGATCGGAGTCCTCTTTCTGACGGTCTTTGTCGACCTGGTCGGATTCTCGATTATCTTTCCGCTCTTTCCAGACATGCTGGAGTACTACGGCGAGAAAGATAATTTTTTCGCCGGCCTGATAGCCCAGCTCGCCGAGCTTTCGGGCGAACAGGGAGAGAAACGGGAACTCTATACCAGGGTGCTCTTTGGCGGAATCCTGGGCTCTCTCTACTCGATCCTGCAATTCCTCTTCGCCCCCATGTGGGGAAGGCTCTCCGACCGGGTCGGGCGCCGCCCGGTGCTGATGTGGACCATCGGCGGGCTGTGCGTCAGCTACCTCGTGTGGATCTTCAGCGGATCCTTCCTGCTGCTGATCATCTCGCGGGTACTCGGCGGCGTCATGGGCGGCAACATCTCGGTCGCCACCGCCGCCATGGCCGACTCGACCGATGAAAAGAACCGTGCCAGGGGAATGGGCATGATCGGCATGGCCTTCGGGCTCGGCTTTATCCTCGGTCCGGCCATCGGTGCCCTCCTGGCCGGCATCAATATGCAAAGCTGGGGACTTCCGGGGCTCAACCCCTTCTCGGCCGCAGCCACCGGCGCGTTTCTCTTATCGCTCTGGAACCTCTCCTGGGTGCGAAAAAGCTTCAAGGAGAGCCTGCCGGAGGAGGCACGAGGCCAGGCGCACCGTGCCGGCCGACCGATCAGCCCACTCAAACTCTTCCGCGGCTTCGACATCCCCGGAGTAACCCGAACCAACCTGGTCTATTTTCTCTTCCTGGTCGCCTTCGCCGGCATGGAGTTCACCCTGACCTTTGTCGCCAATGACCGGTTTGCCTACAAGAGCCGCGACATGATGTGGATCTTCATCTTCGTCGGCCTGATCATCGCCCTTGTGCAGGGCGGCATCGTCCGCCGCATGGCCCCGAAGATGGGAGAGAAAAAAGTCGCCCTCTACGGACTCATCCTGCTGGTGCCGGGTCTCCTGATTACCGGCACGGCAAGCACCATCGGCCTCTTCTATCTCGGGCTCGCCTTCCTGGCGGTCGGCAGCGCGCTAGCCTCGCCCTGCCTGACGGCGCTGGCGTCCCTCTACACCCCCGCCGACCGGCAGGGCGAGGTGCTCGGCACCTTCCGCTCTCTCGGCGCGCTGTCGCGAGCGCTGGGGCCTGTTATCGCCTGCGCGGCCTATTGGAAGCTGGGCTCGGTATCCCCCTACTATGGCGCCACGGCTCTCGTGCTGATCCCTATCCTGATGGCGCTGGGCTTGCCGGCGGTTCCCAATCGTGAAAAGGAAGCCGCTGGAGATGAGACGGGTCAGGGCGAAGCCGAGGTTAGTTGACGTCGGGATCCGTTGGCATGCCCGAGAAGAAGCGGTAGATACCGCCCTGGCGCTCCATCGAATCTTTCCAGAGCTCCGGGGATTTCGTCTGGAAGATATACTCGGCCGTGGCCGGCTGAACCACCCAGCCGCCGGCGGCGAGCTCGCCCTCGAGCTGGCCTCCGCCCCAGCCTGAATAGCCGCAGAAGACGCGATAGATCTGCTGGTCCGCCCAGATGGCGGAATCTTCATCCTCGATGAGCGCCTGGAGAAGCTCCAGGCTGCTGCCCATGTAGAGACCATCGATCACCACCTCGCCGCCATCGCTGAGGTCGGAGCGATTGTGGAGAATAAAAACCGCGGGCTGCTCCACCGGCCCGCCGATGAACACAGGCGTCTCACTGCCGCAGGGTTCGCCGGTGAGACCGCTCCAGAGATCGGCGACCGTCTGACCGCCTGGCCGATTCACAACAAGTCCGAAGGCTCCCTTCTCATCGTGCTCGGTCACCAGGACCACCGTGCAGCGAAAATTCGGATCCGCCAGGCTCGGTTCAGAGACCAGGAGCTGGCCCTTGCATGAACTGTATTGGCTACCGTCCGTTTCCATCAGAATACCGTCCTGCGTTTTCCATACTGAGCCTGGGCGATGAGAGCATGAAGACTCGTTCTGCAACCAGTCGGCGTGTACACGCTATCCCGCGTCAGAATACCACGACACCTCTTCAGCCTCTCCAGGCCTTACGGTGGATTACCAGATGTTAACGATATCTTCACAATGCATTCATTCTTACCTAATATTCTTTCCTTACCATAAAGATGGTCTGCTGAGTCTTACCAACCCATTAACGAGGATCTATTGTGAAAGCACTCATGGCGCTCTTTGGGCGCAGTCCCTTCAAACCGATCCAGGCACACATGGAAAAATCCCGTGCCTGTGTCGAACGAATCAAGCCCGTCATCAATTCCATAATTGATGGAGAGCCGGATAAATTCGACACGCTCTTCAAAGAGATCTCCGACCTCGAATCGGAAGCCGATGTCATCAAGAATGACATCAGGAGCCACCTCCCCAAGAGCATCTTCCTGCCAATCGACCGCCGTGATCTCCTCGAGATCCTGGACATCCAGGAAGAGCTGCCCGACACGATCCAGGATATCGCCATCCTCCTGACCCTGCGGCCGCTGAAGCTGCCCGCCGGCATGGAGGAACCTCTCAACAACCTCATCGACGAGGTGACCAAGGTCTGCTGCCAGGCCGCGGACATGGTCCAGGAATTTGACGAGTTGGTGGAGACCTCTTTCGGCGGTCAGGAAGCGAAGAAGGTGCTCGCCATGATCGAGCAGATCAACGCGGATGAGACCGTCGCCGATGGAACCGAACGTGCTGCCGCCAAGATGCTTTTCGACCGCGAGAAAGAGGTCGAAGTCCTGGACGTCATCATGTGGTCACGTGTCATCAACAAGCTTGGAGACCTGGCAGATTCCGCTGAACGAATGGCCAACCGTCTCCGGTTAATGATCGCCAAGTAACCTCAATCCCCTCTTAAACAAGTAACTCAAATGTTAGACACACTCTCTGTATTTCTTGGCCAGTCAGGCGGTTTCTTCAGCGAAACCCAGATCTTCTGGGTCTATGTCATCGCCCTCTGCGGTGGGTTCTATATGGCCTGGAGTATCGGTGCCAACGATGTCGCCAATGCCATGGGCACATCGGTAGGCTCCGGCGCCCTGACCCTGAGAAACGCGATCATCGTCGCGGCCATCTTTGAATTCGCAGGCGCGTTTCTTGTTGGCCAGCATGTCAGTGAGACCGTCCGTAAAGGAATATTCTCGGAAGAGGCGATGGATTTTCTGAATGCTGACGGCGGCAGGTTATACGTTTACGGCATGATGGGAGCCCTGCTGGCAGCCGCCACCTGGTTGCTGACGGCTACCTACTTCGGCCTGCCTGTCTCAACCACCCACAGCATTGTCGGGTCCGTCGTCGGCTTCGGAATGATCATCTTCTGGGACGACCTGAGCCTGATCCACTGGGACAAGGTCGGTTCGATCGTTGCCAGCTGGGTTGTTTCACCGGTGCTGGCGGGAGGATTTTCCTGCCTCGTCTTTATCGCCATACAGAGACTCGTCCTGCATAAGAGGGACATGGTCAGCTCGGCCAAGAGGATGGCGCCATTCCTGGTGTTTCTCGTTTTCCTGATCATCTCCCTGGTTACGCTCTACAAGGGTCTCAAGCCCCTGAAGCTGGACTGGACGTTTTCCGAGGCTCTCCTTGGTGCGACAGGGGTCGGGATCATCTCGGCCCTGGTTTCCATTCCGCTGCTGAACAGAATTACCGTCGAAGAGGACGATCCGGAAACGTCCCATGCCCAGAATCCGGTAATTGGCGAAGACCTCGCCAGGATGAAGACAAAGTTCAAAAAACTTTCCATGCTGGCGACAGGGGAGGTTGAAGGAAAACTCGAATCCCTGGGCGCGAAAATCGAAGAGCTTTCAGCCGAGGTAGAAGAACAGGACCAACCTCCCGCCGGAAAAACCGAAGGAGGGAAAGCCTGGGGAACCCCGCAGATGAGGGCGACTGAAAAGATCTTCGTTTACCTGCAGATTCTCAGCGCGTGCACTGTAGCCTTTGCCCATGGTGCCAACGATGTCGCCAATGCTGTGGGCCCCCTGATGGGAGTGGTTGGCGTTCTCCAGCGAAAGGGCGAAATTGTAAGTGAGGCGCTCTCGGGAAGCTGGAGTCTTTATATCCTCGGCCTCGGCGGCCTCGGTATCGTAATCGGACTCGCTACCTGGGGCTGGCGTGTCATTGAAACGATCGGCAAAAAGATCACCGAGTTGACTCCGACGCGTGGATTCTCGGCTGAATTCGGCGCGGCAATCACCATCCTGGTCGCCTCGCGGTTAAGCCTTCCGATCTCCACGACCCACACCCTCGTAGGCGCGGTACTGGGAGTGGGCTTAGCGCGCGGCATCGGAGCGCTCAACCTCAAAGTCGTGCGCGACATCGTTGTGTCCTGGGTCGTGACCCTCCCAGCCGGCGCGTTCCTGACAATTCTCTTCTTCTTTATCTTCAAGGCTATCTTCTGAACAAACGCCTTTGACCGGAAGAATGGAGCAAAAGAAAACAGCCGGAAAATGGTTTCACCATTTTCCGGCTGTTTGTTTTCAACAGGGAGTAAGCCCGCGACTCAGGCCTGCTTGCCGGCGATATTGACCCAGGTGTGAACGTGGGGCGTACCGCGGAAGTACCAGACCATTCCCGGACCCTCGACCATCCAGCGGTCCCAGATCTCGTCGTCGCCGATATTCCCCTCGTCGTAATAGGAGATCGTCAACGCATCCAGTCCGCCGTTGGCGTCGATGCACTTGAGCGCCTCGTCGACATCGCTCTTGCGGTACATGTTCAGCATGCTGCGCAGGGTGTCATCGAGAAGCTTCTTCTGGTCCTTCGACATGTCCGCGGCGCTGAGTCCCTCCAACTTGCCCTTGGTTCCCTTGAGCTTAACCACCTTGGGACTGTCGGGAGCCGACTTGACCACCAGCGCCTTGTCGCGCTGTTTGCCATCGAGCGCGGCGTAGAGCTTGTTGGCCAGGCGAGCCTGGTGCCACCAGACGTTTCCGGCATGGTCGGGCTTCTCATTGAAACCTCCGGCCGCGTGGCCGTAGAAGATAGGACCGCCAAAGGCCGTGTTCTCAACCGAATCGCCATCGGCGCGAATGGTCAGGTGGCGGCCGGTGAGCACCCACTCGAACTTGCCGGTGCCGGGCTCGCCAAAGATCGCGCAGGTGTACTTGTCAAAGCCACCCGCATCGTCCTTCATCTGCTTCTCGAAACGCTTGTAGCCATCCTCGGAGGTCACGCCCTTGAAGATCTGCAGGATCATCTCCTGCTGGTCGGGAGTGTAGAGCTTGCCGATGGCCGCGGCCTTCGGGTCCACGATGTGCCAGTTGTTGTTGATCTTTGAACGCAGCTCATGATTGAAAGGCATGCAGACCAGCTTACGCTGGTTGTCCTTCAGACTGTCGAAGAGCTGTTTGACCGCGGTCTCGGCCGGCTGAACCTTCTTCTCCTTGGCGTCATCCGCCAGGAGCTTTCCAGCCGCCCCAAACGACAGGCCCGCTGTACCAACGGCCGTAGCCGCGGTGGCGGCGGAACGCAAAAAATGACGACGACTGACATCGTCGCAATCGGGCCACTGCAGCCCGCGCGAAGCATCTTCTTTTCGCATGGCGATCTCTCCCTGTTTCTCCAGGTGGGTTATTACAAAGTTTCCTGTTCAGGAAAACCATGGTACCCCAAGGGTTGAAAGCTGGCACGGCTTTTCGGTCCGGCCCGACCGCGAAAAACCCGAGAATGACTCACAGCCGGAGAATGATTTTGCCGATGTTGAGATTCTCCTCCATGCGTACATGGGCATCCCGGACCTCCTCAAACGGCAGAATCGAATCGACGATCGCCTTGAGCTCTCCGCTCTCGAGGCGCGGCAGGATCCTCTCACGAAACCTGGCGGTCACCTCGCTCTTCTCCTCGATGCTCCGGCTCCTCATGACGCTGCCGATGATGCGAAGGCGCTTGCGGAGAACCGCGCCAAGATCAGCCTCCGTGCGAGCCCCGCCGACCAGGCCGAGGAGCACCAGGCGGCCCCCGACGCGCAGGCTGGAAATATTCCTGTCCCAATAGCTCGCGCCGACCAGATCGAGTACGAGATCGACCCCCGCCCCGCCGGTCAACTCGTCGACGGCTTCGGTAAAATCCCGCTCCCGGTAATTCACGCCGAGAGCGGCCCCCAGCTCTTCACAGCGAGTCGCTTTTTCCGCCGTTCCGGCTGTCGCAATCACCCGCGCTCCGACCGCCGCCGCCAGCTGGATTGCCGCCGTCCCCACCCCGCTGGCGCCAGCGTGGATAAGAACAGTCTCTCCCTCGGTGAGCTCCCCGAGGCTGAAGAGACCATCTTCAGCCGTATAGAACGCCTCCGGCACCGCGGCCGCCGATTCATACGACATGTTCGAAGGAATCGGGACCGCCAGGCTCGCATCTACCAGCAGCAACTCCGCATAGGCTCCCCCTGCGCAGAGCCCGAAGACGCGATCGCCGCGGGCGAAACTCTCGACCCCCTCGCCGACAGCCGCCACCTCTCCGGCAAACTCGAGGCCAAGAATATCGGACTCTCCCGCCGGGGGCGGATAAAGTCCGCGGCGCTGCAGCAGGTCGGCCCGGTTCACCCCTGCGGCGAAATTTCGTACCAGCAGTTGCCCCGAACCCGCCACAGGCTCGGGTAGATCAACAATTTCGAGCACCTCCGGTCCGCCTGGATCCCTGACTTTTACACCGCGCATGGCGCCACTTTACCAGCGCATGAAAAAAAACTACAGGACCGAGGGGAGGGTTGACGATGCAGTGAATAACGGTCTGAAAGGAAACTACCGAGCCGATTCATCGGCGCGCCCAGGAGAAGAACACAATGAATAAAAAAGGCAGCGGCGCAATGGTCGCCTTCACGGTCTTCTGTCTCGCAGGAGTCATCGCCCTGTTCGCCCAGGCCGACCTCTCCATCGGCCATGGCGAGAACGGACGCCAGGAGAGCATGAATCCCTCGAGTGGCGCGCCGGAGCTCATTCAGCGGCGAATCGCCGAGGACATGCTCGGTGGGCGCCAGGTGCTTGGCAAAGACGGTAAATCGGGTAAATCACGGCTGAAGTGCTGCGGTCGCTCTGAGAAAGACTGAGGCTTTCGCCCCACTCCACCCCCCCTCACCACCTCGAGCCTTTACAAGATCCCTTCCCGTGGCTATAGAGGAGCAGGAAATCTCCCATTCGGGAGAGCTGTAAACCGCTGAACCTCTCCGCCATTGCGGGGAAATGAACCACGGTGGAGGGAACATCGATGCCTGCATGGCTTATCTTCGCGCTTGGAACCGTCTGTTGCTGGGGTGCCTACGGCACCGCGATCCACAAGAGTAATGCTCTCCTTGCAAACCCCCTGAAAACCGCCCTGCTCGTGGGCGTCGCCTACTTCTTTCTCGCCGTCCTGATCCCCGGCCTCATCATGAAAAGCTCCGGCGCTGACTGGAGCTTCCCGGGCAAAGGGATGATGTTCGGCCTGCTGGCCGGATCGCTGGGAGCGGTTGGGGCCATCTGCGTCATCTACTCCATGAAATCAGGCGGCAACCCGCAGTATGTCATGCCAATCATCTTCGGCTGCGCGCCGCTGGTGAACGTCATTGTTTCTTCGATCGCCCATCCTCCCAAGGCGGTCAATCCGATCTTCTGGCTCGGAGTACTCGTCCTCGCCTCAGGCGCTGGAATGGTCCTTTACTACCAGCCGAAATAAATCGGGAGCTCTCAGGTCTTCAGCGTCTCGTCATGACGCGAGAAGCTCGGCGGCAGGTCCGCCGCGCGCACATTGGCGAGCGCGGCGATGGCGCCGGCCTTCTTGTCGGCGTCGTTGTCCTCCCACTCGATGGTGAGCGCGCCGTCAAAGCCGGCGCGGTTGAGCTCGATGATCACCTCCTCGGTGTTGACCGCGTCGCGGGCGCTGCCGGCGGTGACGAAGTTCCAGCCGTTGTGCTTATGCCCCATGGGGCGGTGCCCGCCGAGGCGGCCGCCTCGGCAATAGCCCTCGATGACCTGGACACCCTTGATATGGGCGCAGTGGATGTGCTCACTGAACTCGCGGATGAACTCGACGCCGGAAACGTTCTGCCACTCGAGATGCGAACAGTCGAGGTTGAAGCCGGCGACACCCTCGTAGCCCGCGTCGACCATCGTCCGCAGGTAATCGCCCGCCGACTCGATGTCGCCCATGGCCCTCTCTGAAGGATGGCATTCGAGATCAAAGGTGGTGCCGTATTCGCGGCAGAGCTCAAGCAGAGGAGAGAAACGTTCGACGATCAATTCGAGCGAAACCTGGCGCGGATCAGCCAGGGCGCAGCCGCCGATCTCGCTCGGGGGCGGCGGAAACTCGAACCAGTGCGACCAGGCGTGGGCCGGCGACCCGGTGAAACCCGAAACAGGCGCCTTGCGATCCTGCAGGCGTCCGAGGTGCCCGGCAAGGCGAGCACAGGCCAGGAGCGCCTCGAGCGCCTGGCTGTGGACCAGACGGCCGACCTCTTCGGGTACGTAAAAGGGATCGGTTCGCGGCGGCTCGTTGGTCTTACGCCATTCCTTGTAGGCCTCGACCGCCTCGCCGCCGATAAACTGCAGCGTCTTGGCGGATGGCTCGTCTCCAAGCGCCTGGCCCTGAAGATGCCCGGAGATGGAGAAGATCTCGAGCCCCCTTGCCTGCGCTTTTTCAACCCGCTCCGCGGCGTAAGCGGCCGCTCCCTCGTCATCGGAACACCGATCGAGCTCCAACTCCCAGCTGGCTTCCTCCCAGCCGTCGAAGCCGGCATCCGCTATAAAATCGATCCACTCATCGTAATCGACATCTCCGAACTGTCCGCGCACCAGGCCGACCTGGTGGTAAGAGCTCCTGCCAGGTCGATGCTCGGCGGTCTGCTTGTATCCCACGGTGATTCAACTCCTGCGGTAATCGGTTTTCCTTTAAACGTGGAGATTCCCCGGCCTGGAAAGCGAGGGGAGCGATCAAGCTAACAAGCCTCCCCCGCCACCGGCAACCCCTTTCCACCGGCATCTGAGCCGCGCAGGTTGCCGGTACCGAATCCCGGTGGTAGACTGGTGCCTGATCAATGACAACACTGATCCTATTAGTGCTGGCGCTCGTCCTTGCCTCCGGCCTGACCTCGATGTCCGAGGCCGCGATCTTCAGCGTGCCTATATCCAAAGTCTATCTTGCCCGGGATGAGGAACGCTCCGGAGGCCATCGGCTGGCCGCGATCAAGGAGAGCATGCAGCGCCCCATCTCGGCGCTGGTGATTCTCAACAACCTCATCAACATCCTCGGCTCGGTCATGGTCGGCTACAAGGCAGCCGAGGTGCTCGGCAACGACTACAAGGGAGCCTTCGCCGGCGTCCTCACCTTCCTGATCATCGTCTTCTCGGAGATCATTCCCAAGACGGTCGGGGAACGCTACAACCTGACCATCTCCCTGATCGCCGCTATACCGCTGACATTCGTGACCTGGGTTCTGCTGCCTGCCATCTGGGTGATCGAACAAATTGCCCGGCCCTTCTCAGGCAAGGAAAACAAGGAAGTCACCAGCGAAGAGGAAATCCGGATGATGGCAGATATGGGGAAAGAGGCGGGCCTGATCAGCGGCGAGGAAAACCGTCTCATCAGCAGGGCCTTCCGTCTTAACGATGTAACCGCCCGTGAAATCATGACCCATCGCCTCGACCTGGCAAGCCTCGAGAATGACAAGCTCCTGGGCCAGATCAACCCCTCCGACCTGGACATGACCCACAGCCGAATCGTTGTGACCAGGGATGGCGATCTCGATAATATTGCCGGGATCATCTATCTCAGGGATCTGCTCCTGGCGCTGGCCGAGGACCGAACGGACCTGAAGGTCGGCGATCTGAAAAAGCCCGCCCACATCGTCCACGAAAGCACTCCCGCACACCAATTGCTGCATCAATTCCAGCTCAAGCGGCAACATCTCTTCGTCGTCCTGGATGAATACGGCGGCACGTCAGGTGTCGTGAGCCTCGAAGATGTACTCGAAGAGCTCGTTGGAGAGATTATCGACGAGACCGATCCTGAAGAGGAGGGATCACCTAAGACCGAAGAAGATAAGGGTTTACCGAAAAATCGTTCGGAAGATGCCTGAATTCCTCCTGGGGCTCTCTTATTGACTATGCGTAAAGTACTTACGCTATTTGCCAGGGTCTTCTCCCCTGTGAGGTTGAAGTTCGAATCCCTTCACCTGTAATATTGATATTCGGCAAATTGTATAAATACCCCTGTTGGAAGGGGATCTGACAAGTCAGCCGGCGCTTTTCCCTGGAGCCCATCCAGATGGCAGTAGCGCATCGGCACCTCAGCGAGGAATGAGTTTGATAACAGGCGGCTCGTCAAGACATGAGTCCAGGATCCCGGGCATCGCGGCGCTTGCGCTGTTGATGTTCGCTGTGCTTTTACCGGCGCAGCTCCGGGCCCAGGATGCCGATGCCGATGGCATCCTGGACGCCAGCGACAACTGTCCCCTCCTCAGCAATTCCGCGCAGCTGGATTCCGATGGAGACGGGATTGGAGACCTCTGCGACAACTGCCCGACCAACAGGAACTTCAACCAGCTTGACAACGATGGCGACGGAATCGGAACGATCTGCGACAACTGTCCGGGCGAGGCAAATGCCGGACAGGAAAATGGGGATGGGGACTTCTTCGGCGACGCCTGCGACAACTGCCCGGAGAGGACAAACCAGATCCAGGTCGACACCGATGGCGATGGCATCGGTAATTTCTGTGATAACTGTCCCGATGACCCAAACCCGGAGCAGGAAGACACCAACGCCGACAATATCGGCGATGCCTGCCAGCTCGACAACGATGGCGATGGACACGACAACGGCGTGGACAATTGCCCGGCCCTTGCGAACGCGGACCAGGCTGACAGCGACAACGACGGCGTTGGCGATGCCTGCGACAACTGCCCGGAAAACACGAACCCCGCCCAGGAGGACAATGACGGCGATGGCATCGGCGGCGCCTGCGACGTCTGCTCCTCCATACCCGACCCGGGCCAGGAGGACTCCGATGGCGATGGAGCTGGTGATGCCTGCGACAACTGCCCCTTGACCTCCAACCCGGGCCAGGCCGACTTCGATGGCGACCAGCTCGGCGATGGCTGTGACAATTGTCCGCGGTCCGCCAACCCCGGTCAGGAAGACCTTGATGGAGATGGCGCCGGCGACTCGTGCGACAACTGCCGCCTGGTCGCCAACCCATCCCAGGCGGACTCCGACAAGGACAGGATCGGGGACGGCTGCGACAACTGTCCGACGGATTTCAACCCATCCCAGGCGGACGATGACTCCGATGGCATCGGCAATGCCTGCGACAACGACGCGGATAATGACGCCATCCCCAACTCCAGCGACAATTGTCCCGATCTCGCCAACCCCGCCCAGGAAGACTCCGATTCGGATGGCATCGGCGATGCCTGCGACAACTGCCTGCTCGCTCCCAATCCAACCCAGGCTGATTCCGACGGCGACGGCCTCGGCGATAGCTGCGACAATTGCACCCTGGCCGCCAACCTGGACCAGGCTGATTCCGACTCCGATGGTGTCGGCGACAGCTGTGACAATTGTTCCTCCACCTCCAACCCCGAACAGCCCGACTCGGATTCGGACGGAATCGGCGACGACTGTGACAACTGCCCTGTCGACGTCAACCTGAGCCAGCGCGACCTCGATGGCGATGGCTTCGGGGACGTCTGCGACAATTGTCCCCTGGTAGCCAACGCCAACCAGCTGGACATCGACGCCGATGGCTTCGGTAACTCCTGCGACAATTGCTTCTTCGTACGCAACCCCCGGCAGGAAAACAGGGACAACGACAGCCTGGGAGACGCCTGTGACAATTGCCCCGAGGTGGCCAACCCTGAGCAGCTCGACAGCGATTCCGATGAAATCGGGGATAGCTGCGACAATTGCACGGCTGCATCCAACCCGGAACAGGAAGACGCGGATGAAGACGGCCTCGGCAACGCCTGCGACGATGATGCCGATGGAGATGGTCTCACCAATCTCGAAGACAACTGTCCCGAGACAAGAAACGAGGACCAGCTGAACGCCGATGGCGATTCGTTTGGGGACGCCTGCGACGACGATGTTGACAACGATGGGGTTCCCAACAAAGCGGACAATTGCCTCACCACCGCCAACCCCGGCCAGGAAGACCGCGACCTGGATGGCATCGGCGACCCCTGCGACATCGACAACGATGAGGACGGCGTCGAGGACTCTGAAGACAACTGCCCCGGCATCTACAACCCTGAACAGTTTGACTCCGACGGTGACGGCGAGGGGGATGCCTGCGATTCAGACCAGGACGACGATGGTGCCCTCGACGGCGAGGACAACTGCCCGACCGCCCCCAACTCCGACCAGCAGGACAGCGATGGAGATGGACACGGTAACGCCTGTGACAACTGCAAGAGAATCAGCAACCACCTGCAGGACGACAACGATGGAGACGGGCTTGGCGATGTCTGCGACCCTGACGATGACGGCGATAACATTCCCGACTTCCGCGACAACTGCGCCCGGCTCGCGAACACCGGCCAGCTCAATAACGACAATGATCAACTCGGAGACGCCTGCGACTCAGACGACGACAATGACGGGATCCCGGACAGCAACGACAACTGTCCCACCAACCCGAATCCCACCCAGGTTGACAGTGACAGAAACGGAATCGGGGATGCCTGCGATGTGATACTGCAAGACACGGACAACGATGGCGTCTTTGACCATCTCGACAATTGCGAGGGAATCCAGAACTCCAACCAGGAGGACTTCGATGAAGATGGAATCGGCAACGTCTGCGACAACTGCCCGCTCAACCATGATCCCACCCTGGCTGACAACGATGCTGATGGACTCGGCGATGCCTGCGACAACTGCCCGCTGATCCCGAATGCCCAGCAGCAGGACTCGAACGATGACGGGATCGGCGATCACTGCGACCCGGAGGAGGACGTCGATGGGGACGGGATCCGCAACCAGGCCGACAACTGCCTGGTGACCCTGAACCCGGCCCAGATCGACCGCGACAGCGACGGCCTGGGCGATGAGTGTGACCCGGATGATGACAACGATGGCATCGATGATCTGCTCGACAATTGCCTGCTGCGGCCAAACCCCGACCAGGAGAACAACGATGGAGATCCCCTCGGAGATGCCTGCGACCAGGATGACGACAACGACACCGTCCCGGACAGCATCGACAATTGCCCGACCGTCTCGAATTTCATCCAGCAGGACTTCAATGACGATGGAATCGGCGACGCCTGCGCTGACATGGACCGGGACGCTGACGGCCATCTCGACTTCGAGGACAACTGTCCACTGGTCTACAACTCCAATCAGTCCGATATTGACGGCGATGCGCTCGGCGACTTTTGCGACCCGGATGATGACAACGACGGCATCGATGACGCCGAGGACAACTGCCCCTATGATGAAAACCCCTCGCAGATAGACGCGGATGAAGACGGCATCGGAGACGTCTGCGACGCGATTGTCCGGCCCCCGGATTACGATGACGATGGCGTGGAAAACTCTCTCGACAATTGCGTCACCGTCGCCAACCCGGCGCAACAGGACTCTGACGGAGATGGCATCGGGGATGCGTGTGAAGGCCCCTATGAATGGATCAGGGGAGACTCGAACCGCGATGGAAGGATCGACATCTCCGATCCGATCTCGGTCCTGGGCTTCCTCTTCGGCTCCCATGTGACCCCCTGCCAGGCCGCCGGCGATGCCAATGACGACAACCGTCTCGATATCGCCGACCCGATCTTCCTGGTGCTCTACTTCTTCTCAAGCGGGCAGCCTCCCCGGGCGCCGTTCCCGGAACCGGGTCCCGACCCGACACCCGGCGGCAGCCTCACCTGCGAACAATAGACGGCGGGGATGCAAAAACGGGACGCGACCTCTCGAGGAAAGTCCGCGTCCCTGGTGTTCAATTGTCTGACTGTTCAGCTCGCCGCCGCGTACCCTCAGCTCGCCGCCGCGTACCGGGCCGCCACCGCGTCCCAGTCAACGACGTTCCAGAAGGCGCCGATATAGTCCGGCCTGCGGTTCTGGTAGTTGAGATAGTAGGCATGCTCCCAGACGTCCAGACCGAGGATGGGCGTCTTGCCTTCCATCAGCGGGCTGTCCTGGTTCGCGGTGCTCGTCACCGCGAGATTACCGCCATCGACAACCAGCCAGGCCCAGCCGGATCCGAAGCGAGTCGCTCCAGCCTGGGCGAAGGCATCCTTGAAAGCATCAAGGCTCCCGAAGGTAGCATCGATCGCCGCTGCGAGATCACCGCCTGGCTCACCGCCCTTGCCGGGGCCCATGACGCTCCAGAAGAGACTGTGGTTGGCGTGGCCCCCGCCATTGTTGCGAACAGCGCCGCGAATGTCTTCCGGGACGGAGTCCAGGTCGCTCACCAGATCCTCAACCGACTTCCCGGAGAGCTCTTCGTTACCTTCGAGCGCTCCGTTCACGTTGTTGATATACGCCTGGTGGTGCTTGCCGTGGTGGATCTCCATCGTCCGGGCGTCGATATGGGGCTCGAGCGCATCGTGAGCGTATGGGAGAGCTGGTAATTCGTAAGCCATCGGGTTCCTCCTGGAGGGCTGTGTAGATTTGATTGCGACAGTAAGATATGGCGACCGGCGATTCTATATAGTGAAGCGGGTCGCGTCCAGATCTAGAGGCGGTTATTACGCAGGCGCCGCGGGCGATCGCCCACCTCGAAAACAAGCGAGTAGACCAATCTCGACACACGAACGACCTTGTCGAAGTTGATCTTCTCGATGGTATCGGTCGGCTTGTGGTAATCCGCGTGGAAGCCGGCGAAGAAGAAGGTGACCGGCACTCCCTTGGCGGCGAAATTATACTGGTCGCTCCGGTTCCAGACCCCCTCCTCGTCGTACTCGAACTTGAAACCGATAGGGCCGTTGACCTTGTGGATCCAGGGGTCAAGCTCCAGGCTGTGACGCTTCGAGCCAATGACATGAAGACAATCGACATTGTCCGCGGCCTTCTCCGTCACCTTCCCGGAACGGTCGCGGCGCTCCTCGTTGCGCCCGACCATGTCCATATTGAACATGCAGACCATCTTCTCGATCGGCAGGGTCGGGTTGTCGACATAGTAACGCGAGCCGTGCAGACCGCGTTCCTCGGCGCCGAAGAAGACGATGACGGTACTCCGCCGCGGACGGCGCGGATTAGCCATCAACGCCCGGCAGACTGCCAGCAGGGCGGTTGAACCCGAGGCGTTGTCGTCCGCCCCGTTAAAAATCTTACCGTCGTGCTCACCGACATGATCGAGGTGGCCGCCTATGACCACCGCCTCGTCCCTGAGCTTCGGATCGCTTCCGGGAATGAAGCCCACGACATTGCGCGTCTTGTCGATCGTTTCCTTCAGCTCGACCACCAGCTCGAACTCCGCCCCGTCGAGAATCCTGCCGGCGCCGCCGGATTTCCTCATCTTTTCGAGGCTCGTATCCCAGCGCTTCAGGATCCTGTCGGCTATATCGGATGTGATGTAGACAATCTCGTCATCGCCCGCGGGAGACCACTCCGCCTCGATGCGGTAGCGGGCTCGCTGGGGCAGGCGCGAGCCGATCCGGCGGCGAGCCTGCTCGTCCGAGACGACCACGATCCGCCGCGCGCCGGCGGCCCGGGCTCCCCAGGCCCAGCGCCCCGCCTCGCTCTTGTCCGGCGCGATCAGGACAACGCTGTCCTTCACCGGCAGGCCGTGAAAAACATCCCGGCTGTCGGAATCGGAGCCTGTCCCCTTACCGGCAAATACCCAGCGTTCTTTCCAGCGAACATCCCGGCGGGAGACAACACCCACCTTGCCCTTCAGCTCGATCTTCTCCTCTTTGCCGTCCGCGCCTTTGATGGAGAGATAGGCTTCGTTCAGAAGTCTCTGGCGACGGACCATCGAGAAGGGCTGGAAAAAAGAGCTCTTGTTGCCCGGCTGGACCCCCATCGCCTCCATCTCCGAGGCGACGTACTTCGAGGCGACGTTGTAGCCGGCTGTGCCCGTATCCCGGCCGGCCAGCTCATCGGAGGAGAGAAACTCGATCCACGAATAGATCTCCTTCTTGTCGATCTTTTCATAGCCCTGCCGGTAGGCCGGATCGACCTCCTGCTGGGCCAGGGTGCTCAGGGTAAGACAACATAGGACTGCGCTGGTGAACATGGGTATCCCCGGGGTTTTATTCAGGTTCTACAGGAATTAACTAGAGAGAAAGCGGGATGATACCAAGAGAAGCGGGCTCGATGCATTTACGGAACCTCAATTACCCGAAAGGTTTTCAGCCAAGCTTGTAATCCCGCTCTGGAAGATCTATGCTTGAGGGTTCGACAATTATCGTGGTAACTCAAAGATGCCTATCAAGTTGGGAAAAGACAACTGTACCTGTATCAGGGGGGCGCGCATGCGCTCCCTGTGTGCCAGCCATGTTGTTCCCGATGGGTTCGCCCTCTGAGTTCTTGATTCCCCGGGTCGGCAAAAGGAAACAGCCCTCCAGGCTTCCGCCGCCGTCCCCTCCACCTCCAGAAGATTCAGCGTAACCCGTCCCCTCAAGGACGGTTTTTTTATACCAACTAAGGACAGTAATTCCCGTGAGCTCCCTCTACCCTCTCTTTCATAAGCTCGAGAACCGCCGGGTGACCGTCGTCGGCGCCGGCTCCGTGGCTCTCAGGAGAATTCGCAGGCTGCTGGAGGCCGGCGCGAGGATAACTGTCATCAGCCCGGAAGCCCTCGAAGAGATCTCCGGGCTCGACGAGAAAGGCGAGCTCGACTGGAAGAGACGCCCCTACCGCCGGGGCGACATCGAGAAGGCCAACCTGGTCTTGACAGCTACCGGAGACCGCGGGCTGTCCGAGAACGTGAAAGAAGAAGCGCGGGAGCTCGGCATCCTCTTCAACAGCGCCGAGGACGAGGGGCTCTGTGACTTCCACGTCCCGGGCCTGGTCGACGCAGGCGCGCTGAAGCTGGCGCTCTCGAGCGATGGACAGGACCCGGGGCTGGTCGCCGCCGTCAGCCGGCAGCTCGAGCGCTGGCTTGAAACCAGGGAGGAACCCGGTACCGCGAATGCGGGAGCCCCGGCCCGGGAAGACCAGCCCGCGGCCTCGCCGGGGAAGGTCTACCTGGTCGGCGCGGGCCCTGGCGACCCCGGCCTGCTGACGGTGAAGGCCGCCAGGCTGCTTGAAAACGCAGATCTCGTCTGCCACGACCGGCTGGTCAGCAAACAGGTGCTCGGGCTGATCCCTCAGAGCGCGGAAAAGATCTATGTCGGCAAGGAGGTCGGCTGCGGCCGCGAAATCGATCCCGTTGAGCTGATGATCTCCGCCGCGAGCGAGGGACGAAGCGTGGTCCGGCTGAAGGGCGGCGACCCGGTGCTCTTCGGACGCGGCGCTGAAGAAATGATCGCCCTGGCCGGGGCCGGCATCGACTACGAGATCGTTCCGGGAGTCTCGGCCCTCTGCTCGGTGGCGATCTCGGCCGGCATACCCGTGACCCACCGGGAGGTCGCCAGCGAGGTGATCATTCGCAGCGGACACGCCATGAAGAACGACTCCACGGACGCGGGCCCCGACGAGACGGCGGCGCGGGGAACGACCTTCGTCTACTTCATGGCGGTCAACCAAATCGAGCAAGTTATCGAAGATCTGCGGGCTGAGGGCGTCGGCGAGGAGACCCCCGTCGCCATCGTCGAGAACGGAACCCTGCCCGACGAACGCGTCATCTGCTCCGAGCTGTCGGAAATCGTTCGTGAAGCCGCCGCGGTCGGCATCAGGCCGCCCGCCCTTATCCTTGTAGGAGAGGTCGTTCGTCTGCGGGAACAGCTGACGGCGGCGCTGGAGGCGAGGGTCTCATCATGACACGCATCGACCAGGCAGCGTTAGAGCAGGCGGCTTTCGCGGCGCGCGAAGAAGGAATCGACCGCGAACCCGGGAGGCTCATTCGCTGGGCCCACGACCTGCTCGGCGAGAACCTGATGATGAGCACCGCCTTCGGCAAGAGCGGCATGTGCATCCTCCACATGGTGAAGGACGTCTGCCCCGAACTGCCAGTCTACTTCATCGATACCGGCTTCCACTTCAAGGAGACCCTCACGTTCCTCGACGAGCTCAGGGACCTGTGGAAGGTCAACCTCGTGGCCAGGAAGCCGACCCTCTTCGGAGTCGAGTTCGTCAAAAAATTCGGCGAGAAGCTCTACGAGACCGACCCCGACCTCTGCTGCCATAAGAACAAGGTTGAGCCCTTCCGGGAACTCTTCGGCGAGGAGGGCGAATACCAGGCCTGGATCGCCGGGGTGCGCCGCGACCAGTCCTCCACACGGGCGCAGGCGGAGGGAATCGAGCTCATGGGCGGTAACCTGGTTAAGATCCAGCCGCTGGCCTTCTGGACCAAGGATCTCGTCGACGAATACACACAGAAGCACGACCTCCCCCAGCACCCGCTCTTCTCCATGGGCTACAACAGCATCGGCTGCGAGCCCTGCACCAGCGCCTGCGGCGACTCTGACGACGAGCGCGCCGGGCGCTGGGCCGGCAAGGCCAAGACCGAATGCGGCCTGCACACCTTCTGGCAGAACAAGGAAAAGCAGCCGGATGGAGAGGCTGAAGAATCCGCGGAAGAGACCGGGAAATCCGGCTGAGAGCCTGAAAAAATCCGGCCCGAACCGGTAAAAGACGCAAATGCGCCATTTGCGGGTTGTCCCTCTACTGTCACAGGCGAAGAATGCCGAAACAAGTAGTAGCTCCCGCTCTCGTAGCGGTTGGACAGACGACTCGTTAGAATACGCAGGCGATGGGAATCTAC
>Ga0163108_10000369_pt1:0-22500 | contig 33534 bp, 22 predicted proteins | sample Fk1155metaG_FD_109644 | JGI IMG/M metagenome (GOLD analysis project Ga0163108, IMG submission 109644) | Marine microbial communities from the Central Pacific Ocean - Fk160115 155m metaG | ecosystem: Environmental > Aquatic > Marine > Oceanic > Photic zone | place: The Central Pacific...
GCTCGGCAAGCCCAACAAGGGACTCTCCGCCGACCTCGACGCGTTGGCCGCCTACACCAATTCGCACGTCTTCAGTCTCAGTCCACACTCCCGCGGCGGACTCTCCGAGTCGGCTCGCCGCGGCCGTACGCTGTTCAGATCCAAGAAGACCGATTGCACCCGCTGCCACTCCGGGCCCTACTTCAGCGATTCGCAACCCCGCCCCGAGTTGATTCGCCACGACGTCGGCACGGGAAAGGCCGATCCGGGAGAGAAGATGGGGCCGGCCTACGACACACCGACGTTGCTGGGAATCTATCGCTCCGCTCCTTACCTGCACCATGGAAAAGCCGGCGACCTGCTCGAGGTGCTGACGACCTACAACAAGGGAGATCGACACGGCACCACCAGCCATCTCGACAAGAAGCAACTCGCTGACCTCGTCGAATTCCTCAAGAGCCTGCCTTACGAGGCCCCGGCTGCTGCCGCCGCCAACGCGGGACTGAAGAAGGTCGCCCGCTGACCCCCCGACTGATGGAAACCACAAATGAGACCCGCCCCAGCCCCGTCCTCCCGTTGCCTGCTCACGGCGATTGCCTGCGGCCTGCTGCTGGCATCGGGATGCACCAACACCGACACCCCCGACACCCCGCCGGCCGACGTCCAGACCGCCAAACCCTTACCAAAAGTCCAGGCCGCCGCCCCCGCAGCCAAGGTCACGCTGGTGATCAAGAGTTGGAAGGACACCGAGGCCCTGATCGCCGCGAACAAGGGCAAGGTGGTCATCGTCGACCTCTGGTCGACAAGTTGCCTGCCGTGCATGAAGGAGTTTCCCCACCTCGTCGCTCTGCACAACCGCTTCCCTGCCGGGAAGATCACCTGCATCTCGGTCTCCTGTGATTACGAGGGGCTCGAGGACGAGCCTCCCGAATCGAAACGAGACCAGGTTATGGACTTCCTCAAGGAAACCCAGGCCACCTGCACCAACATCCTGCTGAGCGACCCCGACACCGATGTCTGGGAGAAGATCCAGTTGGCCGCGATCCCGGCCGTCTACGTCTACGATGCCACCGGCAAGCTGGCCAAGCGGTTTGACAACGACGCCGGCGATTACGGCGACGAGGGTTTCAGTTACAAGAAACACATCCTGCCGATGATCGAACAGCTGATTCTCGGCAGCGACAACAACCAGACCCGTTCACCGAAACCTTGAGCCAACTGAAGGACGGGCGGCCACAAGCCGCAAGGTGATGGTCGAATCCACTCCCGATGCACGCTGGTGGGCAACGCCGCGGCGACTGATCCGGCGGTTGCTCTCCCTGGACGACACACCCCACGCGATCGCGCTTGGCACCGCGATCGGGATGTTCATTGGTCTGACGCCGACCGTCGGCATCCAGATGATCATCGTGCTGCTTTTCGCGGTGGCCACGCGACGCCTGTTTCACTTCAATCGCGCTGCTGGCCTGATCACCGTCTATGTGTCCAACCCGATCACGATGTTGCCGATGTACGCCGGGTTCTACATCACCGGCCGCCTGTTCGTCGCTGCCCCGCTCACGTCGGTCGACTTCCAGCAACGCTTCGAAGCCACACTCGGAGGAGACTGGACCGAACCGTTGAGATTCCTGTTCACCGAGGTGGGCTGGCCGATGTTGCTCGGCTCGCTGCTGATCGCTTCGGTCGGGTCGGCCATCACCTATCCGGTCGTTCACTACCTGCTCAAGCGACGATCATCTCCACACCTCACGTCCGGGACTACCCCGCCACCAGTCGCATGACCACAGACCCTCCTCTCCCGGTGCTCGATTGCCTCTGCGCGGGAATCGTTGTTGCCGATCACGTCTGTGCTCCGATTGCCGAGATTCCCGAACCCGGCACGCTGATCGAAACCCCCCAGCTGCAATTGACGATCGGCGGTTGCGCCTCCAACTGCGCAGTGGACATGATCCGGCTTGGCCTGGCCGCGGCTGTCGCGGGCACGATCGGCGCGGATGTCCTCGGTCGCTTCATCCGCGAGGCGTTGACCGAGGCCGGCGTCGACTGCACCTTCCTGGAGTCCCGTCCCGACCTGGCCACCAGCGGCACGCTGGTGATCAACGTCACCGGCGAAGACCGACGGTTCATCCACACGACCGCGGCCAACGCGCACTTCACCACCGAGACGCTCACCGACGCGATTCTCGAACGCATCAGAATTCTCTACCTCGGCGGCTATTGCCTGGCAGCGGAACCGACCGCTGCCCGTGTCACCGATCTGTTCACCCGCGCCCGCGCCCGCGGCGTCACAACCATTCTTGATGTGGTCGTCCCGGGGCCGGGTGACTATGTCGATCGGCTGGCCACGGTCCTTCCCGTCACCGACTACTTTCTCCCCAACGACGATGAAGCCAGCCTGTTGACCGGGATAGAGGACCCGGGCGAACAGGCCGAGGCTTTCCGGCAGGCGGGAGCGGCAACCGTCGTCGTTACTTGCGGTGCCCGGGGAGCAATCCTGGTTGGACCCGAAGGCCGCTGGCAGGCCGGCGCCCACGATGTGCCCTTTGTCGATGGTACCGGCAGTGGAGACGCGTTCGTCGCCGCTTTCGTCCTGGCACTGCTCGACGGGGAACCGCCAACCCGCTGCCTGGAGTTTGGGAGTGCCGCCGGGGCGCTCTGTGTTCAATCCACCGGTGCCACGACCGCGATGCCGGATGCCGACTCACTCAGACGGTTTGTCGACACCTCGGTGTTGGCCATCGAAACACTCTGAGCCGGCAACGACATGCCGCTCAACCCTGTCCGGCCCGCTGCAATCCATAGATCTCGACCGAAACCCCTTCGGTGAAGGCCACGTGGTCCGGAGGTCCGTCAATCTCGAAGCCAGCTGCCCGCACCAGTGATTGTTCGCCACGAACCCAGCGTGCCGGTTGCAACGGATAGGGAGCGTGATGGACCTGGCAGGAAAGCACCTCGGCCGCTCGACCTTGTCCAGAAACAAACAGCACGTACCGCTCGGCGAGGAAGTGTTCCAGAGTTCCTGGCCGGGCGTGGCCGTGTTCGTCGACGCCCTGGCTGGCGACGACTTCGTCGAACGCGATTTCCAGGTCGACGCCGGCCCCGGGCACACCCGGCCCGACGGTTGCATCGCGTGCAACGCGGAAGGTTCGTCGGCTTTCGTACCTTATCCGGGATCCGTCCCGGCGGACCTGCATCCGTGCATGATGGTAGGGCAGCCCCCAACGAGTTCGTGCGATCCAGACGGCAAGACGGTTCGCGGCATCGAGGCTAAAGAACCAGACACCGGGCACCCCTTTGCAATGCACGTAGGTACGGACATTGGTTTCATGGAACGTCGAGATCCCGGGAATCGACGGCGACCACCAGGGACGAACTCCGGTCATGTGAAACGGGACCAGTCCGATCCACGCCGAGCCATCGAAGGTGTCAACCTCGACACCCTCCGGCAACTGCGGCGCCAGCAGGTCCGGGGAAATTCGCCAGTGGATGAACGTCAGAGAATGCCAACGGTGGTACCCGATCGGACGGCGGTCCGGACGTCGAGTCGGTGCAAGCCGGTCCAGATCAACCATGAGGGAGCCCGGTCAAATCCGCCTGGGAATCCATCGCAACGGCTCGGGAACAGGCTGGCCGGACTCGGTGTTTGACGCATCCCGAGGAATCGGCGCGGGTTTCTCCAGTACCGGCAACGGTACCCGAACCGGTTCGCTGGGCGGAGCCGGTTGAACGCCATCGGCTGGACCGGTGAGCGGAGATGGCGCCACGGCCGCGGCCGGTTTGGCCGGCGGTTTGGCCGGCGGTTTGGCCGGCGGTTTGACTGGTTCCAGCTTTTTCGGTGCCGGGTCGGCCGGGACCGCGGGAGGCAGCGGTGGGGGTGGAGGATCCTTGGTCGTGGCGGCGTCGGTACTCATCGGGATCGGTTCGGCCGGCGGTGCGCCGGTAGCCGGCGGGCCGTGTCGCTGTCCGCAGTGAGGGCAGCCCGGCTGTTCCACCGGAGGAGCCGGTTCGTGATGAACGCCTCCACACGAGGAACAGGTCGAACGATGTGGTGTGGCACAACTGCCGCAACCGTGTGACTCGTGAGGTGTTGCACAACCTGCCGCGTGGGCCGGGGGGTGCGAGCAACCGTTGTGCCCACCACCGCAATCGGGACCGAAATAGTCGTCGTCATAGACCAGCCCACAGTCCCCGTCGTAACAGGTTGACTTGTGACATGAGCAGCCTGCCACTCCCAGGGCGATAACCAACGCCGCGACGCCAATCCACGACCGACTCAACCATCCCGCTTTTGTCCGTCGCATCCGTTCGTCTCCGGAATTTTCGCCATCCGCCTAACGACGGAAACCGCGCACAGTCCCCGCACCAGTACCTGTATCGGCAGTCCGGTTGGGCTGACTTTACCGGTTCTGTCAATTGCAACGCCTGCAGGGGCGTTGACCGGAGAGGATTCAAGGTCTGGTCACGACCTCGCGTGTCAGCATGACCTAACCTTCCCTCGGGAACTTTCGATTTCCCCGTGCCCAAAACAGATTCCGCAATTCCCGAGCAAGAGACTGCCAGAACCGGCTCGCGGTCGGTTCCAGAGAGGAGGCCCACGGTCATGGCCCGAAAAGATGCGTTGTTGAGACTCCACCAGCGTCTCATGGACAAACGAACCGACCTCCACAAGAAACTCGGCGGGGGAGGTCAGCGCTGGCAGTCAACACCCCAGCGAGGAGGAGATGTGGGTGATGCTGCCAACCGTGGCACATCGCACGAACTCAACACGCAACTTGCCGCCCTGGAAAACCGGGAGCTCAGGCAGGTGGAACAGGCGATCGAGCTGATTCGCAACGGTCGTTATGGGACGTGCGAACAGTGCAGTCACTCGATTCCTCTCGAGCGACTCCGTGCTGTGCCCACGACGATCATGTGCGTCAAGTGCCAGCAGAAGCTCGAATCAACCGGTCAGCTGCCAGGTGACACCGATGCCGACTGGAGCAACTCGCTCGACCAGGATGGACAGGCAAACACGTCCGAGGTCAAACTTCGCGATCTCGACGCTGGCTGAAACCCCGTCCCGGAACAATCGGTTCAATCAATAATGGTTCGTTCCCCAACATCACGCTGTTGGCACATGTCGGCAACCGTCGCCGCTTTCCTGGTTGCGATCGCCGCCTGTGCCTATTCCACCGTCACCGCCCGATCCACCACCAACGCCGAGACGGCATCCGATGCTGCAGTGCTTTCCGCCGCCAGTCGGCAGATGTCGGTTATCGCCGGCCGGCTGACTTCCAGCGTCGTCAAGATCCGCAGCCGCCGACCAGCGGGCCGTCGCGGCACAATTGAGGAAACCGGCTCGGGCGTCATCGTCCGCCACAAGAAACCCGCCGGCCTGTTCGTGATCACCAATGCTCACGTGATTGCCGAGACCTCGCTGGACGCGATCCAGGTCCATCTGCACGACGGACGGATCCTGGCTCCTCAGCGAGTCTGGTCTGACACGGCAAGCGACGTTGCCGTCCTGAATCTCAATGTCCGCGGGCTACAACCGGCCGAATGGGGAGACAGTGACCAACTCCGGATTGGTCACTTCGTGCTGGCGGTGGGCAGCCCCTTCAATCTCAGCCACTCGGTCTCGCTGGGCATCATCAGTGCCAAGGGGCGACGTTCATTGAAACTGGGCGACGGCGACATCATCAACCAGGACTTCCTGCAGACCGATGCGGCGATCAACCCGGGAAACAGCGGTGGGCCGCTCGTCGATGTCCAGGGCCGTATCGTCGGCATCAACACGGCCATCGCAACCACCAACGGCGCATTCACCGGCGTCGGCTTCAGCATCCCCAGCCAGCTGGTGCAGAGAATCGCCAATGAATTGCTGACCTATGGCCACGTGCGGCGTGCCTACCTGGGCGTTGTCCTCGACCCGGAATTCACTGCCGAGGAAGCCCGTCTGCTGAAGTTGCCCCGGCTCCGTGGCGCCCGGGTCCTGCAGGTCACCAGGGACACTCCGGCGGCACTCGCCGGAATCCAGGCCGATGACGTCGTGACCGAATTCGAAGAAACCACCGTGATCGACTTCGACCACCTGATCAACCTGGTCAGCCTGCAGCCAATCGGCACGACCGTCACACTCGGCGTGTGGCGGGGCGGGCGGGCCATGCGGATCCGCGTCAAATTGACCGACCGAAAAGTCCTCGACGACCGTCAACGCCGCTGAGCAATTCGCTCACCCGGCCAGGACACTCGACAGGTAATCGACGACACCCTGCACATCCACGGCAACGCAGGCGTCGATGTTCTGCTGCATGTGGGTCCCGCGGCGACGATCAAAGACGGTCATCCCCCGCGTCAGTTCCCCGTGCAGCTCAACGTCGATCGTCATCGGTATCTGTTCGAACGAAACCGAACTCGTGGCCGCTGCCAAGGCCGTGACCCCGTGGAGCACAACGCCTTCGATTCCCAGCACCTCGTGGTGCGAACGAAACGAAAACGGCAGCAGACCGTCCAGCAATCCGGCAACCGGTTCGACGACCTTTTGCCGCAACCGCCGGTATTGATCCGGGCTGAGAACCGCCAGGCCACTGGCATCAAGAGGCACCAGCGTCTTCGTTGCCGGTGATCGCAGCACATCGCGGGCACTCTCGCACCCGGCGGCCACATTGAACTCGGCGGCCGCGGTCACGTCGCCGCCGGATTGAATGGCGCCGCCGAGGCTGACCAGGCTGCCGAGCAGATCGAAGAAATCCGCAGCCAGTTCGGCAGCGACGCTGACGTTGGTCAGCGGGCCGAGTGTGAGCAGCGTGATCTCGTGCGGGTTGGCACGAACCAACTCGACAAGCAACCGTGCCGACTCGTGGCGCTGGTGCAAACCGGCAACCGACGGGTTGTAGTCCCCCAATCCCGAGGTGCCATCCATCAGCGGTGACGCCAGCGGGGAAACGGCGCCGCCACAGTGGCCGATCCGCGGTCGCTTGGGAGGATCGAGGCCGTCAATCACTGCCTGGATGTTACGTGTCGCCGTGGCCCCGGCCACGCGGCCGGCCGTGGCTGTTACCCCGACCAGATCGACCGACCGGTCCTGCAATGCCAACATGATCGCCAGGGCGTCACCGATCCCCGGATCGGCGTCGATGACCAGTTTTTGGACCACGGACCGTTGTTCCTCCCCCACCGCCTCGGAATCTCATCCTTCCTCCGGGAAACACTTCCCCGGGGAGTCCCGAGCCGCGGGTGCCGCCAGCCTTCTTTGAGATTCCCCGCTGAGAGTATACTCATCGTATCCCCGACAGGGAAATTTCCCCACGGCGGGCAGGCCCCGGGTCGCCCCGCCGAGAAACCGGTAAACCGGGTCCGACTCCATGCACAGTGCCATCCAACCGGTCGTTGCCGCGGCAATCCAGGGACAGGACACCGCTGCAGAAACCGTCGAAAACGCGTTTGCCGTCTTGATGGACGGTGACGCCGACCCGGTCGATATCGCGGCGTTGTTGACCGCCCTAGCCGCCAAGGGCGAATCCGTGGGCGACGTGATCGGGGCCGCCCGTGCCATGATCGCGCGTGTCACACCGATCAGCAGCAGCCATCAACGACTGCTGGATACCTGCGGCACCGGGGGAGACCGCCTGCACACCTTCAACATCAGCACGGCCACCGCGCTGGTGGCGGCCAGCTGCGGAATTCCGATAGCCAAGCACGGCAACCGTAGTGTTTCAAGTTCGAGCGGTTCCTCCGACGTGCTGTCGGCCCTGGGCGTTGCCATCGACCTGTCTCCCGATTCGGTCGCTGCTTGCCTCGACGAAACCGGGCTCGGCTTCTGTTACGCACCCCTGTTTCACGGTGCCATGAAACACGCCGCCCCGGTCCGTCGCCAACTCGGCCTGCGGACGATCTTCAACCTCGTCGGCCCGCTGACCAATCCCGCGGCCGCCGACTGCCAGTTGCTCGGAGCCAACACGAACGCCACCGCGAGATTGCTCGCCGGCGCCTTGAAGGCACTCGACCGATCACGAGCAATCGTCGTCTGCGGCAACAACGAGCTCGACGAGGTCGCCCTCTGGGGCACGACACTGGCCCTGGAGATCAACGGAGCGGATTCGGATATTGTCGAGCACACCTGGACAGCGGCGGACTTCGCACTACCAGCCTGTGATGTCGATTCGCTGCGAGTGTCGTCGCCGGAGGAAAGTGCCGCGATGATTCGATCCGTACTCGGCGGTCAACCCGGCCCGGCCCGCGACATCGTCCTGGCCAACACCGCCGCGGCGCTGGTCGCCCGAGGAGAAACCAGCGATCTTGTCCAGGCAGCCCGACAGGCGGCGACGGCGATCGATGACGGTCGGGGCCATCAGCAACTTGCCCGACTCGTGGCCTGCTCCCAACGCCTCGCCAGCTCCTGACCTCCACCCTTCCACCAGGTCGGGACAACCTGGGCTTGGCTTGCGTTGCCCGACCCCGGCGCTATAATTCAACCCAGCCGGCCACGATGGCCGAGCTGGGATCGGACACGGAGATCACTTCCCGCGAGGCCATTCGGTCAGCGGGACGAGGGGAATGGTTGGACGGCATGCGAGCTTTCCAGCGTTGGTTTCGGGACGTCTACGTGGCGACGACCACCGTCGCCCAGGGAATGTGGATAACCGCCCGGACGATGTTCAAGACCTACGACCGCGGTGCCTTCACCGAGGTCTATGAGTACCCCGAAGTGCCGGTGCCGGTGAAGGCCCGTTACCGCGGCTTCCATCGATATGATCTGACCGCCTGCATCGGTTGCGACAAGTGCGCAGCCGCCTGCCCGGTCGATTGCATCTATATCAGCAAGGAAAAGAACAAGGTCGGCAAGGGATTCCGGCTCAACAGCTTTGCCATCGACTACACCAAGTGCATGTTCTGTGCACTGTGCGTTGATCCCTGCCCGGTCGATTGCATCTTCATGGGGGCCAACTTCGACTTGTCGTGCTACAGTCGCGACGGCTGCATCGTCGATTACGCCCGGCTGCCACTGGAAACGGCCTGGGGGAGATCGACGCTCAACCCGACCGCCGTCGCCGAGAGCAAAGTACTGCACGAGCCGGTGTGGGTTGCGGGTGAGCCCAGCCCGTTCGAGTTTGCTGGAAAGGAGTCCTGAGCAATGCCCGACGGTCACGACGAACCGAGACAACTGTTCACCCTCGAGGAAGCCAACCAGCGGTTGCCCCTCGTCCGCGCGATCGTGCGGGACATCGTCACACTTTTCCAGGATCTGCACGACCGCCGCGAACGACTCAACGAACTTCGCAATCGCAGCCAGCACAGCGAGTATCGCGACGAGGTCGAGCAGATGGAACGGGACCTGGAAGGCGACATCGAGACGCTCGAGTCCTACGTGGTCGAACTCAAGGAACTCGGTGTCGCACTGAAGGATCCACTGCTGGGACTCGTCGATTTCCGCACGCTCGCCGATGGTCGCGAAGCCTACCTCTGCTGGAAACTCGGCGAGGACGAGATCAGCTGGTGGCACGAGCTGGACTCGGGTTTCTCCGACCGCCGCCCGATTGTCGAACTCGAAGAGCCCGTCCCCACGCCTTCTTCCGGCGGTGACGATACCGGGAACGCGTCAACCTGAAACCGCTGACGCCACCACAACAAAAGCCCCGCCGGCCATGATCGATTTCCTGAACCATTTCCTGCTGTTCACGCTCGCCGGCATCGGCATGTTGCTGGTGCCCCTGGCGATCGGTCGACTCGTCCGGCCCCGGTTGCCTTCGCCGGAAAAGGACGCAATCTACGAGTGCGGCGAACCGACGATCGGATCCAGCTATGTCCAGTTTGACCTGCGGTTCTACGTCGTCGCGTTGCTGTTCATCATTTTCGATGTCGAGGTTGCCTTCTTCTTCCCCTGGGCAATGGTCTACGGCAATGCCATGCAACTGGCCGATGGAAATCTCGGAGACGAGGCTCGCCGGACCCTGACCAATCGCCTGCTGACGGCTCCCGGGGAAGTCGGCCAGGAAATCACCGCCGACGCGGCCCACTGGCTGGGTGTCACCGGGCTGATCGACATCCTGGTCTTCTTCGGCGTACTCCTGGTCGGTTTCGCCTATGTCTGGAAGCGAGGAGACCTGGACTGGGTCCGCGCCGTCGCCAACGCACCAACTTCCGCGGACAGGTCGTGATGAACGCCTCCGAGATTCACCAGGCGCTGCTGATCGCGTTCGACGACGCGACGATTACCGGGGCCAACCTCGAAGCGATCGATCCCTGGATCGAGGTTGCCGCGGTCTCAATCGTCGAGGTCGCGACGAGGCTGCGAGACGACGAACGATTTGCTTTCGACCACCTCAACAATCTCTGCGGTGTCGATTACCTGCAACCGGACCCGAAGAAGGCCAAGGCCTTCGAGCACGAACCCCACCTGGAAGTCGTTTACCACCTCTCCAGCTTTTCGCTCAAGCACCGGATCACGCTGAAGGTCCGACTGCCGCGGTGGCAGGGTGGGGTGGAAGGAGCGTTGCCCGAGTGCCCAAGCGTCAGTGATGTCTGGGCGATTGCCGACTGGCACGAGCGGGAAGCCTACGACATGTTCGGGATTGCCTTCAGCGGACACCCCAACCTCCGCCGCATCCTCTGCCCGGAGGACTGGGAGGGATTCCCGCTGCGAAAGGACTACGAGTTCCCCCTGGAATACCATGGCATCCGAGTCAGTTAGGTAGGCGCGCGGGATGACCACCGAGTTACAAGATCCTCGTATCATCGAATACGACGTCCGTACCGACGAGATGCTGGTCAACATGGGCCCCCAGCATCCCAGCACCCACGGTGTGCTGCGGTTGCTGTTGCGAACCGACGGCGAGATTGTCCACGAGGTCACTCCACACCTGGGCTACCTGCACCGGTGTGCCGAGAAGATCGGTGAAAACCTCTCGCCACCCCAGTGGGTGCCCTACACCGATCGCATGGACTACCTGGCCGGGATGAACATGAATCTCGGCTTCGCCCTGACCGTCGAGAAACTGATCGGGATGGACGAGCTCCCCGCGAAGGCACGCGAGATTCGCGTGCTCATCGCCGAGCTGGGCCGTATCGCCAGTCACCTGGTCGGCATGGGAGCCTATGGACTGGATCTGGGATCGTTTAGCCCGTTCCTGTGGGCTTTCCGCGAACGAGAGATCATCCTCGACCTGCTCGAGGAGGTCTGCGGCGCCAGGTTGACGTACAGTTACATCACCATCGGTGGCGTGACCCACGACCTGCCCGACTCGATCCTGCTCCCACCGGGACTCGCCTCACTGACCGGCCAGTCGACCCAAACCCGCGTGACCTGGACAGACGCCCTGGGCCAGTTCCTGGACTGGCTCGAACCGAGAATCGAGGAATACCACACGCTGTTGACCCGCAACCAGATCTTCATCAAGCGAACCGCCGACCTGGGTGTGCTCTCGCCCGAGAGAGCCAAGAGCTACGGCTGCACCGGACCGGTGCTCCGCGGCAGCGGCGTCGACTGGGATCTCCGTCGCGACGGCGATCCGCTCTACACGGCAATGTATGCCGGCTACGAATTCGACGTGCCGGTGGCACCGTTCGACCAGGCACCACCTGAAGTCGTACCCGGTGACAACTGGTGCCGGTTCTACGTCCGCATGATGGAGGTGGTGCAGTCGATCCGGCTGGTCCGGCAGGCGATCGACCGTTACGCAACGGCAGAAGGTGGCTACCGCGAGACGTTCAAGCTGAACTCGAAACTGCCGGCCGACGAATGCTACCTCGAGACCGAATGCCCTCGCGGACAGATGGGGTTTTACGTCGTCGGCGACGGCAGTGCCGAACCCTTCCGGACACGAGCCAAGAGTTCCTGCTTCTGCAATCTCGCCGTCTGCCCGCCGATCATCGAGGGCTATCTCCTGGCCGACATACCCGCGGTCATCGGTTCGGTCGATATCGTGATGGGCGAAATCGATCGCTAGGAGACTTTTCCGTGACGGGTCTCCCGAGGCAACTCTTGCCGCGAGCCCTTCCGATCGCCTAAACTCACGCCGGATTCATTCAAACCCGGTTCGCCCTCTGGAGATCCGCATGCGCCGGTTCCTTTCGCACACGCTTGCCCTCTCGATTCCCTCCGTGCTGATCGCCGTGCTGCTGGCCACGATCCTCGTGCCCGTGCATCCAGCACTGGCTGCCGATGGCGAAAAGAAGGCCAAGACGGGCAAGACCCAGCCGAGCGAGCAAGAAATCCTGCTGCTGATGCGGATGTTCTCCGAGACGTTCGAGCAGATCGAACGCAACTACGTCAAAGACGTCGACCGACGGCGGTTGGTCGAAGCCGCGATCCGCGGCATGCTCAAGGAACTCGACCAGTACTCCAACTACATCAGCCCCGAGCAGATCTCGAAATTCAACCAGAATGTCAACCAGCAATTCGGCGGGATTGGTATTCAGGTCACGCCCAACCTGACAGTCGCCACCCCGCTGCCGGGCAGCCCGGCTTACAAGGCCGGCGTCAAAGCCGGGGACCGGATCGTTGAAATCGGAGGCAAACCAACCAAGGGTTTCCCCTCGGGACGCGAACTCGAAACTGCCATTTCCCTGTTGAAGGGCAAGCCGGGGGAGTCGATCACGCTCGGCCTGCAGCGCAGCGGGACCAAGGACGTGATCAAGGTCACCGTCACCCGGGCAATCATCCAGGTCGCGACCGTGCTCGGCGATCACTACGGCAAGGACGACCAGTGGAATTACCTGCTCGACGACAAGTCCGGGATCGGTTACGTCCGCGTGACCCACTTCGCTCGGCGCACCGCCGATGAACTCGAAGCGGCACTCGTGCAGCTGAAGAAAAAGAAGATGAAAGGGCTGATCATTGATCTTCGCTTCAACCCGGGTGGACTGCTGAGCCAGGCAACACGGATTTCCGACATGTTCATCGAGAAGGGACGAATCGTCAGCACCAAGGGCCGCAACATCCGTGAACGTGTCTGGGATGCCAGCAAATCGGGCACCCACAGTGGTTTCCCGATCGCCGTCCTCGTCAATCACTTCAGCGCCTCGGCCAGCGAGATCGTCAGCGCCTGCCTCCAGGATCACAAGCGGGCCGTGATCGTCGGCGAACGCACCTGGGGCAAGGGCAGCGTGCAAAACGTGATCGAACTCGAAGGAGGCGGCAGCGCCTTGAAGCTGACAACCGCCAGCTATCACCGCCCCAGTGGTCGCAACATCCACAGGTTCCCCAACAGCAAGACAACCGATATCTGGGGAGTGACGCCCGACGAAGGCCAGCAACTGGCAATGTCACGGATCGACATGATTCGCTACCAGGAATATCGCCGACAACGAGACGTGCTCAAGGAAGGCGGACCTCCCAAGAGCGACTTCATCGACAAGCAACTCGCCAAGGCCGTCGAGCACCTCACCAAGGCACTGGCCAACCCCCCAGCCGCCAGCAAGAAAAAAAACAACCCGCCGGCCTCCCGCCCGAGTGACTCGACGAAATCCGCCGCGAACCGCTCCGACCGAATTGCCCGCTTCCTCTTCAAGAAACTGGACAAGGACAAGGACGGCAAGCTCTCTGGCAAGGAGTGGCAGGCAGCCCCCCAGCAGACACGCTCGGCATTCGAGAAAAAGGGTATCAAGCTCGACTTTCCCGTCGACGTCGCCAAGTTTTCCGCCGCCTTCGTCGCGTCACGCAAGAAGGACGACAAGAAGAAGGACGACAAGAAGAAGGACGACAAGAAGAAGGACGACAAGAAGAAGGACGACAAGAAGAAGGACGACAAGAAGAAGCCGGCTACCAAGTCATCTGGCACTGACAGGTCCGAAGCCAGGCCCCGGACATTGAGGTTGCCGCTGTTCCGGATCCCTGATACGGCCACATAGGTCCCTGCACATTGGTCCCTGCTCCTGACGTCTCGCTGCTGTTGGCGATCGAAACCAGTTGCGACGAAACGGCGGCAGCCGTGATTGACCGTCGCCTGATCGTTCGCTCCAGCGTCGTCGCCTCCCAGATCGATCTTCACGCCGAGTTCGGCGGAATCGTCCCGGAGATCGCCTCCCGCGCTCACCTCACCGCGATCCTGCCGGTCCTCGACCAGGCCCTGGCCGATGCCAACGTCACGCTCGACGACATTGCTGCCGTGGCCGTCGTCACCGAACCGGGCCTGGTCGGATCACTGCTGGTGGGTCTGACGGCCGCCAAGGCAATCTGCCTGGCTCGCCGGTTGCCGCTGGTCCCGGTCCACCACATCGAGGCGCACCTGTACGCGTGTCGGATGGCCGCCGGTGAGGACGTCTTTCCGGCCGTCGGCCTGGTCGTCAGTGGTGGCCACACCAGTCTCTATGACTGCCGGGGACCGCTTGACCATCGCCTGGTCGGATCGACGATCGACGACGCGGCCGGCGAGGCCTTTGACAAGGCGGCCCAGTTGCTCGGGCTGGGATTTCCGGGAGGACCGGAGATCGAACAAGCCGCCGCTGCCGGTCGCCCCGGCGCGGTACCGCTGCCACGACCAATGCAGGATGCTCCGGGGCTGGATTTCAGCTTCAGTGGCCTCAAGACGGCCATCCGCTACCAGGTCCAGGGCGTCCCCGGTTCCGATCGCGAGGTGCTGCCGATGACGCCGGAGCGCATCGCGGACCTCGCCGCCTCGTTCCAGGCGGCGGTCATCGACTGCCTGGTCGGTCGCAGCCGCCGAGCCCTGAGGTCGCTGGGTCACCAGCGACTGCTGGTCGGAGGAGGAGTCGCCGCCAACGGCCCGCTGCGTGAAGCCCTGGGACAAATGTGCCACGAGGAACAGAAAGTTCTCCACGTCGCACCACCGGAAATGTGCACCGACAATGCCGCAATGGCGGCGCTGGGCTGGGAACGCCTCGACGCGGGACTGACCGCCGGGCTCGATGCCGATGTGACGCCCGGGCTGATCCGTCGCAAGTGAAACCCCTTGTCACGGGGCAGGGTGGGAGAACAAGCACTTCACCATCGCTGAGACGGGGCTTACAATCATTGACTGTTCCCGTACCGGAGATTCTTTCGTGACGCGACGACCGTTCGTTCTCGCCAGCCTGGCCCTTGTCATCCTGCTGGGACCGCACCTGTCGACTCGCCAGTCCCTGGCGCAGGGCAAACGTCGCTACCCCGCGCCATCGCTCTCGGGAGGCCGCGGCTGGCTCAACACCTCCCGGCCACTGGACCTGCGTGACCTCCGTGGCAAGATCGTCCTGCTCGACTTCTGGACTTACTGCTGTATCAACTGCATCCACATCCTGCCAATGCTCAAGCAACTCGAGGAGAAGTACCCCAACCAGCTCGTGGTGATCGGTGTCCACTCGGCAAAATTCTCGACCGAACGGCAGATCGAGAACATCCGCCGGGCGGTGCTGCGATACGGGATCACTCACCCGGTCATCAATGACGGCAACAAGACCATCTGGAAGCGGTACAAGGTCAACTTCTGGCCCACGATGTTCCTGATCGACCCGGAGGGCTACGTGTGCGCCTGGCGACGGGGCGAGGCCCCTTTCGAGGTCATCGACAAGGCAATCGCCCTGCAGGTAAAACTCCACCGGCAGAAAGGAACTCTCAAGGAGAAACCGATCCGCTGGAATCTGGAGCTCTCGCGGCAGAAACAGACACCGTTGAGATTTCCCGGCAAGGTGATCGTCGATTTGACGGGAGAACGGATCGTGGTGGCCGACAGCGGGCACCATCGCGTCATCGTCACCGACAGGACCGGATCCCGTTCGGCTGTGATCGGTTCCGGACAACCGGGACGACAGGACGGTTCCTTCACCGAGGCGTCCTTCAACGATCCGCAGGGACTCGCCATCGATGCTGACACGCTGTATGTCGCCGACAATTCCAACCACCTGATCCGCAAGGTCGATCTCGCGAAGCGTCGTGTCACGACCGTCGCCGGGACCGGCAAGATGCTGACCAGTTACGGGTCGCTGCGGGGGATGAGCAATTCCCCTCTGGGCTACGGGCTGTCGAACCCCTGGGACCTTTCGCTGGTCAAGGGCCGGCTGTACATCGCCATGGCCGGCACTCACCAGATCGCCGTGTTCGACCCGGCCAGCAACACGATTCGCCCCTACTCGGGCAACGGCACCGAGGATGTCCGCAACGGCACACTCAGCGGATCGAGCCACGCACAACCCAGCGGCCTGGCCACCGACGGCCGTGTCCTGTTCGTGGTCGACAGCGAGGGAAGTTCGCTGCGGGCCGTCAGCCTGCCGCCGGGCAACAGCGTCGGCACGATTGTCGGGACTGCCGGCCTGCCAAATTTCAAGAGCCTGTTTGCCTTCGGTGACCGCGATGGCCGTGGATCCTCGGTGCGGCTACAGCACCCGATCGGAGTCGCCTACGCCAACGGCAAGGTCTTCGTCGCCGACACCTACAACCACAAGATCAAGCTGATCGACCCCAATTCGCGGACCAGCGTCGTGCTGGCCGGACAACGACGCGCGGGAAACTCGCTCGACCCCCTCTTGCTGCACGAACCGGCCGGACTTGCCGCTCATGGCCAGACACTCTACATCGCCGACACGAACAACCACCGCATCGTGAGAATGGATCTCACCAGCCGCCAGGCACAGGCCTTCACGATCGAGCGGCTCACCCCACCGCCCCCGGCCACCACGAAGCGGCAGCCAGCAAAGCCCTAGCGACGAAACGAAAACGTGGCAACGTCGATGATGCTGGTGAAGACGGCGTCGACGGTCAATCGCACGTAACGCCGATCGCCCGAGACAACAGCCAACGCCGTGTTGGCGACCCCCTCGGAGAGCATCGAAACAACCGGCGTATAGCCGGTGGCCACCGGACGTCGCCGCCTGCCACGTTTGCCGGGTTGCTCGGCCGATGGCCCGAACCGGAAAGGACGGCCTCGAGGCTTTTTCCGGCGGGCGTCGGTAAACGAGGCGGGCAGGGCATCGGAGAGCTTCACGCGACGGCCTCCCTGCAATGAGAGCCGCACAACCTTCTGGCGGCTGTCGAGTACGACCGGGTGCGTGTGAACCTGCTCGTTGTCGGTGCCGACGTAACGCCGGATCGTCAACTTGCCGCGTTTGCCGACGATCTCTCCGTCAACGTGGTCGATCACAAGCCGGTACTCACCGGCGGCCGCAAACGCACAGACGTATTCCTCGAAACAATTCTGCTGCACCGGACCAAATCCGTCGTGGACCAGTGCTCCACCCGAGCGGGTCTGGCGATTGTCGAAATCACACACTGTCCCCAGCGGCTCCTGGATCCGCAGATCCAACTCGCCGGGCCCGTTCCATGACAGTGTCACAACCAGGTCCCGTTGGCGGGCAACCGCGACCGCCTCGGCCAACTTCTCGGCCTGACTGACCCGGCCGCTTTTCCGCAACGCCACCTCGGCATCCGATGCCGCGTCCAACGCGGCCTGGTGGCGTCGCCGGTAATCGGCCGGCCAGGTGTAGGTCAGCGTGCCGGTAGCCGCCCAACGGATCGCGTCGTGGTCCTGCAATCGCTCGGCCAACTTCAAGCCCAGTGCGTAAGGCTCCGGACGAGTCGGCGAGATCCGTGAGGCCTGTCGATACAGGATCAAGGCCTGCTGATCTGCTCCAAACCTCGTGAGATAGGCGGCCGAGAGCAGCATGTTCGGCACGTCGGTGGCAGTGAAATCGATCCGAGACAACAGGACTCGCTCGATCTCGGTCCGGGGTCGCCCGACAATCTGCATCGTCAACGCCAGGACATCGTACATCCAGGGTTGAGATTGACCGGCGATCAACGATTCATTGATCGCCGCGATCACGTGCTCGTGCCGACGCTGCCTGTGCAGACCAAGTACGAACCGCGACAACTGGCCAGGCATCGGACGATGAGTGGCGAAGAATTTCCGCCACACCTGCTCGGGCGTCCCAGCGTCGAGATCCACATTGAGATCGACCCGACGCTGGGTCGGGGCTCCGGGAGCAGGGGACCTGCCGGGCGGTATCCTCTGCGCCGGTGCCGGTCGTTTCAGCGGCCGATCACCGGGCCGAACCACCGTTTTTTTTTACCCGAGGCCTTCTTGACCGCCTTGTTGTCGAACACGCCTTGACCGGGGGCTTTGGGCCGCGGGGCCGGAGGCAGGCTCATCATTCCCATGCCACCACCACCACCGCCCATCATGCCACCACCACCCATGCCGCCGCCCATGCCGCCACCCATGCCGCCGCCCATGCCGCCGCCACCCATCGAACCGGAAGCTCCACCGGAGGGCGTTTCCACGGGAATGACCAGGTCGGCAACCGGATAGACGCGGGTGCTCATCATTTCCTCGGCAGCCGCCTCGGTCGTGATCCGCATGACCTCGTCCTGAATGACATAGGTCAGACCCAGGGGCTCGAGAATGATCTTCAACGCACTTCTCAGCGAGACTCCCGAAAGAGAGATGCTGATGGGTTCATCGGGCTGGATCCCTTCCTCGGTCAATGCCGCCTCATCGAGGATGACCTGGATGTTGTGCTGCTGCTTGATGAAATCCACCGCGTCCTTGAGCGGCATGTCGACAAACTCGATCTCGGTCTCATCATTGAGTGACTGGATGATCCGCTCTTCCACCTTGCTGTACTTGTGCAGATCCACGCTGGCCCACTTCTTGCGTTCCTCGGTCAGGCGACGCCAGACCGATGCGGGCGGATAACGTACCGGAGGTTCGTCGGGAAAGGGCACGTGAGAGAACTCGACCTGCTCGAGAACTGCCAGGAACCGATCGGCCCGCAGATTCCTCAGGTGGAAGGCCATGTCCAACTGGTTGGCCGCTTCGGCCGAAAACCGTGCTGCGGCGGCCGTCCCGTTGCCGGGCCGCAATTCCACGGCCCGCTGCGCAACGTCCTCGGCCTCGGGAAACGCATCGCGATTGCCCTTGGGAGCCTCGACGTGCAACAGGTGCGCCACCTGCTTGAGCAGTTCCTTGATGCGGGCATCATCTCGCTCCAGATCGGTCTCGATCCGTCGCTGGCTCTCTCGTGCCGCCACCGCCTGCTGCCGCTCCTGGCGATCCTGAATGAAGTGTTCCTCAGACAACTCGACATACCGCTTCAGGTTCGTCAGCCGACGGACCAGTTCGGTCCTCACGGCCGGATCCATGTCGGTTGTTCCTCGCACGGTTCCCAGGGCCCGCTTGATCAAGGTCAGTGCCGCCTGGGGTTCAGCCGAGGCCCGGCCGCGGGCCTCTTCGATGATCCGTTCGACATTCAACTGCATCTGCTGTGTTCGGACCTGAATGGCATTCTGAGCCTGCTGGATCGGGTCGAGTTCCTCGCCGCCCGCCCCGTCGGCCGCCGGCTGTTTGGCCGGCTGTTTGGCCGGCTGTTTGGCCGGCTGTTTGGCCTCCTGCGCCGCCACGGCGAGCAAGTCACCATTGCCTCGGGATTGCACTCGCTCGGATGCACCGAGCAAAACACCGGCCCGCACGTTGTCCGGGTCGAGTCGCCGTACGGCCAATCCAATCCGTTCGGCCTGGCCGAAGTTGCGGATCCGCAATGCCGTCTCACCACCACGCAACAGGCCGTCGATGTGTGAATCGAATTCGTGACGGGCTGACTTCAGCAACGATCGGCCGGCCAATGCCACGGTGAACCCGTCGGTCGCCTCGGCACCGCGATACAGCGCCGCCAGGAAGGCATTGCCCGCTTCCAGGGATTTTTCACTGACCCGCCACTGCACGTCGGCGGAATCCTTGACATCGCCCAGCCAGCCGGAAAAGACCGCGCCAGCCTCCAACGAACCTCGACCGACATAGATCGTGTGGCGATCGCCGCGCAACGGCAAAGGCTGGGACGGCAACAGCGTGATCCCTTTCGGAGCCGTGACCTTTGTCGGGTACGACACGCTCGCATGCAGCGCATCGGCCAACCGACGACCAATCGCATCTGTTGTCTTTTTCTCAGTCGGCGATTGCTGACCGCGATCGACAATCACCATGCCGCCGGTCTGCTGTGCCATCACGCCGAGCACCTGCAAATCGAGGCGGGGGCCGACGCCGTAACTGTGCACCGGCAAGCGACGCTGATGAAACCTGGTCAACAGCCCACGCAGGGCATCAACCGCGATCAGGTCGGCACTGCTCATCCCATCGCCGATGTAGAGCACGCTGCCGGGACGAGTTCCCGGCAGAGCTGCCAGGGCGGCATTCAAGGCGGGAGCCAGGCGAGTGGCGCCCAGCGGGGCCCGTCGACGCAACCGCGCCACGGCCTGCCGGACCGCCTCGGACTTCACCGGTGCCCTATCAGCCATCAAGGGAGTCGTCTGCACATCCACGGCAAACAGCCTTACGCGGTCGGCCGGACCAAGCGAGGCCAGCAGGTCGTCCAGGACCGCCAACGCCTGCGCCCGGTGGGCACCGGTCTGGCTTGCCGAGGTATCAACCAGGATCACCACATCGCGAGCGGAATCAGCCGCGTCCTGACGCGGGTCGCCCAGCGGCAACGCGAAATAGGTTTCGCCATCGGGGGCCGTGTACCGCAGCACCTCGACGGAATGCACCGTCGCGGCTTGCGCAGTGGCACTCAAGACCAGGACAATTGCTGCCAGATTCGCCCAGAGGGTAGTGGTACCGGTGCTGTTGGGCCGCATGCTGGAACTCCCGAAATCGAACGCGGGTCCGTGATTGCACGATCGTGATGATCGCGTGAGATAGGCAAGTTGAGTCGCAACGGCCCGCAAAGTACGGTCCGAAAGCGACCGCACTCCACGAACATTGTAACTTCTTTCTCGGAATTGCGAGAAGCAAAATCCGAAACGCTTCCCGGGTTTCCCCCAATTCCGCCCAGCTGCGTGGCCCAACACCGTTCCTCTCGGAGCAATCGTTGCGTTCCGCCCTCGGGTCGTCCGCGTCGTAACGACCGACGTCCCCTTCTCAGACCTGGCCCTGCTGGAACGATTGATCGGTCTGTAGCGGTTCTGACCGCTTTCAGTCACCGCCCTGACGGCTCTTTCCCCTCGCGGGGGCGTGCACACCCGCGGGCGCGCCGCCGCATTAATTAATTGGTAGGAGGCGACGCCAATCTGCGAACACCGTTTTTTGACCCGTTTCAAGGAGACGCAAAATGACTCACAACAAGGCCCGAAAAAATCGTAAGCCGGCCGCCTGGAAACAACTCGCCGACGGTCAACTCGACCGAGCAATCTTCCTGGATTTCGAGAGCTTCAAGAACGGTGACCCGCTGCTGGCCGGCGTCCAGATCGACGGCCACTTCAAACAGGTTGTCTTCGATCAGCGACTCGCATTGGCGGCCCTCCACAAGAACCTCGAGCTTGTCGAACCCACCGCATGGGCATTGTCACTGGTCGAGCGAGCGATCGGGGATGACCGACCCATCGTCGGCTTCACCGAGACCGAGTTCGAAGGACTGGCGGAACTGGGAGCGGAACTCCCGGACCGCCGATACGTCAACGCTCGCAAGATCGCCAAACCGTGGCGCAGGAAATTCCGCCCCAGCGAGCACAAACAGGTTGCTCGAAACCTCAGGCAGTTCGCGAAGTCCAAGAGTTCCAGACAGCGATCGCGATCACACAGCAAGGAAGGCAACCGGCTGATCGACTACACGGTTCTCGTCGGCGTTGTTCCGCCACACATGTATGCCCATCGCCGAGTCACCAAGCGGCTGAGATCGGTCCTGCAACAACTGGACCGCCGTGGGGCCTACTCGCGATTGACCCGAACCGCCAAGGCGAACTGGACCAACGTCCTCGACCACAACCGTTTCGACGTCGAGGGGCTCGCGGAAATGCTCCATCGGATGATCGGCGACCATTCCGCCGCCAGCGTTTGACTGACCACAAACCCGAGTTCAACTCGCACCAGGCCATCCAAGGAATCCTGCTCATGCCTGTCCTGATCGAAGCAATCAACGTGATCATCCCCCGACGAGTCCTCGAAGAGACACTCCCGGGCTGGAAACTCGAGGAAACCTCGACGTCTACTGGGATCCAGTCAACCAGAGAGAGCGGCCTTCGTTGGCCGCACTCGCCACCTGCACCCGCTGCTCGAAGCCAAGCCCCTCACCGGACTCGACCAATCACGCCGGGAGGCCCAACAGCGGAACGAGTCAAAACCCTGCAAACCGAAGTTGCTGGCCCGCCTGACACTCCGCCACCGAACCCCTCAGCGAACATCCTCCTCCAACCCGTATTCGGAGATCTTCTTGTGCAGCGTGTTGCGATTGATTCCCAGTCGGGTCGCCGCTTTCGTCTGGACGCCCTGGCAGGCGTGCAGCACCTGGCGAATCACCTGGCGTTCGACCAGCGACACGATCCGGGGATGGATTCCCGTCTCCGAGCCACCAACCTCTCGCAGCCCGGCCGCGACCAGTTGACCGCACAACCGGTCCAGTTCGCCAACCTCGGTTCGACCGATCCGGGGTGGAGCCAGGCCCCGCACATGGGCAGGAAAAGCCTCGGGAACCAGCGTCGCACCATCGGTGAGCACGAGAGCTCGTTCGACATAGTTCTCCAACTCACGGACATTTCCCGGCCAGGAATAGGCGGCAAGCACATCAAACGTCTCGGGGGCCACCGTCGGGATTTCCCGACCGGGAACCACGTACCGCTGAAGGAAA
>Ga0163108_10000369_pt1:27500-33534 | contig 33534 bp, 22 predicted proteins | sample Fk1155metaG_FD_109644 | JGI IMG/M metagenome (GOLD analysis project Ga0163108, IMG submission 109644) | Marine microbial communities from the Central Pacific Ocean - Fk160115 155m metaG | ecosystem: Environmental > Aquatic > Marine > Oceanic > Photic zone | place: The Central...
GTTGTCGCCCAGCAAGTTCCCAACCCGGCAAACGCCTCCCCGGGAGTCTCCGCTCGACTCCTTGCCTCGCTGCCACGACTCAGATCTCACCAATCACTGCTCAACCGTGCCAAACGACGGCTCGATGAAAACAGCCCCGTGACCGCCCTGCGGTTGTTGCAGGCCCTCCTCGACAGCCCTGCAGACTCGTTCCTCGAAAACAACGATCGGATCCAGAGCGCCCGCCAGTCCGCGTGGTCTTTGATTCGCAATCACCCCTCCGCCGGCCCGCGTCGCTACGCCGAACTCTACAACGAAACGGCAGCGGCGCTGCTGCGACGCGCCGACGCGGTGCAGGGAAGCGAACGTCTCGAAAGACTTCGCCGCGTTGCCCACCGCTTCCGGTTCACCCGGGCCGGGTTCCAGGCCCTGAACCGTCTTGCAACCACCTGGCTCGACCAGGGCGCTCCCGCAATGGCCGCTCGAGGATTCCTGAAGCTGATCGAGGAACCGTCTCATCAGGATCAGCTCACCCCGCTGATCCACCGGAAGGCGGCCCTGGCAATCAGGCTCTCGGGCAGATCCTTTATCGTGAGAGGTCGACCAAGAGTGGTCCTGCCCAGAGGAATTCCCGAGTCCGAGTCGCGTGCAACCGTTCATTCAACCACCGATTGGTTGCTGCCCCTCGGATCGACCCGCACGCGGCCGCACCCCGGCACAAGCCAACCGCGACTCGTGCCGTCATGGGATGCGACACTGGTCGAGCCTCTCGAAAAGCCACCACTGGTCCAGTGGTTCAACCAGCGATGGGCAGACAGTCGATCCACGGCAGCAACAGCCCTGTTCCCGATCATCGCGGGCGAACAAATCGTGGTCCGTGATCAACGCGGTCTCCGGGGCCTGTCGCTGAAGACCGGGACCATGCTCTGGCAATACCGGACTCCCCTCAACTGGCAACAGCGACAACAGGCCTTCCAACGATTGCTCCCGGTGGTCCGCGGGGGTCCCGACCGCGTCTCGCTCGCGTTGGGCGGCAATCCACGTTTTGGGATGATCACCAGTGATGGCCGGCGTGTTTTCGCCGTCCAGCTGGCCTTCCAGCCGACGCGGTCACCGGCCATTCGCAACGCCGACCGAAGCACCCGGGCCTGGCCGTCTCAACTCGTCGCCGTCACCATTCCCGGGGAAACATCCTCCGGCGGTGCCGGTTCGCCAAACCTCAAGCCCTCGTGGATTTTCCCGATCGCTCAACGTCCCGCGACCGGGCCCGCTGACGAGCCTTCCTCTACTGATGCCACGGCCATCCTGGGTTCTGCGGTCCCCGCCGGCGGCCAACTGCTGGTGCTTGCTGAACGCCGGAGACAAGTCGAGCTGATCGGCCTGTCACCAATCTCGGGTCAGCCGCTCTGGAGACAACCCCTGGCGAACTGCGACGCGGGCTTGACCGATGCGGCCGGCACCAATCGCCATGCGAAAGCCTGTCTTGCAAGCCAGGCTTACGGGTTGGCGGTCTGTCCTACCGGGACGGGCGTCACCGTGACGGTCGACCTGGTCGATGGAACTCTGCAATGGGCACACGACTCTCGCGACGCCGAGTCCTCGTCATCGCGTTTCCCGGTTCGCGGTTCAGCACGCGTTCGTCCCCTGAAAGCCGACCCCGGCCTGGCCAACCTTCCACTACTTGTCGACGATCGCGTGATTCTTCTCTCTCCGTCGGCATCGCAACTGGTCTGCCTGGAACTGGAATCCGGCCGCCTTCTCTGGTCACGTGACCGTGCTGAACTGGACTACGTGGCCACCGCCGGCAACGGCACGCTCCTGGTTGTCGGCCACAACCATGTCCTGGGACTTGACCTCGCAACCGGGGCTCTCCGCTGGCAACGCCGCCTTGGCCTGATTTCCGGACGGGGCACCCACCTTGCCAACGGCCGTTACCTGGTCCCGTTGAAGTCGGGACGGATCATCTGCCTGGAACTCGCCGACGGTCGCAAGTCAGGGCTTAGCCTGCCCCCAGGATCCTCGTCGATCTCTTCCGGTCGCGGCCCGCTGGGAGTCCCGCCCAGCGGTGGAATCCGTCCCGGCAATCTGGTTGCCGGTGATGACTGGATCCTCTCCCTCTCGGCCGATCGCATCACGGCCTACCCCCAGGCCGCAGGACAACTCGCTCGCGTCCGGATCGAACTCGCCGCGGCCCCCGGCAGCGAATCGCTTCGACTCGAAGCGGCTGAACTGGCGATGGCACTGGGACAATTCGACCAGTCCCGCCCACACCTCGAGACGATCATCGACAGCAGCAACACACTGATCGGCCGCAGGGCACGCGAACTCCTTCGCGAACTCCTCTACCTTGAACTCGCCGCCTCACCGCCAGATGCCGGGCAACTTCTTCAACGGTTGCGCCAACTGTCCACCACGCCCCGGCAACGTGCCCGGGTCCTGGTCGAGCAGGGTCGCTGGCATTCCTCCCGGAAAGAACCGTTACAGTTGCTGGCCATCACCGGTCAACTCGAAGCTCTCCAGCATTCCGGCCAGCCGGCCGGATTTGCCGACGTCGCCGTCGATCGTGACGGAGTTCACATCGTCTCGCGCCCGCACTGGATCACGGCCCAGTCTCGCCACGCTGTGAAGTTGGCTCGACAACGCGACACCACCGCCGACCGGGCCATTTTCACTCGCCTCGAGAGGCAGGCTGCCCGGCTGGTCGGGTCCGGTCGCCTCGACGCACAGCTTGCTTTCTCGCGACGTTTCTCCGGATTGCCCCTGGCCGACACCGTCCGGCTTGCCGTCGCCGGGCGTCTGATCGAAATCGGCAGGTTCCAGCAGGCCGAATTGCTGTTGCTGGCAATCCGTCACCAACCGCAACCCGGCCTGCGACTGGCGGCAACCATCGCTCTCGTCCAACTGTGGAATCGACTGGGCCTGCTCGAGGAATGTGGACCGCTTCTCGATGAACTCGCTTCCGGTCCCTTGGCCATCATCGAGAGTGACAACGGGGTGACCGGGCGCAAGTGGGTCGCGGACTTGCCGCAGAACCACCTGGCGTTGGCCACGTGGCGCCGGCATCGGTCCCCGACGCCCCGCGCGACCCGCGTTGAGATCAGGCTGGATGAGTCGATTGCCGCCAGTGCCGATCTCTCGACGACCTATCAACGTTACCGTCGACGCTTCAGCACGTCCGAACAAGCCACCTACGATCTGCTGGAAACCTACACCGGCAAAACGCGACGGGTCACGTTGCTCGACCGACAGGTGGGTGTCGCCGCGGGCCACGTTGACCTGCCAAGTCAATTCAGTGTGCCGACCTGGTGGCACCAGGTCGGCAGTGGCCACCTGCTGCCGCTCGGTTCTCACTCGGCCATGATGGGACTCTCGCTGCTCGAACACTCTTCGAGCCGTCCACTCTGGAACCAGCCGTTCCAGCCCCTGGCATCACGACAGGAGATGATGCGGGTCGGGCCCGCGGGAGTCCTGTTCTGTTCGTTTCAGTCCCACCGACACCTGGTCGTCTGCCGCCCGATTGACGGAGAGATCCTTTGGCGACGAGGAGACCTGGAGAAGGGCAGTGGCAGTTTCGCCGACGCGGCCTCGGGACTCTTCGGTGACCAGAGAGTCCTTGTCGTCTGTGCCGCCGACCGGATCGGCCACGACGTCTTCGACACCGTGACCGGCGACCGTCTTCGCCACCAGCGACTTCCGATCACTCCCCGCACTCGCCGCCGTGCCTTCGGGCGACACCTGATGTACGTCACGATGACTTCAACCGGGCAACAGAGAATGCGGGTCTGGGATCCGCTGGACAACCGCACGATCATCGACGAGCTGTTGAAGGACCGGATCTTCCCCACGGCAACCCAGGACCATCAGCTGTCCTGGATTGATTCGAGTGGACGATTGAAGATCCACGATCTCGGCCGCGGGACACGCAAGCTCGACGTGGCAGTTCTGAGCGAGACCGATGATCGCATCAGTTCAATCAAGGTCTTTCGTGATCGTGACTGCTGGTACCTGGCGATGCTGCCGTCGCAGGGTGCCGCTCCGCGTGTTCTAAGCGGGCAGCCGGTCTTCTTCGTGGGTGACACGCTGTTGCCGGTTTCGCACATTCACGGACACTTCCTGGCAATCAACGCGGATCGACAAACGGTCCGCTGGCGCCGGAAGGTTCCGTTGCGGAGTGTCTTGAGGTTCCGCCGGGATCACCTGCCGGCCCTGGTCCTGCTGGGTCGGACACGTGACCGCGGCCGGGCCGGCCGCCAACGGATGCTGCTGCAGCTTCTCGACGCGAGAACGGGGCACACGCTGCTGCTGCAGGACGATCTGCCGCCGGACCGGATTGTCCAGGCCTGGTACGACCCGGCGGCGGCACGGTTGGAACTGCGAGGTCTGAAAAGCCGGATCGAGATCGCGTTTCAGGCCCGGTAAACAACACACGCCCGCCAACCTGCGACTGTTGACCAGCCACGAGCCGCAGCGCAGAATGCAGCAGCAACACGTTGACGGGGACGGGATCTGACGACGACCGGCGGGCGTAGCATAATGGTAATGCTCCAGCTTCCCAAGCTGGCTACGGGGGTTCGATTCCCCTCGCCCGCTCTTTGCAGCTGGAGTGATGCACTCTTGGCGCGGGCGGACCGGGGACGGCGAAATAATGAGTTCCCGAGTTCCAGATGAGGGTTCGATTCCCTTCAGGCGTTGTTGCCTGGTTGCCGGCCGAAAACCGCAAATCCCGGCCGATCTGCTGGCGGCCGAAAGGGACCGCTGATCACCCGCGGCGACGATGAGACGTTTTCGTCATGGCTCTGAAAACGCAACGCCGCTACGATCAACAGGTCACCACGACACTCAACACGGGATGACTCCCTTGGTCTTGACTTCGCCGACAAACGACCGTCGCGAGTTTTTCCGGACGGGGGCGCTGACGCTGGGCGCCATTCCTTCGATGGGGCTGTCGTTGCCTGGGGTGCTGGCGAGCGAAGCCGGCGGTCGTGGCAGAAAACAGATCAACGTGATCTTCATGTTTCTGCAGGGCGGTGCCAGCCATATCGACATGTACGACATGAAGCCGAACTCGCCCGCCGAGATTCGGGGAAAGTACAACCCGGCTTCGACCAACATTGCCGGTGTGCAACTGAGCGACCAGCTGCCAAAGCTGCTCGCCTGTGCCGACAAGTTCTCCATGATCCGCTCGATGCACTCCTACACCTCCAAGCACGGCGAAGGCGACGTCCACATCATGTCGGGGAGCCCGGTCGACAAGATCCTGCAGTCGCCCGGCATCGGTGCCGTCCTCAGCATGCAGCAGCGGCAACAAGCTCCCATCCCTCCCTTTGTGCACATGGGAGACATGAAACACCCCGCCTACAGCGCTCCGGGCTTCGGGGGATTTCTTGGGCACACCTACAACCCGTTTCTGATCAAACAAAACCCGAATTCCCCGAATTTTTCCGTCAGGGCATTCGACACGGCAGAAGGCCTGAACACCGATCGCCTGACTGGTCGCAAACACCTGCTTCGTTCGCTTGATCGCTACCAGGCCAGGCAGCAAAGGCAACTGGATTTCGCCCGCACCCATGACACGCTCACCCAGCGGGCACTTGACCTGTCGACTTCGCGCAAAGCAAAACAGGCATTCGACCTCTCACGCGAACCGGCGGGGATCCGGGATGCCTATGGACGCAACCGGGTCGGGCAGGGAATGCTCATGGCCCGCCGCTTGATCGAGGCGGGTGTACGATTCGTGACCATCCAGGGTTACGTGGATACGGGAATCTATGCCTGGGACCATCACTGGGGGATCTTTCCTCACCTGGACCGGCAGTTGCCGATCTACGACAACAGTTTTTCGGCCCTGCTCAACGATCTCGATGACCGCGGACTGCTCGATACCACGCTGGTCATTTCAGCGGGTGAATTCGGACGTACGCCGAAAATCAACACCAACAAACGCGGTCCGGGTCGCGATCACTGGGGAGGCTGTTTCAGCCTGACCATCGGCGGCGGTGGCGTGCGGACCGGCCAGGTGATCGGCGCCAGTGACCGGTACGGTGCTGTTCCCCAA
>Ga0163108_10000370_pt1 | contig 33492 bp, 25 predicted proteins | sample Fk1155metaG_FD_109644 | JGI IMG/M metagenome (GOLD analysis project Ga0163108, IMG submission 109644) | Marine microbial communities from the Central Pacific Ocean - Fk160115 155m metaG | ecosystem: Environmental > Aquatic > Marine > Oceanic > Photic zone | place: The Central Pacific Ocean...
AATGGCCCTTACCTTCTTTATGATCTGTTCTGGTGTATGTCTCTTTTTCTTCATCTCATGTATGGCAACGCGTCGCGTCGCATACTCTCATAACACCTGGTACCATTTTTGGGGACCACTCCACACCTATACTTAATACGGTTATAAAACTGCCGATTGAGGCACCCTTGACGGATTCAACATTGATGCCTCTTGGCTCAGGCAGATCCAACATTGCCATATCAAATGATGGTGCTTTTGTGGTCTACACGGCCAAAACAGAAACGAACTCCGCATTGTACAAGAGAATATTATATCAGGACAGGGCGGTATTGATTGATGGAACCGAAGGTGCCTTTGCCCCGTTTATATCACCGGACGGTCAGTGGACCGGCTTCTTTGCCGACAACAAACTCGTGAAGGTTTCCATGGACGGGGGCAAGCCCCAGATTCTAACAGATGCTGTTAACGCCTATGGAGGCACCGGACGGCACGCAATGGACCGGCCGCCCAGTGAAAGCTTCAAACGTTCTGGCATGGGGAGATCCTTACGTCATCTTTGAGGGCAATTATATCAATGCTCCAGGCCATTCCTACGACATTTCCCCCGATGGAAAGAGGTTTCTTGTCGTCAAGGAAGCCCACGAACAAGGTGACTCTCTTGAGTTGAACATCATCACAAATTGGTCCTCAAAATTCGCTCAATAAGGGCCCCAGAGTGTGATCTTGTTCTCTTGAAACCTCTTGGAGTCTAGAAGACCCACATATAATAAATCAGCAACATTCCCCTACCCACCCCGGGGCACCCCCCTACCAAGTGACGCCCAAGTGACACCTTTTCGCGTTAAAGAGCGAAACCTAACGAGACTACACGCGGAACACGCAGTTGCAGAAATTTCTGTAAGTCATTGTGAAATAGAATTTTATGAATAATAGCAGGAAGAAACTGAAACCCGCAAATTCAAGCCTTCACATACAGATGATTCGTTCGCCAATCCAGCCTGAATCGGGGAATATTTCCCAAATGACGCCAAAAGAATTGGGAAATAATCCCCAAAAGAAGGTTTTCAGCCACTTATCCAAGCAATTCATTAATTACTTAACTATCTCATTTTAAACAACTTAATTTAGAGAGAATAAATTGGCACGCACCCTGCGTTACGCTTGGGCAATTGGCGAGGGGGTCTCGTCCATTTAAAGCAAAAACTGAAAGGAAACTGATTATGAAAATTAAAACACTACTGATTGTGAGTGCCATCGGCATCGCGTTGGCAACGCCGGAGTCATTGCAGGCACAGGCAAAACCAAAGCCGGGCAAGCCGGACGTTGGAGATGTCAAGGAGGGTGGCAAGGAACGCCCGAAAATCGATATTGCAAAAATCAAAGAGCGCCTCAAGGCTGCCTTTGAAAAGCGCAAAAAGGATCAAGGGGATGCCAAGAAAAAAGGCCACAAGATAAAGGGTAAAGGCGGTAAAGGCGGCGCATTCGGAAAACTGGTTCGCGACGATGAGAAGGTCAAGGAATTGCGTGAAGCCTTTCAGGCTGCCGCGAAGGAACAGCACGAGAAGGTCAAGGATCTTCACAAGCAACTTAAAGATGCCTCGGATGAGGACAAAGATGGCCTGCGGGAGCAGTTGAAGGGCCTGCGGACTGACTGGGTTGAAAGCATGAAGGGCAACCGCGAGGAAGTCCGCGCTCGACTCAAGGAGATCCGAGAGGAGTTCAAGAATAAGCGTGACGAAGTCATCGACGCCAACGACGACGGTGACGCCGATCCGGGCGAATAAGCCCAGACACAGTTAACATATCATGACAGGCAGCGGAAACGCTGCCTGTTTTTTTGTCCACTTGGCCAAGCGCTTAGCCAAGCGTACACTTCCGGTTTGCACAGCCATGGCTGACGATTTTTCAGACAGCGCACTTGTCCTGGTGGCGCACGGCTCGACGCTCAACGCCGACTCCGCCAAGACGGCCCACCAGCACGCCGACGAACTGCGCTCGCGCCGGTTGTTCGCCGAGGTCCGGGCCAGTTTCCTCAAACAGCAACCCAATGTGGACACCATGTTGAGCGACATCGCTGCGAAGCGCGTGTTCGTCGTGCCGCTATTCATCAGCGAAGGTTACTTCACGAATGAAGTGCTGCCCCGTGAGCTTGGCTTTCGGAAAAAAGATGACACATCGGTCGCTCGCGTCCGCCAAGCAGGCGGGCAGACGCTACACTACTGCGCCCCGATCGGCACGCACGAGAGCATGACCGCCGCACTGCTGGCCCGAGCCCTGGATGTCGTGAAGCAGCACCCCTTCCCCCATGCTCCAAAACCAGACGACATAACGCTGTTCATCGCCGGGCATGGCACCGGCAAAAATGAAGACTCACGAAAGGCCGTCGAGCAGCAGGCTGAGTTAATAGGGACCAAGCACGAGTACGCCGATGTGCGAGCGGTGTTTCTAGAGGAAGAGCCGCGCGTCGAGTCTTGCTACAAACTGGCCGCCACGCGGAACATCGTCATCGTACCGTTTTTCATCAGCGACGGCCTGCACTCGCTCGAGGATATCCCGGTCAAGCTGGGTGAGCCGAAAAAGCGGGTGCAACAACGCTTGGCCAACGGCCAGCCAACTTGGGTCAACCCCACCGAGCGCAACGGCAAACGCGTCTGGTACTCGTCCAGCATCGGCACCGAGCCGTTCATTGCAGAAGTGATCCTCGAGCGCGCCCGCGAGGCGGCGGCCGGTTGATCAGCCAATTTGGTGGCTGAACATCCCGTCGCGCAGCTTGGGCTCAAACCAGGTGCTCTTCGGCGGCATAGCGCCTCCGCCATCGGCGATGCTCATCAGGTCCTCGATGCTCGTCGGATACAGGGAAAACGCGCAGGCAAACTCGCCACCGTCGACAAGTTTTTCCAGTTCGTCCGTGCCCCGGATGCCTCCAACGAAGGCGATGCGCTTGCTGCGGCGCGGATCGTCGATACCCAGCAGCGGCGCAAGGGCATGATCCTGCAGGAGACTGACGTCGAGTTGCTTGATCGGGTCGTCCGGATCAATTGAGCTGGCCTTGGGCCGCAGCGTACGCCAGAGGCTCTCCAGGTAGAGGCCGATTTCGTGTTTGCCGTTCGGCTTGGCTAAGCCGCTTTCCCCAATGTCGAACGCTTGGCCAAGCGCGGCGAGGAACTCGTCTGGCGACTGGCCGTTTAGATCACGCACGGCACGGTTGTAGGCCAGGATTTGCATTTGATTGTGAGGGAAGAGCACGGTCAAAAACAGGCCACTTGTTCCGCTGTTGGCGCGGCGCTCAGCCACCCGCGCAGCTGCGGCACTACGGTGGTGCCCGTCGGCGATGTACAGGTTCGGGATGGAGCTGAATTTGTTCTCGATGAATGCGGTGTCTTCGTCTGACGCAACCGTCCATGAGGTGTGCCGCACGCCGTCGGGAGCGGTGAAGTCGTGATCCGGTTCGCCGCCGGCGATGCGGCCAAACAACCCGTCCAGTTCGGCATCAGCCGGGTACGTCAGGAACACCGGCCCGGTCTGGGCATCGAGCGCCTCGAGGTGGGAGACGCGGTCGTCCTCTTTTTCGGGACGCGTAAACTCGTGTTTGCGAATGGTGTTGTCGCTGTACTCGGCGCAACTCGCCACCGCCACGAGGCCAAGCTGGCTGTGCTCGCCCATGATTTGCTGGTAGAGGTAGTAGTGCGCCTGCTCGTCCCTCTTCAGCGCACCCCCAGCAATGAGGCGGTCGAGGTTCTCGCGGGCTATGGAATAAACGACGGTGTCGGTGGGATCGGTGCCCTCCGGCAGGTCGATCTCTGGCCGACTGACGTGGAGAAAGCTATCCGACCGGCCCTCGGCCATCTGTCGGGCCTCAGCAGTGGACATGACGTCATACGGAAGTTCGCAAATGCCGGAAGCACGCCCAGCGACGGGCAAAAGAGCGGGGAAAGGCTGAACAGTCGCCATTGACGCGACACCGTAAGGGAGCACTTGACAGAGCGCGAATAAAAAACCGGATGCCACGTAACTTATTGGAGACTAGCAACTTGAACCGACATGAATAGACGGTGAATATCTCTTGCTTGCAAACGTAACTGTTCCGGAGCCTACTGTCCGCCCATTTTTTACCTAATTCACCCAAAATGAACAACTACACCCACTCAAATCTAAGGAATGTTGCCTTGGTTGGTCATGCCTCGTCCGGCAAGACCATGCTTGGCGAATGCATGCTAGCCTGCTCCGGAAACATCAACCGGCTTGGCAACGTGACCGACGGCACTACAGCATCGGACTACCACAAGGCGGAGCAGGAACGGCAGTTCTCCATCCACACGTCACTGCTGCATGCCGAGTGGCTGGACACAAGGTTTAACATCATCGACACTCCGGGTTATCTGGATTTCATCGCCGAGAGCCGCGCCGCGCTGAAGGTGGCCGACTTGGCAGTCGTGGTTGCCCACGCCACGCACGGCATTGAGATTGGCACCTCGAAGGTGTGGGACTTTGCCGAGGAGTTCGGCTTGGCCAAGGTGGTGGTCGTCAACGGCATCGACGCTGAAAATGCCCAATACGAGCCGATCCTCGAGGAGTTGAAAAACACGTTCGGCGCACGCTTCTTCCCTGTCAACATTCCCACCAACCCCGGCCCCGGCTTCAACGAGGCGCTCGACGTCATTCGCAAGTCGAAGCTCACCTACAAGACCGACGGCAGCGGCAAATACGACGAGGTCAAGGTCTCCGGCGAGGAAGAGGAACAGGTCGACCAGTTGCACACGCAGTTGATCGAGCTTGTGGCTGAGTCGGACGACACGCTACTGGAGAAATTTTTCGATGAGGGCATCAGCGAGGACGAACTCCGAGGTGGGCTCCACAAGGCATTCCAGTCCCGGACGTTTATCCCGGTGTTCTTCACCTCCAGCGAGACAAATGTCGGCGTGGCGCGGCTGATGGATTTCGTGTCCAAGTACGCATCCTCGCCGGATGACCACATGGAAACCGTCGCCCAAAACGCAGACGGCGAAGAGGTGACTATCAGCCTCGACGACAACGAAACCGCCGCCTTCGTCTTCAAGACCATCAACGAATCCCACATCGGGGAGTTGTCCTTTGTCAAGGTGATGGCCGGCACTCTCAAGGCCGGCGAAGACATCGTCAACGCCAACACCGACGAACCCCAACGGCTCGGCCAGATGTTCATCCTCAACGGCAAAAACCGCGACAAGGTAGAGCAACTCAACGCCGGCGAAATTGGTGCGCTGGTCAAACTGAAGAACACCCACACCGGCAACACGCTCACCTCCCCCAAGCGCAAGGTCATCGTGCCACCCATCGAGTACCCCAATCCCAACATTCACGAGGCGCTCAAGCCGAAAAACAAGGGTGACGAGGACAAGATCGCCGTCGGCCTCTCCGCACTGCACGAGGAGGACCCGTCATTCCAGTACCACGTCGACTCCGAACTTCATCAAACCGTCATCTCCGGTCAGGGCGAGTTGCATCTGCAAGTGGCCATGGAGCGAATCAAGGAACGGTTCAACACCGAGATGGAACTCTCCGCCCCAAAAATCCCGTTTAGGGAAACCATCCGCAATAACGGCGAAGCCAAGTACCGCCACAAAAAGCAAAGCGGCGGCGCCGGCCAGTTCGCCGAGGTGTGGATGCGCATCGAGCCCACTCCACGCGATCACGGTGTCGAATTCACCCAGTCCCTTGTCGGCCAAAACGTTGACCGCGTGTTCGTGCCTTCAGTGGAAAAGGGCGTCAACAGCGCGTGCACCGACGGCATCATCGCCGGCTACCGAGTGGTGGACGTGAAGATCAACTTTTACGACGGCAAAATGCACCCGGTGGATTCCAAGGACGTCGCCTTCCAGATCGCCGGCAAGCAGGCCTTTCGCGAAGCGTTCAAATCGGCCAAGCCGTGCATGCTCGAACCCATCACCAAGATCGAGGTCAGCGTGCCGGAGGAATTCATGGGAGCCGTTATGGGCGACCTCTCAAGCCGCCGCGGCAAAATCCTGGGCATGGACGCCGAAGGGGCGTTCCAAGTCGTCCGGGCCGAGGTGCCGCAGATGGAGCTCTACCACTACTCCACCAACCTCCGCTCCCTCACCGGCGGACGCGGCCTGCACACCGAGGAATTCAGCCACTACGAATACATGCCTCACGATCTTGAGAAAAAAGTGGTCGCCCAAAGCCAGGCCAAAGACGACGAGTAGCACCATTCGTCCTCGAAACCGTACCTCCTGCTCGGAAAATCCGGCAGCCGTGCCGATGACAAAAGACAGGTGCGCTTGACCCAGCACAAATATAGAGTGATTTTAGGGTGACATGTGTCACCCAACTGATTACCTCCCCTCGCATGACAACTGTGACGATACGGGATTTGCGTTTACAACCTCGCCAAGTTCGGGAGGAATTGGCCAAGGCCAGTGAAGCCGTACTGACATCCAACGGCAAACCGGTGGCGCTGATGCTACCCGTGGACAGCAGCACGCTCAACGCGACGCTCGAAACCGTCCGACGCGCCCGAGAGTTGCAAACCTTAACCAAGATCGGCGACGCGGAGTACCTTGTGCCCTTCACTGATGAGGTAATGGAATAGTTCGCCGAACTGCAGACGAAAAAGAGAGGAACCACCAAGCTGAAAGGCGAGTTCAACGACTCCAGGATTGACAGTGTGAACCTCACGCGAGGATGGAGAGATCACCCCGCCCTCAAAAAAACTAAATTCTCACTAAGGAACCGTGCACCGCAACCAAATGGAAATATAGCCCAATTTTAACAACCAAGGGCTTTGAAATTAGTGCACACTATTTCCCAAGGCTCTGCTCTGGGCTGGCATATTATGCGTCGTTGGCGCTGATCTCTACTCGTACAGGAGATATTTTGCACGACGGAGGGTGAACTTGGCCTGTTCGGTTTTCCAGAAGGCCTCAATCTGGGCGAGGGTTTTGCCTTGGTCAAGCGCCTCGAGGGTCGGCGGGTGACAGAGAAGTCGGCCGACCTTGGTCAGAGGGAAGCTCTTCGGGTACAGCTCGTGCAGCACGCGGGCAATGTCAATGCCCAGTGGCACGGCGCGCAGTTTGTGGCGATCGGTGATGATGATGTTCACGCCGCCGCACGACTCGTCCTTGTGCACGCTGTAGTCGGGTGTAAAGCGGATCGGTACGAACCGGACGCCCGGCTGACCAAGCCCGTTGAGCTGGCTGGCCAATTTCACGTCATTGATGTACGGCGCGCCGATTACCTCGAATGGCGTATCGGTGCCGCGACCGACGGACATTGCGGTCTCGAGCAGACCGATGCCGGGGTACAACAGCGCCTGGGTGAGGTTGCGCATGTTGGGCGACGGATTCGTCCATGGCTGACCGGTGGTGTCGAACAGTTGCCCACGCTTCCAGCCCTCGATTTTCACGACTTGCAACTTGGCATCCAGCTTGCGCTCGGCGTTGATCATCCGCGCCAGCTCGCCGGCGGTCATGCCGTGCTGCACCGGGATGTCGTGGTAGGCGATGAACTGACTCGGCCCAAGCCGCACCGGCCCGGCAACGGTGGCGGCGCCGATCGGATTCACCCGGTCGAGCACGATGAATTGAACGCCGGCACCGGCCGCCGCCTCCATCGCTAGACCCATCGTTGAAATGTACGTGTAAAACCGACAGCCAATGTCCTGAATGTCGAATACGAGCGCATCGAGCCCAGCAAGTTGCTCCATTGTCGGTTTACGGTTTTCGCCGTAGAGACTGTAAATCTTGAGGCCGGTCTTGGCATCGGTGTCGTCGCCGACTTTCTCGTCGAGTTTGCCGTACAGCCCGTGCTCGGGGCTGAACAACGCCTTGAGTTTGACCTCTTTCGACTCGCGCAAAAAGTCGAGCGTCGAACGGCGTTGGCTATCGTGGCCGGTGTGGTTTGTGACGAGGCCCACGTTCGCACCCTTCGGCAAAATATTTTTTCGCTGCCGCAACACGTCGGCACCGTTCAGCACGCCCGGCTCATCGCCGCCGAACGAAAAGCCTCGCAGCGACTCGGCGACCAAGGTGGCCACTTCGCGGCGCAGCGCGATGACGTTGCCCTTGCCGTCGGGGTGAGTTCGACTGCTCATGAGAATCACTATAGTCCGGGTGGCGGGATCGACCCACAGCGAACCACCGGTCCAGCCGGTGTGGCCATAGCCGCCGACTTTGAAATGGTTGCCGCGCGGACTTGAATAAGGCGAGTTGATGTCCCAGCCAAGGCCGCGCTCAGCCTTCATGCCTTCCGGCGTGTGTACTGAAGTCATCAACTGAACCGTCTCCTTTTCAAAAATGCGCCGTCCGTCGAGCTGGCCGCCGTTGAGCATCATGTGGGCGAAGCGCGACAAGTCGGCGGCGGTGCTGAACAACCCGGCATGACCGGCGATGCCGCCCATGCGCCGGGATGTCGGATCGTGAACGATGCCGTGCAGGATTTTCCCGCCAACGCGCTCGGTCGGCGCGATGCGGTTGCGCTTGGCCAAAGGCTGCAGAAAACCGGTGTCGCGCATGCCAAGCGGACGGTAAATCTCGGCGGCCGCAAACTCGTCGAGCCGCTGCCCGGAGGCCAGTCGTACGATCTCGCCAAGCAGGATGAAGTTGATGTCACTGTATCGAAACTTGGTGTCGGGCTGCGTGGTTAGCCGCTCGGCCTTGGCCAGGTCGATAGCCTTGGGTACGCCACTCCACGCCGGCTTGGCCGAGATACCGGGGCGCAGCCCGGAGGTGTGCGTGAGCAGGTGGCGAACGCTCACGCCCCCCTTGCCGTGTGCCTCAAAACCGGAAATCCATCGGCTCACCTTGTCGTCAAGCCGGAGTTGGTCGCGCTCGACAAGCAGCATGATGGCCGGCGTAGTGGCGATGACTTTGGTCAGCGACGCGCCGTCGAAGATGGTGTCGGCGGTCATCGGCAGCGATTCCGGCTCCACCACCTTGGCCCCGTACGATTTTTGATAGACCGCGCCGCCGTGTTCGATACGCACCACCGCACCAGGTGCCCTGCCGGCGGCGATGGCGCGCTCGATCGCCTCGTCGATCGCCTCGAGTTTGGCCAATCGAAATACGGTTGAAACCGCCTGACGTTTTGTTGTTGATGTCTGGCCAGACGATTGCAAGGGAGATTGCGGATCGGGAGCCTGGCAAGCTGCCAGAGCCAATGAGAGAGCCAAGCCGAGTGAATTTTTTGCAAATCTTTGCATATGCTAAACCGAGCGTACCGCTTGAAGGCATCACGGCCAAGTGAAAGGTCTCCCGAAGATAAAGTTAGAATGAAGCAGTAAAAAATACCTGCCCAAAATAATTCACTCGACGGTGCTGGTGCACATTCGATAGGGTCGTTCTTTTGCAGCTTATGCCACTTGTGAGCAATATTTTAGGATCGTCGCTTGGTCGAAAGTATTTGATGGCTCTTTCTGGAGTTGGGTTGTTCGGCTTCATTGTGGGGCACATGCTCGGTAATCTGACGATCTTCGCGGGTCCGGCGGCAATCAATGAATACGCCGCGAAGTTGCACGGCATGGGCCCCCTCCTTTGGATAGCACGGATCGGTTTGCTGGGGATGGTTGGAATTCACATTTGGGCCGCCGGCAAATTAACGCGGGAGAATCGAAAAGCACGATCTGTCCGATACGAAGGAGCCGTTGACCCGGTCGACCGGCACCGTAAGAGTGAGATTGTCTCCAACTACGCTTCCCGTACCATGATTTACAGTGGATTGATCATCGCTGCCTTCGCCTTGTTTCATATAGCACACTACACCTGGAAAGTTCCGCAAATTAACGGTGTGGAGGCGGACTTCGAAACATTTTATGTTTACGAAGTAAGCGCAGGCACGGATCAAGTCGCCTACGTTACACCGCTACCAGACGGCGTTGGCAAGGAAGGTGAAAACGCCGTTGATGTTTATAAAATGCTGACGACCGGTTTCGAAAACCGTTGGGTTTCTGTGTTTTATGTGATTGCCGTTGCGCTGCTTTGTGTTCATTTGAGTCATGGCGTGAGTGCCATGTTCCAATCCCTTGGATTGAAAACCAAGGCGTACGAAAAGTGGATTGACCACTTGGCCTGCGCTACAGGCTGGTTGCTTTTCGCAGGATATGCCTCAGTGCCGGTAAGCATACTAATTAGATCTGGCCCATAAAATGGTCGCAAAGAAAAAAACAGCTAAGTCTACAGGCAAAGCTTCGGCAAAGGAATCCTCACGCAATTCTGCCGACTCGGTCAATATACCTTCACGAGCTAAAACACCGTTTAGTCTGGAGCCCAATATTCCACCCGGCCCGATGGCCGAAAAGTGGGACAAACATCGGTTTAATTTGAAACTGGTCAACCCGGCCAACAAACGTAAATTTGAAATTATCGTGGTGGGCAGTGGCTTGGCCGGTGCCTCCGCCGCCGCCACACTGGCCGAGTTGGGCTACAACGTGAAATGCTTCTGCTATCAGGATAGCCCACGTCGTGCCCACTCCATCGCCGCGCAAGGTGGCATCAACGCCGCCAAGAATTACCAAAACGACGGCGACTCGGTGTACCGGCTTTTTTACGACACGGTAAAGGGCGGTGACTACCGGTCGCGCGAGGCCAACGTGTATCGGCTTGCTCAGGTCAGCGTGGACATCATCGACCAATGCACTGCACAGGGCGTTCCGTTCGCTCGCGAGTACGGTGGTCTTTTGGCCAACCGATCATTCGGAGGAGCGCAAGTGAGTCGAACGTTCTATGCGCGAGGCCAAACAGGGCAGCAACTGCTGCTCGGTGCTTATTCGGCACTCAACCGGCAGATAGGACTAGGGAAGGTAGAGATGCACTCTCGCACCGAGATGTTGGATATCGTTTTGGTGGATGGCCACGCCAAGGGCATTGTGGTGCGCGATATGGTCACTGGCGAAATAAGCCGTCACTCGGCGCACGCTGTCGTGCTGGCAACCGGTGGTTACGGCAACGCGTTTTTCCTCTCGACGAATGCTAAAGGTTGCAACGTCACCGCTGCTTTTCGAGCATACAAACGAGGCGCGGCGTTTGCCAACCCCTGCTACACTCAGATTCATCCGACATGCATTCCGATGAGTGGCGATCACCAGAGCAAACTCACGTTGATGAGCGAATCGCTCCGCAACGATGGCCGGGTCTGGGTGCCCATGGACAAAAAAGTTGCCGAGAAAATTCGTAAAGGCGAACTGAAACCGCGCGATGTTAGCGAGAAAGATCGCGACTATTATCTGGAGCGTAAATATCCCAGCTTCGGCAACCTCGTGCCCCGCGATGTCGCCTCCCGCAACGCCAAGGAAGTCTGCGACGAAGGCCGGGGTGTGGTTGCCTCCGGTTTGGGGGTTTATCTGGATTTTGCCGATGCCATCGAGAGGATGGGCGAAAACACCGTGCGCGAACGCTATGGAAATCTTTTCGATATGTACGAAAAGATCACAGGCAGCAACGCGTACCAAAATCCAATGACCATTTACCCGGCCGTGCACTACACGATGGGAGGCCTCTGGGTGGACTACAACTTGATGAGCAACATCCCGGGATTATTTGCCATTGGTGAAGCCAACTTTTCAGATCACGGTGCCAACCGGCTCGGTGCCAGCGCGTTGATGCAGGGTTTGGCGGACGGATACTTCGTGCTGCCCTACACCATAGGCCAGTATCTGGCTGAAACCGGCATGGGCAACCGACCAAGTTTGGATGATCCTGCTTTCATCAGTGTGCAGGACGAGGTCGAAGCCCGGATCAATGCCATGCTTTCCATAAACGGTGAACGCACACCGACTTCATTTCACCGTGAGTTGGGACAGATCATGTGGGACAAGTGCGGCATGGAACGCAATAAGGCAGAGCTCAAAGAGGCTATCAAATTAATTCCCAGTTTACGGGAAGAATTTTGGGGGAATGTAAAGATTCCCGGTGAAAACGCATCCTTGAATCAAAGCCTCGAACACGCCGGGCGTGTGGCGGACTTTCTCGAGTTTGGTGAGTTGATGTGCCGCGATGCATTGCAACGCGAAGAATCATGCGGAGGCCACTTTCGGAGCGAGCACCAAACCGCCGAAGGCGAAGCAAAACGCAATGACAATGATTTTTCATATGTCGGGGCCTGGGAGTACAGGGGCGAAAACAAAAACCCAAAACTCCACAAAGAACCCCTCGAGTATGAGGAGGTGAAGATGACCCAGCGAAGTTACAAATGAGTCGAGGGCTGAGATTCGAAAGTTATGAAAACGCGGTTTCGATTTGAGAAATCTGGCATGACCTCGCTACTGCGACGAACAGTCGTATCCGTCTCCCGCAACATTGACAAAAAACACCACAACTCCTCGCCCGAAGAGATTAACCAACTTGCACGCCAAACTATGGCGCTTGACAAAGCGCTGAAAGTCAATGGCCCCCACACCCCTTACCGCGCACCAGAACCCAACCTCTAGACCCTAGACACCTGATGAATTTAACCCTCAAAGTCTGGCGCCAAGACAACGCGGACGATCCTGGCCATTTTGATGTCTACATGGCTCAGGACATCGGTCCCGACATGTCTTTTCTGGAAATGCTCGATGTCGTCAATGAAAAGATTATAGCTGATGACGGAGAGCCAATCGCTTTCGACTCTGATTGCCGGGAAGGTATTTGCGGGGCCTGCTCGATGGTCATCAATGGCGTGCCACATGGGGGGCAGCAGGGCACCACTGCCTGTCAGTTGCACATGCGACATTTCTGCTCTGGGGACACCATTACCATCGAGCCATGGCGGGCGACGGCCTTTCCAGTGCATCGGGATTTGGTCGTCGATCGCACCTCCTTTGAAAGGATTCAGCAGGCCGGTGGCTTCATCAGCGTACGCACCGGCAGTGTGCCGGATGCCAACGCCACGCCAATACCAAAAGAAGATGCCGACCTTGCGATGGACGCTGCCCAGTGCATCGGCTGCGGCGCCTGCGTGGCGGCCTGCAAAAACGCCAGTGCCATGCTCTTCGTGGCGGCCAAGGTTTCGCATTTAAGCCTTGTACCTCAGGGCCAACCCGAACGCGAACGCCGTGCCTTGGCAATGGTTCAGCAGATGGACGAGGAAGGCTTTGGCAACTGCACCGTCACCGGCGCCTGCGAAGCCGTTTGTCCGAAAGAAATCTCTATCGATTTTATCGCATGCCTGAACCGTGAATACGGCAGGGCAATTCTCAAAAAAGGCAACGCCTGAAAAGCTTCCGTTTGCCCAAGCGCGAACTACATGATTTCCTTTAACAGGAGTCCGAGAAGGTCTTCGATCTTTACGCGCCGCTGCTCCATGCTGTCGCGTTCACGCAGGGTGACGGTGTCCTTGGTCTCGGCGCCGTTTTCGCCAATCGTATCGAAGTCAATTGTCACACCAAACGGCGTGCCAACCTCGTCCTGACGGCGGTAGCGCCGGCCGATCGCACCGGTTTCATCGTAAAACACGGTCATGTACGGCTGAAGCAGGCCGCGAACCTCCATCGCCTTGGCCACCAGCTCCGGTTTGTTCTTGAGCAGCGGGAATACCCCCACCTTGACCGGCGCTATACGCGGGTGAAAACGCATCACCACGCGGGTTTCTGTCTTGCCTTTTTCGTTGGTGATCTCCTCCTCGTCGTAAGCGTCGCAGATGAAAGCCAGCACAGTGCGGTCGGCCCCGGCGGCCGGCTCGATGACGTGCGGCACAAAGCGTTCCTTGGCCTCCTCATCGTGGTAAGTGAGATCCTTGCCGCTGCCTGGGTATTTCGGTTTGCCGTCCTCACCTTGCTCAACGACGAGTTCGTCGCCTTCGCGGACGAGTTTGCCCTCCATGTGCGAGCGCAAGTCGAAGTCACCGCGATGGGCGATGCCCTCAAGCTCGCCGTACTCCCCTTCTTCGCAGAACGGAAAGGCGTACTCAACATCAGCTGTACCGACAGAGTAGTGCGCCAACTCGGCCTGTTCGTGGTCTCGCAGGATGAGACGCTCCCTGTTGATGCCAAGATCGACGTACCACTGGAAACGGCGGTCGCGCCAGAATTGATACCACTCGCGTGACTCGCCTGGGTGACAGAAAAACTCCATCTCCATCTGCTCGAACTCGCGGGTGCGAAAGGTGAAGTTGCGCGGCGTGATCTCATTGCGAAAACTCTTGCCCTGCTGCGCGATGCCAAACGGCACCTTGACGCGGCTGCTGTCCACCACGTTGCGAAAGTTGACGAACATCCCCTGCGCCGTCTCCGGCCGCAGGAACGCCTTGCTGTCGTCGCTGCGCATCGCACCGATGTGCGTCTCGAACATCAGGTTGAACTCGCGCGGCTCGGTCAGCGTGCCGAGTTCCTTCGCACCCGGGGCGAGCACTTGGCCTGTGTCGCTGATCGAGGTCAAGTCGGTGACATCGCCGTGCCAAACCAGTTTGTCGGCATACTTCGCCTTCAGCTTGAAGTACTGCAGCGCGCGCCGGATGATCTCCTCCTTCGCGTCGCCATCGGTGATGCAGGTAACGAACGCCCTTTGGCCATCGTGCTCCACCCAGGCACCCTTGATGTGGTCATACCGGTAGCGACGCTTGCTCTCGCGGCAATCGACCATCATGTCATGAAACAGGTCGTAGTGGCCGGAAGTCTTCCACACGCGCGGGTGCATGATGATCGACGACTCGATGCCGGTCATTTGGAACGGCCGCGGTGCTCCTTCCGGCTGCACACGCTCGTCGTGCGCGGTGACCATGTCGCGCCACCACGCCTCCTTGATGTTGCGCTTGAGCGCGACACCAATCGGGCCATAGTCCCACAAACCGTTAAGTCCGCCATAAATTTCCGAGGACTGGAAAACGAATCCGCGCCGCCTACAGAGCGACACAATCTTTTCCATCCATTCGTTTGAATTGGTCTCAGCCATAAAAAAGGGGCGGCATCATCGCAGAGGAATGCCCGGTGTCAAGGGAACGAAAGCCGCTTGGCCGGTTATTTCCGTTGAAAAAGGGGTGGATGTGCCGACAATCCCGGCGTGCTGTTTCGCCCCGGCAGAGTGTTGGCGCTGGTGCTCGCCGTGCTGCTTGTCGGCACGGTGGTCGTACTGCTCACCCCGCGCAGGCAGCCGCCTGCCCCAGCTCCCAAGCCAAGCCAGGCGGGGGGGCTCGTCGATGAACAGGTGATGCAACAGGTCGCCGTCATCGAGGCCAAACACCGCCAATGGGATGCCACCGTGTGGGCCGACGAGATAACCGCCCGCCAGTACGGCGAAGTGGCGATTCAAATCTGGGACAATCTTCGGGACGGTGCCGACCCGTTTCAACTGCTCGGCGGCATGCCATTTCGCGAGATGCTGCTTGGCCAAGCGCAACCGGCCGAGTCATGGGAGTCGGGCATCCGCCGCGTTCGCTTGGCCAAGGGCGGCCCGGCCTGGTCCGCCAATCAGTTCGCTCAAGCGCTTGACCGATGGAAGGCCGATGGCTGGGTACTGGATCAAAGCGAGTGGCGACATCGCCAGTTCAACCCGCACGCCAATGGCGGGCCAACGTCAGTCTTCTGGATTTCACTGCACGTTGCCAACAGTCAATTGGCGAAGCGCGGCATCCTGCGCGGCGACATCACGGTACAATGGCAAATGACTGAGCTCACGCCGGAAACCTTGGTTCAACCAGATCGCATCGACCTCACAGGACTCGAGTGGCTCGAGCGCACTGGCACGCCGGCGATCAATCCGCCCAGCCAACAGGACATCTCGCCCAACGCCGGCAATATTTTTATCGATCCGCTCATCCTGTACGACTTCGACGGCGACGCCAAGGTGGAGGTGATCATGGGTTGCAAAAATCGCATTTACCGCAACCGCGGCGAAGGGCGATTCAAGGCCGAGACACTCTGCCCGAAGTTCAGCGAAATCGTGTTCAACGTCACGCTTGAGGACTTGTCCGGCGACGGCATGGTGGATGTCGTCGCGTGCGGACACGAAGGCATTTATCTCATTGAAGGCCAGCCGGATGGAACGTTCCCAGGCAAGGCGCGACTTACTTGGCGGGCACCGGACAAAGTGCTCGATCCGATGGTGATGACCACCGGCGACATCGACAGCGACGGCGACGCGGATCTGTGGTTGTCCCAGTACAAATTGCCGTATGTGAAAGGCCAAATGCCGACCCCGATCTACGACGCCAACGACGGCTTCCCCGGCTATCTGCTGCTCAACGACGGCACCGGCCAACTGAGTGACAGCACTACCGCCGCCGGACTTGCTGCCAAGCGCCACCGCCGCTCGTACAGCGCGTCGTTCGCTGACATCGACGACGACCGCGACCTGGACCTAGTCGTCGTGAGCGACTTCGCCGGTGTCGATCTTTACCTCAATGACGGCTCGGGCAAATTCATCGACGCGACCGAGCGGCTCGTCGGGAATCGTCACGGCTTCGGCATGGCGCACAGCTTCGCCGACTACGACGCTAACGGCCAAATAGATTTGCTGATGATCGGCATGAACTCGTGGACCGCAGAGCGGTTGTTGTCGATGAAACTCTCGACACCGACGCATCGGCACTACACCGAGCGACTGGGCGACCTCACGTTCGGCAACCGGCTGTACTTCGGCGCCGGGAATAAATTTGCTCAGCGGCCGATGGGCGACCGGGCGGCCAACACCGGCTGGTCGTGGGGCGCGACGTCTTTCGACGCGGATAACGACGGCGACACCGACCTCTTCATTGCCAATGGCCACAAGAGCCGCAACTCAGTGAAGGATTACGAACGGCAGTTTTGGTGCCACGACATTTACCACGGCAACTCCGAGCCGAATCCCGCGATGGAGGTCTACATTCAAGGCACGTCCAGCCGGTTGTACGGCGGCGGCTACTCGTACGGCGGCTACGAGAAAAACCGGTTGCTGCTCAACCGCGAAAATCAATCACTCGACGACGTGGCTTACTTGATGAACGCCTCACACGAGATCGACTCTCGCAACGTTGCCAGCGGCGACATCGACGGCGACGGCCGGCTCGACCTGTTTTTCACCCACTTTTCCGTCTGGCCCGACCCTGGATCGCAGGGACTGCTGATGGCGCGCAACCTTTGGCCGGGCAACAACCGCTGGGTGGGCTTTCGCCTAGCCCGCAGCGCCGTCTGCCCGTCGCTCAACGGAACCAAGGTCCAGCTCCGGACTGGTGGACGTGACCAGTGGCGTTTCATCGTCAACGGCGACTCGTACCGCTCGCAGCACGCGCCGATCGCCCACTTCGGGCTTGGCCAAACGGCGGTGGTGGAGTTTGTCGAGATTCATTGGCCAACCGGCCAGACCACCCGGATCGACGCCCCGCCGCACGGGCAGTATCACGCCGTCACGGCTCCAGCCGAATGAACCACTCGGCGACCGTGTCGGCGAAGCGCATCCCCTGCCGCGTGAGGCGGAACCGATCGTCGCTGCGGACGCCCCAGCCGGCTTCGGCCGCCCGTTGCATGTCGGCAGCCCACCCGGCGCGCAGATCGTAGCCAGTGGTACGCTCGAACAGCTCGAACGGCCAGCCGGCATTCATCCGCAGGCCGAATGCCGCCGTCTCGCCGGCGCTGGCTAAGGGCGAAAGTTGTTCGACTGACTCGTGCGCCCGTAGGCCAAGCGCAAGTTGCTCGCAGTAGCGCTCGGTGTTGGCGACATTGCGAATGCGCCGGCCATCGACATAGCCGGTTGCGCCCGGGCCAAGCACCTGGCACGCGCCGCTGCGCCAGTAGTTGACGTTGTGGCGGCAGGCGCGCGACGGTAGCTCGGCGCTTGGCTCGGCGTCGTGTCTGGCAAAATTCGCCACCTCGTACTGCACCAATCCCGCTGCGCCGGCGGTGTCGATGAGCTCATCGTACATCGTGCAAGTCAACTCATCATCCACGTCAAACTCGCTGGCTTGCAGTTGCTCATAGAGTGGCGTGTCCTCCTCATAAACAACCTCATAGCAGGAGAGGTGCTCGCTGCTCATCGCAATCGCCTCAGCCATTGTGGATTGCCAAATGTCCATCGTCTGGCCGGGGATGGCGAACATGAGATCTAGGTTGATGTTGTCGAAGCCGACAGCGCGCAACCGGTCGAACGACTTGAAAACCATCTCGCGTGAGTGGACACGGCCAAGCCGGTCGAGAACCCCCTCGTCGAGCGACTGCACGCCCATCGAAATGCGATTGACGCCGTAGTCGCGAAAGAGTCTGGCTTTCTCCGCCGAAATGGTTGCAGGGTTGCATTCGACCGTCCACTCGTCGGCGCCAAGCAGGTCGAATCGTTCCATCGCCTCAAGAACGCGCCGCCATTGAGCCGTACTGAGGAGCGACGGCGTTCCACCGCCGAAGAAAACCGTGCGAAGCTTGATCGACGGGGCAACCAGTTCCATCTCGCAGATGAGCGCCTCGACGTAGCGGTTCATCAGATCGCCGCTGGAGAGCTCGGAGAAAAATGCACAGTACTCGCACTTGGCCGCGCAGAAAGGCACGTGGACATACAGGCTATGAACAGAATTGGAAATAGCGCTCATAAAAAGCGCTGGGAATCAGGCGACCTTGCGCCTCCGGGAGTAGTCAATGGCCGAAACCACACCAGCACCGAGGAGGAAAATAGTCGCTGCTACCCCGACACCAATGCCGATGCCGATGCCCATCTCCTTGTAGATCGCCATCAGATCAATTTCCATACCCAAACTGCTGGCGCCTAATACGCCTCCAGCCAGAACCCCTATGAGAACACCCCAAAACATAATTTATCCGGCAATCCGCCGGACGGACAGCCTACCCGCCTTCAACCCGCTTGGCCAAGCGATTTTTTGGCTTAATTTTTAGCCTCATTTGTTGTTCTATCCGGGCGGCCCCGCACACCTTGGCCAAGCACACCCCCTTTTTATGGATCAACCACAGTTCCCCCCGTTCTGTCTCGCGCGGCTGTTGCGCAACACCTTCCACCCCAAGCCGGGCGAGCGCATCTGCATCCTCATCGACCTGCCAGACCTTGGACTGACTGAGAACTGGGCGTTCCTCGACAACGATCAATTCTCCATCCAGCGCCATGCGCACGACACTTTTTACAAAAGGCTGCACGGCGGAGTAATGACCGAACTTGGCCTGACCGGCGGCGATTTGTTCGCCTACGAGGAAACCGGCGGCAGCAACCTCGATCTGCCCGACTACGCCGTCGCACCAGACGGAACCGAACGGAGTCTCGAGCGGGATGTTTATCCAAACTTCGACATCATCCTCTGCATCTCGACTCACTCCGCCACCGCGCCGCTGACTGCCTTGGCCAAGCATTACGGTTTTCGCGGCGCAACACTTCACGGCGTGAACGACATCATTCTCCGAAGTGGCTTGGCCGTGGACTACAACGAGGTGAGCCGCGACACGGAGAAACTGCGCCTCGCTCTGACCCGCGCCGACCTCTTTGAGATCGACTTCCAACTCGGCGACGACACACACACACTCCGGCTCGAGTGCGGCCAGCAGGAGGCGCAGAAGAGCCACGGTATCTGTCTCGCCGACGAGCCGGACGTCGCCAACCTACCCGCTGGCGAGGTGTACTTCGTGCCAACCGGAGGCGAAGGCGCGTTCCCGATGCAGTACGCCGACGGCACGCTTGGCCTGCAGCAGGTCTCCGGCGGCCGCGTCACCCGTGCCACGCTGATCCGTGGCGATCAGGCGGTCATCGACGCACACAACGCCAAGCTGGCCGACGACCCCGTCACCGGCGAACTCGGCGAGCTTGGCTTTGGCACGCAGGTGTTGCCGGTGTCCGGCCGCGACATACAGGACGAGAAAATCCTCGGCACCGTGCACGTGGCCACCGGACGCAGCGATCACCTCGGTGGCGACCTGACGCCGGACAAATTCGCCAAAGCGCAAAACGCCACGCACGATGACATTCTTTTTTCACCGAAAAAAACACCCGACATCACCGTCGCAGAAGTGCGAATGCACCGCAACGGCGGATCGATTGTCGTGCTCAAGAACTATCAGCCGGGCGAACATCTCCTCCAAGCGATCGACTGAGATGGGTTTACTTTTTCCAAAAGCCACTTACCCTTTTCCTCACACGCCATGCGTATACTCATTTGCATCCTCACATTGGCCGGCCTCACCGCCGGGGAACTTACCGCTGCAGACAAAAAACCGCTGCGCGCACTGCTGATCACCGGCGGTTGCTGCCACGACTACACCACGCAGAAAGACCTGCTCGAGAAGGGACTCGAGGCGCGGCTTAACGTTGTTGTCGATCACGTGCATTCGCCCGACAAAAGCACCAACCCACCGTTGGTCATCTACGGCAATCCCGTCTACGCCAAAGGCTACGACGTGGTGATCCACGACGAGTGCGCCGCCGCGCAGACCGACCCCAAGGTCATCGCCGGCGTACTGGCACCGCACCGCAACGGCATCCCCGCCGTGAACCTCCACTGCGCGATGCACTCATACCGCTTCGGTGACTTCCGCAAGCCGGTCAAACCCGGGGCGGCCAACGCGAAGTGGTACGAGTACATCGGCTTGCAGTCCACCGGCCACGGTCCAAAAAAACCGATCGCGATCGCGTTCGAGCAAAACGTGCCGTTCATCACCAAGGGCTTTAAAGACTGGACGACCGGAAACGAGGAACTCTACAACAACGTGCAGGTGTTACCCGGCACGAAGGTCGTCGCGCGCGGCACGCAGGGCAAAAGCAAGGCGGTCGTCGCGTGGACGAACGACTACCACGGCGTCCGTGTATTCAGCACATCGCTTGGCCACAACAACTTCACTGTCGCCGATCCTCGCTACCTCGACCTCGTCGCCCGCGGCCTGCTCTGGGCAGTCAAGCGCGAGGACATGAAAGTGGCCAAGCCCAAAAACGAGACGTTCGAACTGAACAGCAAATCAAAGCCAAAGTCGGCCAACGTTAAAAAAAAACGCTAAAATTAGCGTTCCGAAAAACGCCGCCACCGGCAAAAAGGTAACGGCCAGCTCGGAGGAATCGGCCAGGGGCAACTTGGCCAAACACGCCACCGACGGAGATCCCACCACGCGTTGGTGCGCAGCCAACAGCACTGCCGGATCGTGGTTGCAGGTGGATCTTGGCCAAGCGCAGGACATTCAAAACGTCCGCATCATTTGGGAGAAAGCGAACGGCGCGTACCAGTACAAGATCGAAGGCTCCGCCAATGCCAAGCGCTGGAAACTGCTCGTCGATCAATCCAAAAACAAGGAAGTCCGGCAGATCACGCCACACAAGGTCGGCGCCAAAAACACACGCTTTTTCAGGATCACATATCTCGGTGCCAAGCCAGCTTACTGGGGAAGTTTTTGGGAATTCGAAGCCCACACCGGCGCCCTGCCTAAACTCCCGCGCAAGGTCGTCAAGGCCTCCCAAAAAAACACCAATGCTGCCCCGAAACCCAACACACACAGCATCATGTCACCGGAGGGCTTCAACCTATCTGTGTTTGCCCAGCCGCCGCTGGTCAACTATCCGGTCTGCCTCACAGCAGCTTCGACCGGGGAACTGTTTGTCGGCATCGACGAACAGGGCTCGCTCGGCAAGGAAAAGGGACGCGGCCGCGTGGTCCGCTGTCTCGATGCGGATGGAGACGGCAAGGCCGATCAGGTCAACACCTTCGCCAAGATGGATCACCCGCGCGGATTGATCTACGACAACGGCTTGCTCTGGGTGCTGCATCCGCCCTACCTTACACTTTACGAGGACACTGATCTCGATGGTGTTGCCGACAAGGAGAAGCGACTGATCAGCGGCATCAGCACGGATTACGTCGGCAAACGTGGCGCCGACCACACCACCAACGGCATCCGCATGGGTATCGACGGCTGGATTTACATTGCGGTGGGTGACTTCGGTTTCACCAAAGCCGTCGGTGCAGATGGCCGCACTCTAAGCCGACGAGGCGGGGGCATCGTACGTGTCCGGTCCGATGGCACCGAGATGGAAATTTTCAACTGGGGCCAGCGCAACATTCTCGATGCCTGTATCGATCCGTACCTGAACATTTTCACTCGCGACAACACCAACGATGGCGGCGGCTGGGACATCCGCTTTTCGCACATCATCCAGACCGGCGAATACGGCTACCCGTCTTGGTACAAGAATTTTTCGGACGAAATCATGCCAGCCTTGGCGGACTACGGCGGCGGCTCGGGATGCGGCGGCATGTTCTATCACGACACCCGCTGGCCGGAACCATTCAGTCACGCCGTTTATACCTGTGACTGGGGACGCAGCGCGGTCTTCCTTCACAATCCCACTCCGACCGGCGCCACCTTTCATCCTCATCAGGAAACATTTCTCGCCATCAACCGACCGACCGACATCGACGTTGACGGCAGCGGCCGAATGTACGTCTCCAGTTGGCAAGGCGGCGGCTTCAGCTACAGCCATCCGAACGTCGGTTACATCGTCCAACTCACGCCGGAAAATCACAAACCAGAACCGTTCCCCGACGTAAGTCAACTCAGCGATCAAGACCTTTATCAGCTACTCACCGGCCCCAGTCAGGTTCAGAATCTTCACGCACAACTTGAATTCCTCCGCCGAGGTCGCAGTTCACAACGCACCAAGGCGCTCGTCAACATCGCCTCAGATGAAGGCACTCCACTCACGGGCCGAGTCGCGGCGATCTTCACTCTCAAACAACTCGACGGCACCCAAGCCAGAGCCAATCTGCTCAAGCTCAGCGAACAGGCCGAAATCACCGAATTCGCCCTTCGCGCCCTCACGGATCGCACCAGCCAATTGGATGGACTTAAATCGGAACCATTCATCCGTGCACTGAAGAGTGAAAACCTGCGCGTCCGTGCCCAAGCGTTGATCAGCTTAGGACGCCTCGGGGACACCTCGACTGCGCGTGCCATCTTGCCACACGCTGCCGCGCCTCGCTTGGCCAAGCGACCCAAGCAAAACGAACCTAATCCAGCCGCAGTGATCCCGCACTTGGCCACCCGCGCCCTTATTGCTCTCAAGCCAGTGGACACCCTGTTGACGGCACTCGACACCGACCACAAATCGACCGCTTTGAGTGTGTTAAAATTCATTCACGACGACACCGTCGTGGACACGCTCGTCAACCGCGCCAAAGCCAAGCCGAACTTGGCCACTTTGGCCACGCTCGTCCGACTCTACCATCGGGAAGGCGACTACACGCAGGGTTGGTGGGGCACCCGGCCAGACACCAGCGGACCCTACTTCGACCGCACCAAGTGGAGCGGCAGCGACCGGATCGAAGCCGGCCTCAAGATGGCGCTAGCCCAAGCCCCAAAGGAAACAGTCGACCTCGTCAAGACGATCCTGGCCAAGCACATGGTCAGGATCAACGGACTGCCTGCTGGTCAGGCTGTTGCTGCGGATGACTCCGCCAACGGGCCCATCCAGATTCCCCAACTCACCGGCGAGCCGAAAAACTGGATCGCCACGCTGGGTGAAAAAACCACCCTCGATCGCGCGATCAAGGCCAAGGGCAATGCGAAGCGCGGCGAAAAACTCTTCACCAGCCAAGCATGCATCGTTTGCCACACCACTCGAGACGGCCAGACACCGAAAGGCCCCCACCTTGCCGACATCGGCAAACGCTACAAAACCCAAGAACTGATCCAGTCCATCCTCAACCCAAACGCCGTGGTCGCTCAGGGTTTTGACACCTACTCATTCACCATGAAAGACGACACAGTGCACCTCGGCTTCGTCACGCTGGAAAGCGCGGACACCATCAGCATCCGCAACGCCGCCGGTATCGCAGCCGATCTCCCGACCAAACAGATCAGGAAGCGCGATAAAATCCCGGCCTCCTCCATGGCGCCCGGCCTTGTTGCCGGTTTGACGCCGGAGCAACTGGCCGACCTGCTCGCCTATCTCGACTCCATTTGATGTCCGACTGTTTTTACGAGACAACCAAGGCGCTCTCCGAATATTTGCTGTTCCACTACGGCAAACCGGACGAGGTGCTGCCGTGGGATTTCGGACCGGCCGACGCACTCAACTACCCCGTACGCTGCATCACAGAATGCGTCGACACCGCCCGCATACCTATCAACGCCCAGGCACTCGATCTCGGCTGCGCCGTGGGCCGCTCAACTTTTGAACTCGCCCGACACTGCAACGAAGTCATCGGCATCGACCTGTCTGAAAACTTCATCGCCGCCGCAAAGCAACTGCAACGCGAAGGCCTGCTCGACTACTCCTTCACAACCGAGGGTGAGCTTGGCCAAGCGACAACGGCCGAGGTGCACGCTGAAATAGATCGATCCCGGGTACGGTTCGAACAGGGGGACGCCACCTTTCTGCGGAACGGCCTTGGCCAATTCAACGTGGTGCTGATGGCGAACTTGATCGATCGCCTCCCCTGCCCGGCCAAGTGCCTACAACAACTCCCCGACCTCGTCTTAACCGGTGGCCAGCTCATTATCGCCTCACCCTGCACTTGGCTCGAAGAATACACGCCAAAAAACGAATGGCTTGGCGGCAGCCAGACGCTTGGCCATGCACAAACCCTCGATACCCTCTGCGAACTCCTTTCCCCCTCCTTCACCCTGGATGGCACATCGGATCTCCCCTTCCTCATCCGCGAGCACGCCCGGAAATACCAATGGAGCGTCGCCCAAGCTACCCGCTGGCTCCGCCAATAATCAATGGCCTAACCAGCCACGCATGCACGGGGCGAGAATGGCCTCGCTCATGCCGTGGATGATTTTTTTGTCAGCAGGGCAGATGGTGGCCAGTACGCCGCCGAGCGTGGCCCTGGCTGAGCCGAAGTCACCGTGCACAAAGTAGTACGGGCAAAGCCTCACGCGCCCCTGCATCGCCCTCGCTTGGCCAAGCTCAAAGTCATACCACTCGGCCTCCACGCGGGCCGGCCGATGGTAACGCTGCAGGATGCGCGGCGACTCGTCAAAACCCTCGATCGCCCGATCCACCGCTGCCGCCCACTCGTCACGAGACAGGTCGCTGCCGAGCCAGACGCCGCGCGCGCCCCAGGCCTGCTCGGAGTAGCCGGAGATTTTCAGGATCAAGTTGCGCTCCTTTTGCGAGAGCTCTTTGAGCTGTTGCCAGTCGGTCAGGCCAAGGCCGGGGTAGGCGGCGTGCGGCGGCAACGGCGCGGGATCGACCACCCATGTTTGCGGCAGGAGTGCCTCAAGCATGCGCTGGAAACTCTCGCCAAGTTGCTGCCGCCATGTCTCGGCAAGATTGCGATTGTGAAACAGCGCGAAGAGCATTTTCTCCTCGAGGAACGCTCTCGGTGGCGGCGTCACGCTGATGCGTTTTGCGGTGGCAGCGGCAAACAACGGTTCGGCAGCAGGCACATTTGGCAGATCGAACAATTCAAAAAAACGGTACACCGCATCATCGTCGGCGAAGCCGACAAAATTCTGCTCGTGGACGCTGAATCGGCCGGAGTCGATCTGCTCCGCGAGCCACTCCATCTCCGGCCGGTAAGTGGCGGATTCATCGGAGACAACCAAGCGCACATTCGGCGCGTTGCCGAAAATGCCAGCGAAGCCATTGAGCATGCCAGCCGCGCCGCCAAGCACTTCGGTACCGGCTTCGGCGTAGGCGCGGTTGAGCCATGCGGTGAGGCCGATTCCGCCGGGTACGCTGTCCAACTCGGTGATGCGCAGCCCGTCATCGGTTAACAAAATGTCAGGTCGAATGACGCGCGGCAACTCGGCACGAAACGCCCGGTCGCGCTGCAGGTCTATAATCGACTGCGGCTTGCCGCGATCAAGCCAGGCGCTTGGCCAAGTGGGGAGTCGCCCCTCGGTGCTCCAGCGGTAAACCGTGTTGGCAGCCTGATAAAACTTGAGCAGCACGCGGCCAAGTTGCTCGAGTTGCTTGACCGTTTTTTTGTCGAGCGCGAACGGCCGCGTGGCGACACGCCATTGATGCCCAGCGAACAGCCCGTCGTCGGGGAGGCTTTGCCGAACGCGCTGCGCGATTTGTTCAGGCGAGAGTTGGGGGTCGATTCCCATCAGCGGGAGCCAACGTGAAGCCTCGCCCCGTGGCGGGTCAAGCCCCCGGAATGTTTTTGCAAACTTGTTTCAGTGGGCGGCTGTCGGCATGGTCTGCCGCCGCGAAGAAGATACGATGGGTGATAGCGATTATAAATACGGGCGCAACGGCCAAGGCGCCTTGGCGTGGCTCGTGTTGACGGTGGCGGCGGTGGGGGTGCTGGTGTTTTCCCTGGACCACGATGCAGATGGCGGCCAATCGGGCGAGCAGACGTTGGTCGTCTATTGCGCGGCCGGTGTCAAAAAAGCAGTCGAAGAGGCGGCCGGGAGGTTCGAGCAGGAAATCGGCGCGAAGGTGTCACTCGAGTATGCCAGCAGCGGCGTGCTGGCGAACCGGCTCAAAATCGATAAGGAGGGCGGATTGCCCCGAGCCGACGTTTATGTCCCGGCGGACTATGTATTCGCCGAGCGAGCGCGGGCTGACGGACTCACCGCCGAATCGCTGAAAGTGGCCACGTGGAAGGTGGTGCTCGCCGTCAAGCCGGACAGCGCGTTGGCCGTGACCGACTGCAACGATGTACTGGCACGGAACGTTTCGTTCGTGATTTGTAATCCACTGGCCGGTGTCGGCAAGAAGACGAAAAATATGCTTGAGCGATCCGGGCACTGGGCGGCGGTGGACGCGGCCAAGGCGGCCTCGTTCCCAACCGTGACCGAGGCAGCACTGGCGGTGAAGGAAAACCCCGGGACACAGGCGGCGTTCATTTGGGACTCGATCGCGCAGCAGTTCGGGCTGCGAGCAATCGAACTGCCCGAACTGGAGGCGAGCAAGGCGAACATCACCGTGGCAGTGACGGCCACGACGGCGCAGCCAACCCTGGCGCTGAAGTTCACCCGCTACCTCGCCGCGCCAACCCAGGGCGGAGCGGTGTTCGCAAAGCACCACTATGTGTCGATCCCCGGCGACGAGTGGGCCGAGACGCCCAAGCTGCGCGTCGATTGCGGCGGCGTGAACCGCGAAGCGGTGGAGAAAACCATCCGCGAATTTCAACAGCGCGAAGGCGCGTCGATCGATGTCGTGTATGCCGGTTGCGGCACGCTGGTCGGCAAGATGCAGACCGGGGAACATGGACTGCCGGATGTTTTCATGACCTGCGACGCGTCGTACCTCGACATGGCGCAGAAGAAAATGAACCACCCCTTCGGGCCGGACCTGAAAGTCTCAAGCACGCGCATCGTGATGCTCGTGGCCAAGGGCAACCCGCACGGCATCCGCTCGCTCACTGGCTTGGCCAAGCGCGGACTGCGTGTCGGCACAACCGACCCCAAAGCGAGCACGCTCGGCGCGCTGAGTCACCAACTGTGCCGTGAGACCGGGCAGTTCGACGCCATTGAGCAAAACATCGTGATGATGGCCGACACCGCGCACACGCTGGTTCAAACGATGGAGGCTGGCCAAAAACTCGACGTGGTGATCGTGTACGAGGCGAACATCCGGCACATGATTGACCGGTTCGATGCCGTACCGCTCCAGCCCAAGCGTGCGCTCGCCGTGCAAAACGTCGCTGCCAGGAAGACCACGCCGTACCCGCGGTTGGCCGGGCGGTTGATGGAGCATCTCACGTCGCAGGTATCGCGCCGGCGGTTTGAGCAACTCGGCTTCAGTTGGGAGGCAAACGGCGAATGAGCACCCCGGCGCCATCCGGTTTTCGTGTCGCCTCCGACAAGCCGTTTCTCATTGGCCTCTGTGTGCTGGGAGGCAGCTATCTACTGATCATCGCCGCGATGGTGTTGGCCGACTTGGTGTTCCTGAATTACAACGATCAACCGGTGCTGGGTCCGGAGATGGTGCAGCAGGGCCGGTACTCCGGCGGCGAGATCGCCGTCACGCTCGAGCCGAGTCGGGACTATTTTTTTCGCAAAGGCAAAAACGACGCCGGCCTTCAGGTTGGCGAACAGCGAATTGCTAGCGACGGCCTGTTCCGAACGGCGGGCGGCCAGGCCGTCCTCGTGCCGCACGCGAACGACAAACCGGTCACAGCATCGTTGCGACCGGAGGCGCGTGTGACGCAGATCACCGTGTCGAACCGTGTTGCCACCGTGACAACGGACGTGGCGCACGGATTGTTGTGGGGCGAGTTCATTCGCGTGAGCCGCACGGGCAAACCGGCGTGGGACGGAGTCCGCGAAATCACCGACACGACGACGAACCAGCTTTCGTTTGCTGTGGGGCCTCCCTCACGCCAGCAGGCCGTTGTTACAGCACCGACGGCGGAGCTTTCGCTCTCCAAGCCCAACCCGCTCGTGCAGGCGTTGCGGAGCCGCGACATCCGTTTTTCCATCAAGCTGAGCCTCGTCAGCTGCACCCTCACCACGTTGTTGTCGCTGTGGGTGGCGGTGCCCATCGGATACATGATGAGCCGGTTCGAATTTCGCGGCAAGCCGATCATCGACACGCTGCTCGACATCCCGATCGTGCTGCCGCCGCTGGTCGTTGGGCTGAGTTTGCTCATCCTGTTTCGCTATATGCCGGAGTGGCTCAGCGACACCGTCGTGTACAAATGGCCGGCGGTGGTGCTGGCACAGTTCATGGTGGCGTGCGCATTTGCCGTGCGAACGATGCGCGTGACGTTTGACCAGATCCCGCAGCGCTTCGAGCAGGTCGCCCTCACGCTGGGCTGCAACCGGCGGCGGGCGTTCTGGCGGGTGATCATGCCGCAGGCCAAGGGAGGCCTGTTGGCGGCCGGCACGCTGGCGTGGGCGCGAGCGCTGGGCGAGTTCGGGCCGATCCTCGTCTTCGCCGGGGCCACGCGGCAAAAAACCGAGGTACTGCCGACGAGTGCCTTTCTTGAACTGCAGGCCGGCAGAACCGAGGGCATGCTGGCAGTATCGCTCATCATGATTGCTGCCGCGGTGGTGGTGTTCATCATCGCTCGAACGCTGGGCATGAAACGAATTTTCGCATGATCGCCCTCGAAAACATCGCACTGCGTCAGGGCTCTTTTGAACTGCGCGACATCAGCCTCGAACTGGCCGGCGGCGAGTACGGCGTGCTCATGGGCGGAAGCGGCTGCGGCAAGACCACATTGCTCGAGGCGGTTTGCGGTCTCCGCAAAATCAGTGGCGGACGAATCATCCTCGGCGAACGCGACGTCACCCTACTGCCGCCCGCCGAGCGCGGGGTCGGTTACGTGCCACAGGATAGGGCGCTGTTCCCGACGCTGCCGGTGCGCGAGCAATTAGCCTTCGCGCTGGTGCTGCGAGAGCTTGGCCAAGCGGACATCTCGAGTCGCGTAGACGAGTTGGCGGAACTGCTCGGGCTGACCGCGCTGCTCGACCGCATGCCGGGCAAGCTCAGCGGCGGCGAGGCGCAGCGGGTTGCGCTTGGCCGCGCACTGGCACACCGGCCATCGGTGCTGTGTCTCGACGAGCCGTTGGCAGCGCTCGACGAAGAATTGCATGATGAGATGTGCCGACTGCTCGAACGTGTGCACCGCGAGACCGGCGTGACGATCCTGCACATCACCCACAGCCCAAGCGAGGCCAAGCGCCTGGCTGGTTGCCATTTCCGCCTGGCCAATGGCAAAGTGCAGCGCGATGAGTGATCCAAGCGACCTGCCAGAACTGACCGACGCTGAGCGCGAGGTTTATTCGTGGCAAACGACGGTCAAGGGCTTCGGCGAGGAGGGGCAGCGCAAACTGAAGGCTGCCAGCGTACTAATCAGTCGCATTGGCGGATTGGGCGGGTTGGTCGCCTATGAACTGGCGGCGGCGGGCATTGGCCGGTTGATTCTCGCCCACGGCGGCACGCTCAATCCAAGCGACCTGAACCGGCAACTGCTCATGCGGCACAACGCGCTTGGCCAAGCGCGAATCGACATCGCCGTCGAGTCGCTCACTGCGCTGAACCCGAGGCTCAAGATTGTCGCCGTGCCGGAGAACGTCAGTGAGACCAACGCCTCGGAACTGGTCGGCCAAGCGGACGTGGTGGTGGACTGCGCGCCATTGTTCGAGGAACGCTTCGCGATGAACAATGCCTGTGTGCGCCTGGCCAAGCCGATGGTTGAATGCGCGATGTACGAGACGGAAGCGCATATCACCAGCTTCGCGCCGAGCAAGACCGGCTGCCTGCGCTGCCTGTACCCGGAGCAGCCGGATGACTGGAAGCGTCGTTTCCCGGTGATCGGTGCCGTGTCGGGCACGGTTGGCTGCCTCGGCGCGATGGAGGCGATCAAGCTCATCGCCGAGTTGGGCGAACCGCTTTACGGCAGATTGCTGACGATGGATCTGCGATACATGCGTTTTCAGCAAGTCAAAATCAAGCGCGATCCGGACTGTGCGGTTTGCGCCCGTAACAACTGAAGATTCAGTTGTAATCCAATCCGCGCAGGTCTACTTTCCTTGGTCTACAGCCGCATGAAAAGGGAAAGGATCACGTCCGAGAACCGTGGCTTCACGTTGATCGAACTATTGGTGGTGATTGCCATCATTGCGATCCTCGCCGGGCTGCTACTGCCGGCCCTTGCAAAAGCCAAGTCCAAGGGACAAGCAGCACGTTGCATGTCGAACATGCGCAATTGGAGCATGGCAACGGCGATGTATCTGGATGACTACGACGATTTTCTGCCGCTCTTTGGCGATTCGTCCACCGATTACTGGAAATCATTTTGGCATGCCAAGCTGGCCCCTTACGTCGCCCGAAAATCCGAGGAGGGAAAGTTTTTCACCGAGCGGGAGGTATACAATTACGAACTCCGCAAATGCCCCGGCGGCAGCACGGGGCTGGTGCCGTTTTCACGTTCCAAGAAATCATCCAGCGCATGGAACTGCTGGATCGGGGCGAACTTCGGCGCCTACGGCGACCCGCTCAGCGGGCCGTTTTACTATGGCAACCGGACTCCGCCGCTGAACGTCTCGCGCATCCGAAACCCATCCGCCGCGATGATGTTCATGGACACGATAACGCATTATGTCTATTCGCCGGCCGATCAGGCCTACCGGTTCACCGTTGACTTCAACAAGGACGGAAACGTGGACACGATGCCGCAGTATCCCGAGACGCCGTTCAACTACGGCCGCCCAACGGTGCACAGCAACGGCTCCAACAACACGCTCCTGGATGGGCATGTCGAGCGGATTTCGTTTCAGGCCCTCTGGGCGATCGACAAGCGTAAACAAGTGATCCACCCCTTCTGGTACATGGAGGATTGAGCCAGATAAAAAAAAGCCTTGGCAATTAAGTTGGCTCACGGGTAGTTTTCCGGGCGTGAAGAGAACAAAAATGCATCTTTCGTTAAAAAAAACCACCGGATTCACTCTGATCGAGTTGCTGGTCGTGATAGCCATCATCGCGATTTTAGCCGCACTGCTGCTACCGGCCTTGGCCAGCGCCAAGGAGAGCGGACGCTCCGTCAAGTGTCTCAGCAACATGCGTCAGGTCGCCATGGGCATCTATATGTACAAGGATGATTATGATGATCATCTGCCCTTCGCCGGGTCGACCGACCGAAACTGGCATGAGGACTGGGTGTGGGGCGGCCCAGGCGATGCCGTGCTACAACGGAATAAGGACTGGAGCCGGTACGATCGGAACATAGCGTTCCACGCCGAGGCGGGATCGATTTTCACCCACGTGACCGGTCAGGACATCATCCGCAATAACCGGATGCCCGACACACGCAACAAATCGGTCTACGGAGTATACCGCTGCCCAAGCACTGGGGCGATTGGCTTGGCTCTGCGGGTCAACTTTAGCATGACGAGTTACATGAACGGGCAGACCAGCGGCGTGCATCCCGGCGTCAAGTATTCGATCGTCAGAAATCCATCCGAGAAGTTCCTGCTGCTCAACGAGGATCCGCACTCAATGCGAAACGCCAGTTTTCACCCGCACGGGACGGCATTCGGAAACAAGGGAGGCCAAGCAGTGGGAGTCAATGCGATGGGAGAAAAAATTCATACCATGCACAAGACCGGCATCAACGGGGCTTACTTTGACGGCCACGCCGAGAGCATCAAGCATGATCGGATCATGGAAATCCAGAAAAACCCACAGTTGATCGACAGGTATTTCAACCCGTTCAAGTGAGGGTCGCATTGAGGAATGATTTTTGGCAAAAAGGGCCGGGCTGAACCCCGGCTCTTTTTTTCGACAAACCCGAACAACCGAAATGAAACAAACTACTGAATCGTTTTTAGAGCAAAAAAAATATTTCTTACCGGTCAGTGTGATTCGCCGTTTCTTGACCCTTTTCATGGCATTTGCTCTTTCCGTTGCTCCAGCATTTGCTCAGGAGGCAGAAGATGAGAAAGGTGTTTTTGATCAAGTGGACGCAGCGGCTGGCTGGGTTGTAGGCAAGATTGGGGGTGTATTCTTTTACCCGGTCTGGACTTTTGATAAAGTAGGAGATCAGGTTAAGGAGGTAAAAACGGAGGCTGGCGGAAGCGGTTATGCGGTGGGTGATATCGTTGTCATTATGGGTGGGAAAACAGCAGATGACGTCGAAGCCAATAAAACCAAGTTTAAGGTCAAGTCCGTTAGCGATGGCGAAGTTCAGGAACTGACTATTGAAGGTGCCGGCCTTTATTCTGAAGCTCCAGAAAATCCAGTATCAGCGACAGGTGGTAGTGGAACCGGCTTGAGCGTTAATATCGAATGGAAACCAAAACACCCGACCATTCCCTTGGTTGTAGGTTGGCTGGTCGTGGGGGCTGTCTTTTTTACCCTCAGGATGGGGTTCATCAACTTTCGTGGTTTTAAGCACGCGATCGATGTTGTCCGTGGCAAATACGACAACCCCGACGCTGAGGGTGAGGTCAGTCATTTCCAAGCGCTCTCCTCCGCGCTTTCGGCGACAGTCGGCCTGGGCAACATCGCCGGCGTGGCCATCGCCGTCAGCCTCGGCGGGCCGGGTGCGATTTTCTGGATGATCATCGCCGGGTTCCTTGGCATGTCGTCGAAGTTCACCGAATGTACGCTTGGCCAAAAGTATCGTGAAACCCGCCCGGATGGCCGTGTCATGGGCGGGGCGATGTTTTATCTACAGAACGGATTGTCTGAGGTCGGCAAACGCACTGGCGGAACGATCTATCAACCGCTTGGCAAGTTTTTGGCAGTTGCTTTTGCCATCCTATGCATCGGGGGCTCGTTCGGCGGCGGAAACTCGTTCCAAGTCAACCAGTCGCTGGGTGCTGTGGGGGAAACCATTCCTTGGCTGGCGGATCACGGTTGGGTCTACGGCTTGGTTATGGCGGTGATGACCGGCCTGGTCATCATCGGTGGCATCAAGCGCATCGCGCTGACCGCCGAGAAAATTGTGCCGGCCATGTGCGGCATTTATCTGATAACCTGCCTGGTGGTGTTGTTCCGGCACGCTTCAGAAATCCCCGCCGCGTTTGGGACGATCTTCGACAGTGCCTTCTACCCAAGTGCGGCTTGGGGTGGCTTCATCGGCGTGCTGGTTACAGGGTTCAAGCGGGCGGCGTTTTCCAACGAGGCCGGCGTCGGTTCGGCGGCAATCGCCCATTCCGCCGCTAGGACGAAGTATCCGGTCCGGGAGGGCATTGTGGCGCTTCTCGAGCCATTCATTGACACAATCATCGTCTGCACCATGACCGGC